>JACCEA010346753.1_pt1 | contig 20661 bp, 7 predicted proteins | sample 7449851 | NCBI WGS metagenome assembly JACCEA01 (sample SAMN15323453, study PRJNA562643) | freshwater metagenome | isolation source: river surface water | place: USA:Blue River Watershed | collected 2017-08-18
CAACTGGGGCTAATGCTGTGGCTGTTGGTTATCAAGCACTTGCTGCAAATACAAATGGTACTAATAGTGTGGCAGTCGGGTATCAAGCTCTAGTACTAAATACAACAGGTATTAGAAATGTTGCTGTCGGCGCTAGTGCATTATCATCAAATATAAGTTCAGGTGAATTAACAGCTATCGGTTATGAAGCACTCAAATCTAACACTGCCAACAGTAATACTGCAGTTGGTTATCAAGCTATGCGGAATAGTACTGCTGGAACTCTAAACACTGCAATAGGTGATCAAGCAGGTCTCAGTAATACCGCCTCTGGTCTCACAGCTGTAGGTTATCAATCTGCACAATTATGCCAAGCTGATTATACTACGGCTGTCGGTACTGCCGCATTACAGTTTAATACCACTGGTACTGGTAATACAGCGGTAGGATTCGCTGCGTTAAATGCAAATTCTGTGGGTATCCAAAATGTAGCTGTAGGATGTCAAGCTCTAAACCAAAATTTATCAGAAAATAATGTGGCAATCGGATACCAATGTTTGTATGCGAATACGGGTGGTAATGATAGTATAGCTATAGGAGTTGAGTCGTTAGTCGCCAATACTACTGGGTTCCAAAATATAGCAATAGGTAGTTTATCATTACATTCTATGCTGACCGGTAACAATAATACAGCTGTAGGATACAATTCCGGATATTATATGACTGGAACTCAAAATACACTATTGGGAGCTCAGACCGGATTATCATTAACAACTGGTACTCGCAATGTAACTCTAGGATACTATAGCGGTACTTTAGTTACGACTGGTTCATATAATATTGTTGTCGGATCAGTAGCTACTGCTGATGCTACTGATTCGAATACTCAAATTTATAAATCAAGTGCTGGATCCTACACATTGCCGGCGGGCAGGTCTGGATCAGTAAATTTTGTAACTGGTACCACTGGCGGATTTTATATGGACTGTATGCGTAATGTAGCTAACACTTCTATTATTCAGTTCAATTCTGGAACAGGGGAAATTACATACACTACAGGAATTAGCGATACTGTTTTCAGTGTGTATGATAATGGCGACGCTACCAAAAAAGTCGCATTTGAGGTGTCAAATGTTAGCACTGCTACTACCCGAACAATAACAGTACCGAATGCAAATATTATGTTGCCTGCTCAATTTGGCGGGTCTACAAATTTACTTACAGGTATAAATACATCAAGTTTGTCTGGTACAAATAATACAAGTTATGGCGCGGGAACATTTACGGCAATTACAACTGGTAATCAAAATACTGCTTTAGGTGCGAGTGCATTGGCACTAATTACAACTGGTTCAAAAAATACTGCGTTAGGTCAATCAGCTCTAGCATCAATTACAACTGCTTCGTCATTGACGGCAGTTGGTTTTGGTGCAATGACACTTGCAACTTCCGCGATTCAATCAGCGGCTGTTGGATATCAAGCACTTGCCAGTTTAACAACTGGAGGATTATGTACAGCAGTTGGGTATAATGCGCTTTTGAATATGGCTACTGGTATTAGCTGTACGGCAGTTGGAGCAGAAGCGCTAAAAGCATGCACAAACAGTATTTCTAATACTGCGATAGGTCATAATTCACAAATATCGACAACTGGCGACTATAATACCAGTGCTGGTGACAATTCTTTGTTTGCGAACACAACAGGCGACGATAATAATGCTTTCGGAACCTACGCACTATTCAATAATACAACTGGAGGTACAAACATAGCGATAGGTTCGCAGTCTATTTTCAGTAATACTGTTACTAGTGGGTTGATTGCAATTGGTCATAGAGTTATGTATCAAAACACTACTGGTACAGCAAATATTGCAATTGGTTATGAAGCGTCATTTGATAATTTGACAGGATCTAATAATACAGCGGTTGGAGATAATAGTTTGCGTTCTAATACAGTATCTAATAATACTGCATTTGGTAGTCAATGTATGTATTCGACTACTACTGGAGCAAATAATACCGCAATGGGATATTTTGCTTTGAAAGCAAACACGACTGGAGCCAGAAATGTTGCAATTGGCACTTCCGCATTTGCCGCCAACACGACAGGTGCAGATAATGTGGCAATCGGTTACCAATCACTATTAGTCAGCACATCGACAAATAATGTGGCTATTGGTAGCGGATCACTAGTGGCAAATACAAGCGGAGGTAATAATGTTGCTGTAGGTAAGTCTGCGTTAGCAACAAATACAACAGGATCTGATAATATTGTAATTGGAGTTAGCGCTTTGCCGACTGGATTTCAAACAGTAGCTATCGGAAGTAGTGCTTTGGGAGCGGCTACTGTAACAGATAGATCAGTCGCGATTGGTTATAACGCTCTAGTAGGTATTGGATCTTGTATGTATAATACAGTTATTGGTGGTCAAGCTATGATGTCTGGCAGCGCCGGTAATAATAATGTGGCTATTGGATATCAAGCTATGGTGAATGCAACAACTGGTAATACAGTAGCAATTGGTTATCAAGCATTACAATCCGATACAGGTGGAGGAAATACTGCAGTTGGTTATCAAGCATTACGTACTGCAGCTGGTTCATTCAATAATACTGCAGTAGGAACTTCGGCGTTAGCTGCTTCTGGTGGTACTAATTGTACTGCTATTGGCTCTGGCGCATTAGCAGCTAATAGTGGTGGACTTAATATAACCGCATTAGGCGCATCGGCAGGATCGTCTTCTACATCCGGAAGTTATCTTGTATTAATCGGAGCCAATGTGAACGTTGATACTGGCACACGAAATAATGTAATTGTAATCGGCTCCAGTACGACATCTAATGCGGTCAACAATCATATTAAAATTGGTTTTGGTAATGTTGCTATGGACAGATGTTATCTAGATGGTATTCGCGGCAAGACTACGGCAAATGCAGATGCTGTAGCGGTTCTAATTGATTCTGCCGGACAATTAGGTACCGTCAGTTCTTCTCAGCGTTATAAGAACAACATTATGTCTATGTCAGATACTATTGTCGACGCTGTGTACCGTTTGAACCCAGTAAATTTTACTTATAAAACAGACGAAACTCTTCGGAACCAATACGGTCTAATTGCAGAAGAAGTTGCTGAAATTATCCCAGATATTGTAGTTTATAAAGATGGACTACCTGAAACTATCCAATACCATCTGCTACCAAGTATGTTGATTAAAGTTATCAAATCTCAAAAAGCACTAATCGATGATTTGTATGACAAATTTAACAAACTGACCAGTGCCATGAGTTCTTGATTCCAATCTTTTGTTTTTTTTATACTATAATATACAAATAGATGAGTCTTCCCGCTCCGACTCCTGTAGTTTTATCATTTGATGATATTGCACCAGGTACCACGCCAGGAGATATATTACAATGGAATGGATTAGTTTGGCTTTCCGCAGGATTATCCGAAAATACTTCGTATCGAGCAGGTGCAAAAATACGATTTTATAATGCCGCGAATACATTCTATAATCAGCTAAGCGCAGATTCATCATTAGCTGCTAATGTTTCTTGGACGCTGCCAGTTGCAGACGGCACAATTGGTCAAGCATTGTTAACAGATGGTGCCGGCAAATTAAGTTGGGGTACAGCTGGAGGTATTTTGCCAATTGGATCTTCAACTGCTAATGGTATTGTGAGATGGGATGGAACTAGTGGAACTGCAATAAAAAATAGTACACTTACATTGTCAGATGCAAATGTGTTTTCAGTACTGGACTCTTCAACATATGTAAACGCTGCTACAAATTATAGAATCGGCGGCAGTATAACTTTGGCAACAGGAACTAATAGTATTTATGTAGGCATAAATGCAGCTGCTGCAGGAGCGCAATCAGTATTTGTCGGAGCAAGTTCTGGTCAGAATAATACTGGAAATAATAATGTTGGAGTTGGTTATCAATCTTTATTGGCAAACACAACAGTGTCAGAATTGACTGCTATTGGTTATCAATCACTTACCGCAAATACAACTGGCACATTTAACACTGCTGTTGGATACCAGGCACTTTCCGCGGTTACCGTTGAATTAATGAATACTGCAGTAGGTCATAGTGCATTGTCAAATTCAGCAGCCAGTGAAAATACTGCAGTAGGTTATAATACACTAAAATCTTCACTTTCCAATACAAGTGTCGCAGTAGGATGTCAGACTTTATTTAATAACACAGTAGGGCAAAATACTGCAGTGGGAGGTTACGCTGGATATTTCATTACAACTGGAACTAACAATACAATAATGGGATTATCATCTATGCAATCCGGCACTACTGGCAGTAGTAATTCGGCGTTCGGATATAACACACTTAGAAATACCACAACTGGACAGAGCAACACAACAATAGGTTTCCAATCACTATTTACAAATGTGAGTGGTTCCGATAATACAGTAGTGGGATATCAAGCATGTTTTAATTCTACAGTTAGTGGATTAACTGCTGTCGGCTATAATGCATTGACAGACAACACATCGGGGTTAAGAAATGTTGCTGTTGGTTACTTAGCATTATCTGCTAATTCGGTAGGTTCTAACAATACTGCAATAGGTTATCAAGCTGGTCTGAATGTTAACATTGGATCTGATAATTTAATGATTGGTAATGGCGCTGATGTTGATAATACAGCCAGAAATGGCACCATTGTGTTAGGAACTACTTCTGTTGCTTTTGATAATTCGTTTACTATACGCGCAGCATCAGTGCGAAATGTTACAACTGCGAATGCTCTTTATTTCGATTCTACCACCGGCGAAGTAACATATGGAGCTTTGTCAATTCCAACAACATTTGCAGACAGTACATTTTACATATATGATGATGGCGATGCAACTAAACGTCTTGCATTCCAGGTTTCTGGCGTTACCACCGGTACTACACGAACTGCAACCGTACCAAACGCGAATATTATGTTGCCTGCTCAGTTTGGAGGTGCTACTAATTTAATGACGGGTATTAATACATCGAGTATTAGCGGTACAAATAATACTAGTTATGGTTCTGGTGCAATGGCAGCTACAACAACTGGTGCAACTAATGTAGCAATTGGCACTGGTGCATTAGCAGCATGTACTAATGGTGGTAGTAATGTCGCTATTGGATACAATTCATTAAATGCCGCAACTTTTGTATCTAGTAGCGTTGCGATAGGTGATCTAACTTTATCTGCTACAACCAATAGTGTTTTTAATGTGGCAATAGGTTATTCGTCTCAAACTAATAACTCTGGAAATAGTAATGTATCTATAGGAGCATGGGCGTTGCGTGCAGCAACAAGTGGCTCTTTTAACGTTTCACTAGGTAGAGAAAATTTGTACTTCTTAAGTACCGGTTCACATAATATGTCGATGGGGTATCAATCTATGCTTAATACTACAACTGGTAGTTATAACATAGCATTCGGTACTTCTTCATTAAGTACTAATGTTACTGGTAGTAACAATACAATGGTTGGTTATTACGCCGGCTACACTGCAACTGTTTCTAATTTAACAGCTGTTGGATATCAAGCTTTAATGGGAAATTCTACTGGCACATTAAATACTGCTATTGGTTACCAGGCTTTACTAGCTAACACAACTGGCGCGAGTAATACCGCACTTGGTTATCAGTCACTTGTCGCCAATACAACTGGTAGTTTCAATACAGCACTTGGTTACGTGGCATTAGCTGCAACTACCACAGTTTCAGATCTTACTGCAATCGGCGCAAATGCACTAAATGCCAACACATCCGGCGCATCTAATGTTGCCGTAGGATCATCCGCACTTAAATTGACTACTACTGGCGGATTTAATACAGCATTAGGTACTTCTGCTTTATTCACCAATGTAACGGGCGCAAATAATACTGCAATTGGCTATCAAGCATGCGGAGTATCAACTGTAGATAGTTTAACTGCTGTAGGTTATCAAGCTCTAACTGCAAACACAACAGGTACATTTAACACCGCTGTAGGATTTCAAGCTATATCTATAAATACCACAGGCATGAGAAATACAGCATTAGGATATAAAGCATTAGCAGCTAATACAAATGGATCATATTCGACTGCAGTTGGATATCAAGCACTATTTTCCCATACGAATGGAGGAGCTAATACTGGGATTGGCAACGGTTCTCTTCAAAGTATTACTACAGGTACTGGTAATACTGCGGTCGGCAGCGGTTCACTTTCTACGCCGACTACTAGTAATTATAATACTGCCGTTGGATTCGCAGCTGGTGCATTAACTACAGGAGGTTCATCTACAATTATTGGAGCAAGTGCAGCTACGTTTTGTATTGGTAGTAATAATGTTGTAGTCGGCGCCGAAGCATTAGGACAACCAAGCACATCATCATCTGGTAATGTTATTATTGGCACCAGAGCGGCAGTTACTAATGCTGCTGGTAATATTAATAACAGTGTAGTAGTAGGTTATTTTGCTATGGAAAGCGCATCTGTTAGTTTAAATGTAATAGGCGCAGTTGCAGTAGGTTATCAAGCTATGCGAAATAATACTTCTGGCGCAAGTAATACTGCAGTAGGCTACACTGCATTATCCGCAAATACGACTGGCGCAAGTAACACTGCGCTCGGCTATCAATCAGGTAGTACTATTACTACTGGTTCCAATAATACATTAATTGGATCTTCTGTAGCTGTTGATGCTGTTACACGAAGTGGTACTATTGTGATTGGTGCTAGTACCACTTCAGCTGCTTTCGACAATTCATTTACAGTTCGCGCGGCGTCTGTGCGTAGTGTCACAACTGCAAATGTTCTCTATTTTAATTCAACCAGTGGTGAAATTACATATGGAGCAATTTCGGCGCCGACGACATTTGCCGATAATACTTTCTATATTTATGATGATGCCGATGCCACTAAACGTCTTGCATTCCAGGTTTCTGGTGTTACCACTAGAACAACTCGTACTGCAACTGTACCAAATGCAGACATTATGTTAGCAGGTACTTTTGGAGCAGCTTCTAACTTAATTACTGGTATCAACACTTCAAGTTTAACTGGTGTTCAAAATACTGGTTATGGTATAGGTGCATTAGCATCGAATCCATCAGGCGATTCTAACACAGCTATCGGTTATCAAGCATTAAATGCAAATACTAGTGGTGGTAGAAATACTGCGATAGGACATTGGGCATTGAAAGCTGTGAATAGTGGGTTTCATAACACGGCGGTAGGTAGTTTCTCATTAAATGCTGCTACTACTGGTAGTTTAAATATTGGAATAGGTAGTTTAGCATTAACTGCAATTACAACTGGCTCAAATAACACAGCACTTGGCTATTCTGCACTGTCTACAGTTACGACTGTTTCTAATTTGACTGGCATTGGCTACAATGCTCTAACTGCAAACACAACTGGTACTAGTAATACCGCAGTAGGCTATACCGCGTTAGCTGCAAATACAACTGGCGCAAGTAATACGGCGATTGGATTTGCAGCGTTGGATGCACATAGTACTGGATCTAATAATGTGGCAATAGGTAATGATGCACTAGGTGCTTCTACTAGTGGAGCCAGTAATACGGCTATTGGTGTAAGTGCATTAGCATCACTTACAAATGGATCATCTTGTACCGCTGTAGGATATCAAGCATTACAATTATTTACAACTAGTGCATTTAGTACCGCTGTTGGATTTCAAGCATTAAATACAGATACGGCTGGCGGAAATGTTGGTATAGGTTATAGAGCCGGTAAACAATTAGCATCAGGCGGCTATAATGTAGCGATTGGTTCGGATGCATTATCAGTAGGCATATCTTCTCAATGTGTTGCAATAGGAGCTCAGGCGTTACAGAATGCAGCAGTCTCAGGTAATGTTGCAGTTGGATATAACGCTATGTTTGCATGCACAACAGGAAGTTCTTCAGTTGGTATTGGATATCAGGCGTTAAATGCATACACTACTGGCAGTAGTTGTACAGCTGTTGGATATAGAGCGGCTGCCTCTATCACAACTGGAAATAACGCAGTGGCGATTGGTGACCAAGCACTACGGGTTAGTACTACAGGAAGTAATAATACTGCAGTAGGAGCTTCTACATTATATTTATCCACTACAGGAAGTAATAATACCGCAGTAGGATCAATTGCAGGATATAGCATCACTACTGGTACAAATAATATAACAATTGGATTTGGTGCAGATGTAGACACTGGAGCTCGTAGCGGAACTATTGTAATCGGAGCACTAGCAGCTTCGGTAGCTTTCGATAATTCATTTACAGTTCGCGCGGCGTCTGTGCGAAATGTTACAACTGCTAATGCTCTCTATTTTAATTCAACCAGTGGTGAAATTACTTATGGTGCTTTGTCAATTCCAACAACATTTGCAGACAGTACATTCTATATTTATGATGATGGCGATGCAACTAAACGTCTTGCATTCCAGGTTTCTGGAGTTACCACCGGTACTACACGAACTGCAACTGTACCAAATGCGGATATCATGTTACCGGCGTTGTTTGGTAGCGCAACTAATTTAATTACAGGCGTCAATACTTCCAGTATAAGTGGTACAAATAACACAGCTTACGGTATTGGAGCTTTAACATCAGTTACTACAAGTGCAGAAAATACAGCAGTGGGTTATCAAGCATGCTATTCATCGACAGCTTCTAGTTTGACAGCTGTAGGTTATAATGCTCTTTACGCTAACACTACAGGTACTCAAAATACTTCTATAGGATTTAACACATTGACCACTAACACAACTGGTGAAAGTAACACAGCGCTTGGTTATGCTGCACTTCAACTAAATGTAACAGGAGCATTTAATACTGCAATTGGAAGTACTACATTGCAGCAAAATACAGCCAATTGTAATACTGGTGTCGGCGCGGATGTATTGAAATTTGTTACCACTGGTGGCAATAATACAAGTGTAGGGTATCAAGCGTCTTTTGCAAGCATATCAGGTGCTTATAATGTGGCTATTGGAAATCAAGCACTTGCAAATAATACAACAGGCTCAACTAATACAGCACTTGGAGTCGCTGCTATGTATTGTTCGACAACAGTTGGCGCTAATAATTCAGTAGCTATCGGTTATTCTGCATTAAATGCAGGTGCAGATAATTCGGTTGCAATTGGATATACCGCAGCTTTTTATAATACAGCCAACGGAATTGTAGCGGTCGGATTTAGTGCATTACTATCGAACACTACCGGTGCAAGTAATACTGCACTTGGATATCAAGCAGGAAACACTATTACTACAGGTTCTAATAATATATTAATTGGTTATAACTCAAATACAGATGCTATTACACGTAGTGGAGCGATTGTAATTGGCGCCAGTACTATTTCTGCTGCTTTTGACAATTCTTTTACAGTTCGCGCGGCGTCTGTTCGTAGTTCGACAACTGCAAATGCTCTCTATTTTAATTCGACAAGTGGTGAAATTACATACGGTGCAATTTCATCGCCTACGACATTTGCAGATAACACTTTCTATATTTATGATAATGGTGATGCCACTAAACGTCTCGCATTTGAGGCATCATTTGTTACCACCGGTACTACTCGTACTGCAACTGTACCAAATGCAAATATCATGTTACCAGCTAATTTTGGAGCGGCAACTAACTTGATGACTGGTGTAAACTTTTCAAGTGCTAGCGGCACTAATAATGCCGGTTATGGTATTGATTCATTAAATTCGCTAACCGGCGGCATTCAAAATGTAGCAATTGGATCTCAAGCTGCGACAGCTCTTACTTCTGCTAGTCAAAATGTCGCTATTGGATACCAAGCATTATGGGCTACTACCACTGGTGCATCAGAAGTTGTTGCAGTAGGATTTCAAGCATGTCGAAGTTTAACCACAGGATCGGCTGTCACTGGAGTCGGCGGTGAAGCATTGCGTGCTAATACAACTGGTGGGTTCAATACGGCATTAGGATTTATAGCACTTACCGCTAACACAACAGGTAACTCTAACACTGCTTTAGGTGCTCAGACTCTCAAAACAAATACAACTGGAGTGGGAAATGTAGCAGTTGGAACTGACTCTTTATTCTTAAATAATACTGGAAGTTCTAGTACGGCTGTGGGATTTCAGTCATGTTATACTTCTACAGGAGGTGGGTTAACTGGTGTAGGTTATGCTACATTAACAGCTGCTACCACTGGCAGTGGTCATGTAGCAGTTGGTTTTAGTGCACTTTCAACCGTAACAACCGGTACCAACAACACAGCAGTCGGCTATGAAGCATGCAAGACTACAAGTGCATCTAATTTAACTGCTCTAGGTTATCAAGCATTAAAGGCTAATACCGTTGGTACTAATAACACAGCAATAGGCTCTGGTGCATTGGTATTAAACACAACCGGTACTAATAATACAGCATTAGGTACATTTACACTTGGCACAAATGTAGGTGGTACCAATAACGCCGGTCTTGGTCACTTTTCATTAGGTGCCAATATTTCAGGATCATTTAATTTAGCTGTTGGTTCTGCCGCTATGAGTGTATGTGAAACCGGCAGTTACAATATTGCAATTGGATGCTTTGCAGAAGTGGATGATCCCGCCCGAACAAACATTATTCTTATCGGCTCCGATACAGTATCATCTCCATTTGACAATCATATTAAAATTGGATATTCTAGTAGCGGCGCTATGACAAGATGTTTTATTGATGGCATTCGCGGAATAACAACGGATGTAGCAGATGCTGTGGCAGTTCTAATTGATTCTGCTGGTCAACTAGGCACAGTAAGTTCTTCTCAGCGTTACAAAGATAACATTGTATCTATGGGCGATAGTGTTGTAGACGCAGTTTATCGTCTAAATCCAGTAAACTTTACTTATAAAACAGACAAGACTCGTCGCAATCAATATGGTCTAATCGCAGAAGAAGTTGCCGAAGTTATCCAGGACATTGTAGTACACAAAGATGGTAAACCAGAAACTATTCAATATCACTTGCTACCGAGCATGCTTGTGAAAGTTGTCAAATCACAAAAAACAATCATTGACAACTTACTAGCTCGCGTAGCTGCTTTAGAAAATATGAACTTGTAATTATGATAATGTTCTTTTTTTCGCTATAATATAGTAAATGAGTCTCCCGGCGCCGACTCATATAGTTTTATCATTTGATGATATTACTCCGGGAACTTCAAGTGGTGATATACTACAATGGAATGGCTTATCTTGGTTATCAAGCGGACTAACAGAAAATACTCCATATCGCACAGGTGCTAAATTGCGATTCTACAATTCGGCAAACACATTTTATAATCAAATAAGTGCTAGTTCATTACTGGCGGCAAATGTTTCTTGGACATTACCGGTTGCAGATGGTACAGCTGGTCAAACAATATCAACTAATGGTTCGGGTCAATTAGGCTGGACAAGCAGCATTGCAACTATTGGATCTTCAACAGCAAATGGAATTGTTAGATGGAACGGAACTGGCGGAACAGCTGTAAAAAATAGTACACTAACATTGTCAGATGCAAATGTATTTTCAGTACTAGACTCAGCGTCATACGTAAATGCCAGTAGTTACAAAATTGGAAATGCGCTGTTTTTATCTGCCGGAACAGACAGTCTTTTTCTCGGCGCTGCTACTGGATTGGCAGGATCTCAATGCGTATTTGTTGGCGCTGCAGCCGGCCAAAATAATTCAGTTGATTACACTACTGCAATCGGTGCTTATGCATTACAATTTAATACTATAGGAATACAAAATACAGCGGTGGGATATATGGCCTTATATAGTTCATCACTGGGATATAATAATACGGCAGTTGGCTACCAAGCTTTAGCTACAAGTAATTCAAGTAATAATGTAGCGGTAGGAACTCAATCTTTATTTAATACTTCAATTGGTACTGATAATACAGCTGTAGGTAATCAATCAATGTCTTCAAATGATACCGGTGTTGCTAATACTGCATTAGGATCTTTTGCATTATATTCTAGCATTGCCGCTAACAATAATACCGCTATTGGGTATTCTACTGGTCAGTACATTACTGGAAATAATAACACTGTAATAGGATCTCAATCCGGTATATTAATGACTACTGGTACCGATAATGTTATATTAGGATTCAACAGTGGAGGTGCTATTACTACTACATCATATAACATCATATTAGGATCGTCAGCTACTTGTCGTGTAACTGATCAAAACACTCAAATTTATAAATCAAGCGCCGGCTCTTACACTTTACCGGCTGGTAGATCCGGATCAGTAAATTTCGTTACTGGAACTGCTGGCGGATTATACATAGATTGTTTGAAAGGCAGTATAGCGTCTAATGTACTCTATTTTAATTCTGGAACTGGTGAAACATCATATGGAGCTCTACCAACTACTTTTATGGATAGTACATTTTACATCTATGATAATGCTGACGCTACCAAACGTGTCGCGTTTGAAGTTTCCGGAGTTACTACTAGTACTACTCGTACTGTCACAGTTCCAAATGCGGATATTATTCTTCCGGCTAATTTCGGAAACTCCACTAATTTGATGACCGGTATCAATACCTCTACTGTGAGTGGCAGCAACAATACTGGTTATGGTATAAGCGCATTATCATCTGATACTACCGGTTATGAAAATACGGCAATGGGTCAACAAGCATTATTCGCTAACACTACTGGCTATGATAATACTGCTATCGGATACAATGCAATTCGAAATAATACTATAGGTCTTTACAATGTTGGACTGGGATTTAATGTATTATCTACTAATATCAACGGCAGTTATAATATTTCAATCGGTGCTAATGCTATGAGATATGCCGCAAATCCATCGAATAATGTTGCAATAGGAGTATCGGCAGGATTGTACGCGGCTGCAACAGGTCAAGTAATAATAGGATACGGTGCGCTTAGTGGTGGTACTCCACCAGGTGCAAATAACACAGTAATTGGTTACTTGGCATGCAGCGGTTCAACTGCTGCAAATTTAACAGCTGTAGGATTTCAAGCGCTAACTGCAAATACAAGCGGTACACTTAATACTGCAATAGGATATAGCGCACTTGCTTCCAATAATACTGGTACTAGTAATACAGCGTTAGGTTACCAATCACTTACATCAAATACAACTGGTGGATTTAATACCGCATTAGGTTATGTAGCGCTGGCTGCAACTACTACGGTTTCAGATCTTACTGCAATCGGTGCAAATGCACTTAATGCGAATACATCTGGTGCATCAAATGTCGCCGTCGGATCGTCATCGCTTAAATTTACTACTACTGGTAGTTTCAATACTGGACTCGGTACATCATCTTTATTTACAAATGTATCTGGTTCGAACAATACTGCTATCGGTTATCAGGCGTGCCGACTTTCTACCGTGGATAGTTTAACTGCGGTTGGTTATCAAGCTCTAACTGCTAATACAACCGGCACTAATAATGTTGCGATGGGTTATCAAGCACTTACTGCGGTTACAACTGGAGGCAATAATACAGCATACGGTTACAGCGCTGCAAGCACTCTTACAACTGCAACAAATAATACTTATTTCGGTGCAAATACAGTTGCGTCGGGAGTCGCCGTAACTAATGAAAATGTATTTGGATACGCAACAACTGGATTAGGTTCGAACACTGCAACATACGGCAATGCATCAATAACTAAACATGTATTTCAAGCAGGCAGTGTAGGAATAGGTTTAACAGGACCTGGAGTTCCATTAGCTGTTTATAATGCATCAACTGCCGTTACTTATGATTTGGTTAATTTTAAAACAGAGTATGTTGGTAGTAGTTTCGCAGAAACTCGTTTGACATTAGCAAAAGGTGTATTTGGTGGCGCAATCAGTGGATATATTATAAATGGCGCTTCATCTGGATTGGTATTTTATACAATTTCATCAGGCACATACACTGAAAATATGAGATTGTCTAATAACAATTTGAATATTCCAACTGGAACACTATCAGTTGGAACTACAGGAGCCGGACCTAGAGTTAATGTATTAATCGGTACTTCATATGATTCAACGAATATTGGACGTGGTTTGCAAATTTGTGGCGCGGCAACAAATGGTCAATATATATCGCTAGTTCAGTTTGGGGTAGCAAGTTGGTCAATTGGCTATGTGTACAATACTAATAAATTTGCTATCGGCGCCGGCAATGCAACTGATTCTAGTTTTACTAATCCAGTATTCACTATTTCGGGCACTACAATCGGTATTAATAATCCATCACCTACTTATTCATTAGATGTAACCGGTACTGGTAGATTTACTAGTACACTTTTCCAAAATGGCGCGATTGATACCACTGCTGCAGCATTGTCTGCTACTGACACTATCGCTTACACATTCTACAATTTCAAACCTGCCACCGTTGTAGTTTCAAAAAATGGCGGTGGCGGTAATTATGTTATGGTTGGCGTCAGTGGTAAATTTATTCAAAACGCATTTTATACAAGTGCATCAACAACACATTTAGAAGTAGATCCATCTGTAGACGGTACTGGTACAGGTGCCAGTCATTATATTGCAGTAAGTTATGGGTTGCGCATTAAAACTGGATTATACGTTAATGATGTGCGAACTCTGTATAATTTGTATGTTGACGCACCGGCAAAAGGAGCATCAACCGCAACTGTTGCAGTAGCTGCTTATCTTGCTAATTTATCAGTTGGTTATACAGGAGTCGATCTTGCCGGCACAAATAACATCATTTGTTCAGGCAATTTTGGAGCAGGTACAAATGCACCCTTATATGGTATAGATGTCGCGAGTAGCTTGCGAATTAGATCAACCGCTACATTCTTACCACTAGGTCCAATTGATATTTCAACTGCAACACCGAGTAGTGGTGATATTTTTAGTTGGTCATTCTGGAATTTAGCTCCTACAACAATAACATTCTTACGTAACGGTGGTAATGGTGATTATAATTTTATCAATTTGAGCGGCACTGCTACTCAGGCGATATTCTATTATTCTAACTCTTGGACGTACTTAAATATCAATCCTATTGTTAATGGTGGCGCGGATGGTGGCACGAACTACTTGAAAAATTCGTATAGTTTGCGAATTCGCGCCGGCACATACACTCATGAAGTTCGTAATATCTATAATTTGTATGTTGAAGCACCGGCTGCTGGTACTACTTTTGGATCGCCAGTTAAGCAAGCCGCTTATCTTGCTAATTTATCAGTAGGCTATACTGGTACTGACCTCGCCGGTACAAATAATATTCTGTGTGCAGGCAATATTGGCGTAGGTACAAATGCACCCGCATACGGTGTAGATGTTGCGACTAGTTTGCGTATTAGATCAACTGCCACATTTTTACCATTAGGTCCAATTGATATTTCAACTGCAACGCCGAGTAGTGGTGATATTGTTAGTTGGTCATTATGGAATTTAGCTCCTACAACCATCACCTTTCTTAAGAATGGCGGTAACGGTGACTATAATTTTATTAATTTGAGCGGCACCGCTACTCAGGCGATATTCTATTATTCTAACTCTTGGACGTACTTAAATATCAATCCTATTGTTAACGGTGGCGCGGATGGTGGTACAAACTACTTGAAGAATTCGTATAGTTTGCGAATTCGCGCCGGCACATACACACATGAAGTTCGTAATATCTATAATTTGTATGTTGAAGCACCGGCAGCTGGTACTACTTTTGGATCGCCAGTTAAGCAAGCCGCGTATTTAGAAAATTTATCAGTTGGTTATCCTACAATTGATATGACAGGTACCAATAATATTATTTGCGCCGGTAAAATAGGTATTGGAATTGTACCAACTACTTATCAATTGGATCTATCGCTTGATACTGCGCGAAAACTAACTACAACAACTTGGACAACCGGTTCAGATGTAAGAATTAAGAGAAACATTACTTCATTGGACGGACCGAGTAGCGTCGATGTTATTGATAGATTGAATCCAGTTGAATATCAGTATGAAGAGAAATATGCAACCGAGTATAAAATAGATGATAACAAATATTTTGGATTTATAGCGGATGAAGTGCAGCAGGTATTACCAGAATGTGTTACTGTATCTGATAATGAATTGATCCCTATAAGTGATGAAGAATGTGATAGAATATTCGGTAAGTATAAGCGCCAGCTTACATCTGAAGAAAAAAATACTATCGACGGCTATATAAACCATATAAAGATGTTAAATCCGCATAACATACAAGTTTACCACTTAGCCGCTACAAAAGAACTAATCAAAGAAAACAAAATACTGAAGGATAAATTGGCGGCGATGGAAACACAGTTTACTCCGGAAAGCTCAATAGCAGCAGGTACACCTGGTCAAATTAGATGGGATACCAATTTTATATACTTATGTATTGCCGCCAATACATGGAAACGTACAGCTTTGACTAGCTTTTAAACTTAGAAAAAAGTGAAGATTATAAATATACAACTAATGTCGTGCGTCTGCAGTGAATGCGAATCTAAACTACTTGATTGTTACCCTCTTAAATTGCGACAGACCATAGTAGATAATATTGCCGAAATAAAGTTCAGAAACAAAACATGGGATTATGACATTAATGAACTTTGGAAAGAACTGAATACTGTACTGCGATTACCATGGGGAGATTTAAGATGTTTCTATGGTAATATTTATCCTTCGAAAGAAGCTGTAACTCTAATAGCTGACACTTTTAAGGGCAAAAAAATCCTAAGCGTTGGATCTGGAATAGGTATTTGGGAATACTGTTTGCTTAAATCTGGAATTGACATTGTGGCGACTGATATTGAAATTTGGCCGATTACACTTATTGAAACAAAAGAAATAGACGCGGCCGAAGCTGTGAAAACAATTCCTCACGATGTATTAATGATTGTATGGTCTGACAGAACGGAATATGACATACGCGCACTGAAAGAATTCAAAGGAAATCATCTAGTTTTTGTCGGCGAGGATGAACGTAGATTACGCGGAGATATTGGATCCGAGGCATTTCACAATGAACTAAAAAAATGGACTGTCACCCATTCGATGAAGTTTTATTCAGACAGTAGTTGCGGCTGTTATGCTGAAATGAGAATTTACAAGTTTTTATAATTTTTATAGTATTTTTTTAGCGGATTCGCCGTGGCAAACTTTCTTGTGATTTCCCCAATGAGCACGTTGACAATTCTTGTTGCAATAATACACCAACTTGCACTTTCCGCATTTGTTCTGATTGCATCGGGAATCACAATAAGCGCATTTTTGATCAGAGCGGTATCTAAAATCGCGCACAGCATCCAACAGCGCCGTCGGAAGAGTTTCTACTTCAACGTTAAAATTTGGATGCTTGAACATGAATACTTTAGCATTTCTTTGAGGAATCACCGGCGCAAAAGCAAAACTCTTAGTAAACACTGCGATGAATTGCATAATCGGCGTGTAATTTTCAGGCAGAGGTGCTCTGTCTGATTTAACAAATTCCAAATAGTCTTTTTGTTCTACTAGATCTGCTAGATTGAACAATGGTTCACGATCAAAATCTTCGTCCCATACCATAACACCATCTATAATTTCGCCGATTTCGTATGTTAGCATAGTTGCAAAGATATGATTTTCCGGTTCTGGCGATACGAAATATGTTTGATATCCATCTGGTTTAGAAATCATACCCCATCTCTCACATCCGGCTTTGCTAATCAGCAAATTATGGAAAGATGCTACTTTTGCAAATGCAACATCCAAAGGTTCAATTTCGGAAGTCGGATTAGTCCATATATCATCGAGAATTAATTTGTATACTAGATTACCCAATTCCTGATGAATATCAGTGCATACTTTTGTAATAGTACGGATTGTTTTGCTGTACCAATCAAATTCTGCTTTTTTCTCTTCATATTCTGGGTGATTTTGATAGAGACAGAAGTGAGTTCCTTTAAGTATAAATTTGACAAATTCTGTCAACATATCTGGATTATTCATGCATACCGGCAGATAATCACGTACCGGAAGGTACTTATCCGAATAACTTTTGGGTGTTTGCTCCATTATATACTTTATCTTCTTTCACTTTTAGTTAAAAAAATGAAATGCTAATAGTATAAATGAGTCGACCAATCGTGTACTTCGATCATAAACAACTGGGCGAAATTGCCATTTCTGGCGAAGAATTTCCCAGATTGAATAAAGAATCACCGCATTTTAAAGGCGAAAATGCCGATGATATTATGTACGCCGGCTCATTCGAAAATTGCACATGTGGACAAAAAAGTATGTTTCTGTTTATACACGAAAAAAATAGAGCATTTAGATGTTATAATTGCCAGGCAAAATGGACTGGCGAATTTATGATGCTGGAAGAAGAAAAACAATACGAGAACGAGACGTTTATTATTATGAAAGCCGAAGATGACAGCATATATTTGATGTCATACTATGAATTATTCACTTCTGATTGCTTAAATGAAGATGATTCTTTCACTCACTGCGATATAAAATTCTTTCTTCCGTGTGATTTCGAGATGGTATAGGTATAAGCATAGCTTATGGACGTTCAAAAGACCTGAATGTCAAGCTACATCTCGGTTTCACTTTACTTTTTTCCTTTGGAATAGAGTGTTCCCAATACTTATTAGTAGGATAATTCAGCACCAGAAGTGAGTTATCGGTAAGATCAAACGACAATTGTTTTTCATGATCGTTTTTGCGGCGGAGTTTAAATTCTCTGCAAGCGCCTAATGAAAGGATAACAATTGGAGACTCCGCACGCATATCAGTTTCATCATCTGAATGCCAACCAATGTAATCATTGTTATTAGCATAATAGTTCATATAGGTGAAATTGCATTTAATACTAAGTTTCTCCTCTATAAATTTACGCAACTCTCTCAATATAGGCTGATCGGCTTCGTGTTCTGCCATTAATACAGTACGAGAAAAGTGGAATTCCATATTTTCATACTTGCCATAAGCACAAGTCCACCGCGGCAATGTTACTTTTTTACCTGCTATAAACACATCTCTTCTCTTCCATGGTATTTTAGATTCTTCTAAGTCCAATAATAATTCTTTGGCTCTAGTTAATAGATTTTCAGGCAATACATTCTCTTCAAAGTCTATATTGCATTTTTTGGTTTTGATAGCCATTATATTATAACTCTATTCAAATTTTAAAGAGCCAAATCAAGGATAACTAATCCTCCTGCGATCCATGGATATATCTTGTACATACAAATATCGTCTCTGTGCACTCTGAATGTAATTGTTGTGGGATTGACATTTATATCCGTGTGCAAATTTGTCAAATCCGCAACGCTCGTGCTGCCAATAATCTTTCCATGTTTAATAACGTCTATTCTTGCACTCTTATAAACCCACGTAGGCACTTTGTTACTTACCGCGGCTACAGTGTAAAACGACTCCGTTTGATAAGGTACGTCGATTACATTAGGCTGACCTTTGAAATTAAGGTCGGTGTACAACGTCAGCTGATAGTCTTGTTGATTGTGCCATTTCCAAAAGAACGCAATCAACAAAATAACAATTACAATGTAAATAGCGATAGTAAATCCGCTAGGCATTTTTAGTATATAATAGGTAAAAAAATAATTTTAATCGTGTGAAATTGGAAGAGTAATTCTGAAAGTAGATCCGGTGGGATTTCGTATGTATGTAATTGTGCCATTTATACGTTCTGTTAAGATTCTAGCACGATTTAATCCAAAGCCGGTTTGTTTAGATTTCGTGTCTAGCATAATTGGTGTTCTGATCTCAAATAATTTACTCTCTTCTTCTGGACTAATAACGGGTCCCTCATTTGTAATGTCTATTGTAGCAGTTTCATCCGCGAAATGCGAATGAATATTTATAGTCGAACCCTCGTTACAAAACTTAATAGCATTGTCTATTATTGTAAGCAGTATTTGTTTTAGGTAAAGATCGTTAACCGTAATAGTACAATCACATAAGACTTTGTTGAATAACAGATTACGTACTTTTGCAAGCGCCAATAGGCAATACAAACAATCATCAATAATAGAAGATAATTTGTATGGCATAATGTCTAGTTTCTTTTTCTCATCTAAATCAACAATATCATTGATTAAAGTTGTAACAAATAAGACGCTCTTTTCCATTTGGTCTAAATACTCAGGGGTATCAGGATTATCTTTATCGGCTTTGATTAATTGAATCATACCTAATATACCTGTCATAGGCGATCGTAACTGATGTACTAGACTACGCAAAAATCGATATTGGTATCTAGATGTGTTTTGTTGGCCAGTTATTACGACATCAGTAATATCTTCGATAGTACATCCAACGCCACCATGACTAGTTGGAAATGATTTTACATTGTACCAATGCATACCTTCTTTTAACCCGAAATTAGTAGTAATATTTGATCTACCGCCTTCTAATGCTTTGTGTAGGAGTTGTTTATTTTTTTCATGTGACAATGGATCTTTCTTATTTAGCGGCTCTCCTTGAATAACATTGAATTTCCATTGTGTCTTCATACCGATAACATATGATTGATTAGCGTATACGTATCGCAAATCAGTATTTAAAATTACGACCCACAATTCCGTTTCATCATAGACTGTTCGCAGATCACGTAAAATATCCACTGGCGGTGTATCTACTCTTTTTGTTCGCAATAATGCTATTTGCGGGCTTGTTATTTCAGCTGTCGGTGAAC
>JACCEA010932744.1_pt1 | contig 20650 bp, 13 predicted proteins | sample 7449851 | NCBI WGS metagenome assembly JACCEA01 (sample SAMN15323453, study PRJNA562643) | freshwater metagenome | isolation source: river surface water | place: USA:Blue River Watershed | collected 2017-08-18
GCGCCTTACGCGCGATTAGATTTTTTTAGGCTAAAGGCACATTTTTCATTGTTCCAACTATTTTTCGAACTAGGATGAAAGTAAGGGGAGTTACATCTCCCGCGTTCGAGAGAGGGCTGACTATGAAAAAACTTCATAGCGCATACGTAGTCTGGACGCTGCTTGCATTCGTGTTAAGTGGTATGCCGTCGGTAGTTTTTGCTGCTCAGCAGGTCAAAGACAAGACCTGTGATGCCATTCAAAAATCCATCAATCAATTACCAGCGGATGGTGGAGAGGTCACCTTGCCCGCAGGTACCTTTACCTGCAGCAAACCCATTATTCTGGATCGCAACAACATTACGTTGCGCGGCACTGGCCCCGGTACTCTATTAAAACTGGCCGACCATACCAATTCACCCGTAATCGTTATGGGACTTACTGACAGTGTTCCTGGTCGCGATACTCGCCATATCCGTGTTATCGATTTAATGATTGATGGTAACCGGGCAAACCAAACCATGGAGTGCATGGGTGGGCCTTGCAGCGATCAATTTCCGTTACGCAATAATGGGATTAGTATTCGTCGGTGCGTGGATTGTGTAGTGCAATCTGTCACTGTATTCGGGGCTATGTCGGGTGGCTTGGTTACTGAATTAGGGTGCAGACGTTTAACGATTCGTGACTACACGTCCTATGACAATGAATTCGATGGTCTCGCCGGTTATGAGACTGAAGACAGCACCTTTTCCGGAATCCATTTATACGGAAACAAGGCGGCTGGTATTTCCACCGACATTAAATTTAACAATAACAAATTTTATGATGTGACCATCGCCGACAATAAAACCGTAGGTATTTTCATGCGCGATTCACTCGATAATTCATTCACCAATTTGCATATTCGCGATAGCGTGCAGCACGGTATTTTTCTTGCGCAAGTCAACACTGATCCCAACACGGCGGCAACAGGGAATACCTTCACCGGGGTAGTGATTTCGCGCTCAGGGGGAATGGGTGTTTTAGCGAATGACGCATCTTGCGTGAATAACATGATGGTAGGCGCCCAGTTTATAAACAATAAACATGGTTGCATCAGCGAGGCGGCGTCTGGCCTGGTGGAAAATGTGGGCGCTATTTGTCGTTAAACCTACAACCGAACTTCAGCTTTAAAATGTGTGTGTACCAGGATGTATTTTGAGGTAGCTCGCGATCTAATTGATCGCGAGCTTTTTTTCGCCGGTTAATCAAAAACAGGTTAATTTTCTACGGTAGGTAGGAAGCGATAACCCACGCCAGGCTCAGTTTCTATATAACGAGGATTGGACGGATCATCCCCCAACTTTGTACGTAAGCGCGCAATAAAAATACGCAAATAGTGCGTATCCTCAACATGGGTTCCACCCCAAATTTCACGCAATAATTGCTGCTGGGTGACCAATCGGCCAGCGTTGTTAATTAAACGCTTGAGCAACTCAAACTCTTTACGGGAGAGTTTTGCCGCTTCACCATCTACCGTTAATTTACGTTCTTGCAGATCAATGATGACCCGCTCATCCTGGTATTTATCAACGCTTTGCACGCTGGGGCCAAAGGCCTTGATCAAACCGCGAATACGAGCCAGCAATTCCTGAATACCAAAAGGTTTAACCACGTAGTCATTAGCACCGGTATCCAGCGCTTGGACTATTTCAGATTCGCGATTACGGACCGACAGTACAATAATTGGCTGATGATAAAAATCACGCAGTTTTTTCAGAACAACCTGCCCATCCAAATCGGGCAACCCCATATCCAGGATGACTAAATCCGGATTTTCCTCCGCCGCCAATACCAGCCCCTGACGGCCAGCATCTGCCTCCATGATTGAATAGCCTTGCGCAGTCAGGCCGATTTGCAGGAACCGGCGAATTTGAGGTTCGTCATCAATTATCAGTATTTTGCTCATGGTAACTCCGTAACTTTGCCAAGAGTATAAGCGGCACCTTATTCACAGCGTGTCACATCACTGTTAAATTTTATTCGGCAGCTGAATGGGAGCTTGGGCTATCAGGGTTTTTATCGCTTGCCCCAAGGTTCGCCTCAATGGGAATTTCAACGCGGACACAGCAGCCCGGGTTAATGCGGTCTGCGGTACGCTTGGGGTTAGGATGAATACTGACACTTCCCCCGTGCGCCATAATCATACCGCGGCAAATGGTCAGCCCCAATCCGCTACCAGAACGACGACGATCGCCTTTCTCGGCGGTATGGAAACGTTCAAAAACCTTTTCCCGCTCTCCTTCCGGTACACCTGGCCCCTGGTCGCAGACGCTGATAATAATTGCATCATTTTCTTTTACGCAGGTGACTTCAATATAAGCACCGGATGGAGAAAATTTGATCGCATTATCAATGATATTAAATAGCGCTTGTTCAATAAGAGCGGCTTGAATATAGAGTGACGGCAAATGGGGGTTAATATCCGCGCGCACATCGTTATGAATTAGTAGCGGTTTTAGTCTTTTTTTAACCACGCTAATAATTTCTTCAACACCGACCCAATCTCGCTCTAACTGCAGCTGCCCGAATCCTAAACGTGTCATATCGAGTAAGTTTTGGGTGTAGCGGTTTAAGCGCTGAGCTTCCTCCAATACTGTGTCTAGCAATTCACGAGTTTGCTGTTTATCCAGATGTTCACCAAATTCAATAACAGTTGATGTAGCCCCAATCATTGTCGTTAAGGGCGTGCGAAAATCGTGAGATACCGAAGAGAGCAGGGCGGAGCGTAGTAGCTCATTTTCTTTGGCAATTTTTTCTTTTTCCAAATCTGCGGAAAGGCGTGTGCGCTCGAGTGAAATATTCACCTGGTGTAACAACAACAGAAAAATGTCTTTTGGAAGGTATTGGATATTTTCAATGGATATTTTTAGCAGACCAATAACTTGTTGCGAGTTGTGCAGAAAAAATACATCGTGTTCTTGTTCCAATTCAGGAATTTGCAAACTAATTTCCGGGGTGATCCGCAGTTCCAATAATTCTTCCAGGTAGGTTTTTCGCAAATGGGTCATGCGCCGAATCATTGGATGGGTCGCCCAGTTAACATCCCGCGTAATCAGTACGCAATTCTCCTTCCATGGCTCAAGCGCATCGCGCATTGCGTTAATTACATCATCCGTATCCAGGGCTTTGGGTAATTTTTCCAGCAATTCGAGCTCAATATCAGTCATAAACTCGCGTACACGGATTTTTTGTACGTTTTGTTTATGCTTGGTTGCCATATAGCCAACAATGACTGAGGTTAGTAAAAATAACAAAATAGTCAGCAGATCTTCATCCTGATGGATCATGATCGAACCATAAGGCTCAGCAAAAAAGAAACTGAAGGCAAAAAAGCTGGAAAGCGCATTAATAATTGCCAACTCAACCGTCACGTTAATGGCGATAAAAACCACCATTACGATATACAAAAGCGGCACATTGGTTTTGGGTAGGTAATCAGTAATCAAAAATGCAATTGGCGTTAACAGCCAGGGAAATAGAATTCCGATGGGGTAGGCGAACTTGCGTAAAACCTGTTCGATCTTCATGTCATGCGCGCCAGAACGCAGGAGAAAAAAGAACGATAATCGTTAGAAACTCCAGACGTCCCAACAGCATGCCGGCAGACAAGGCCCATTTGGCGGTATCGCTTAAGCTTGAAAAATTACCTGCTGGACCTATGACTGGCCCCAGGCCAGGCCCAACGTTCATGACCGCGGTTGCTGCACCCGTAAAACTGGTCAATAAATCCAAACCTGTTAATGCCAATATAAAGGCAATTATCACCAAACAAGCAGTCATTAAAAACATATATGAAATTGACGAAGCAATAATCTCGGAACTGATCAAACGGTTGTTATAGCGCCGACTGATAACAGCGCGAGGGTGCACAGCGGTAATGATTTGTTCCTTCACAAGACCCGCAAAAATCTGCAAACGGAATACTTTAATACCACCGGTTGTTGAACCTGAGCATCCTCCCACAAACGTGACGAAGAAAAATACAATTAGTGCCAATGAGCCCCACAGTTGATAGTCACCTGATGCGAAGCCGGTAGTTGTGATCACTGAAACCAGGTTAAAACAAGCCATAGTAACGGCGCGCAATGGCCCCATTTGCTCGGAAAGTATTAGTTGCAAAGCAAGTACCGCGGTTGTGAGGGCAACCAGGAGCAATAAACCACGCACTTGTGTGTCACGGAAAAATAGGAATTTTTTATTTACCAGTAGTCGAACAAACAAGACAAATGGAAAGGCGCCCGCAAGCATGAAGACAATCGCAATCCAGTGAATAAGCAGACTGTCAAATTGAGCAAATGAATTGTCTGAGGTGGAAAATCCCCCGGTAGAGACCGAAGCCATTGCGTGGTTTATCGCGTTAAACAAATCCATTCCGGCCAGCCAAAAAGCAAGGCAACAGGCAATGGACAACGCGATGTAGGAATAAATAATCATTGCCATCAGGCTTTGCGCCCTTGGCATCGCTTTATCAGACCAATCAGACGATTCCGTTTTAAACAGGCGCATACCACCCACACGCAGAAATGGAAGCACCGCAATTGCCATTCCGATAATCCCAACACCACCGATCCAATTAAGTAATGACCGCCACAAAAGAATGTCTTTGGGCATTGCATCCAAACCTGCCATTACAGAGGAACCTGTAGTGGTAATACCCGATACCGCTTCAAACACCGCATCAGCAACGCCTAGCGGTTTAGATATAAATAGGAAAGGTAGGGCACTGAACAGCGACACTCCGGTCCACGCGCAGGTGGTAATCAAAAATACCTGCCTTGGTTGCATAAAATCGAAGTGATGTTTCCGACCGATTAGTAAAAAAACGATTCCCGCGATACTGGTTATAGTGGCGGAAGAGAAAAAGGCGAGCTGGTTGTCACTATCGTAAGCAATCGACAGTGCCAGCGGTATTAGCATAAACAATGCAAGAATATTCAGGATTGCGCCCAGAATTAGCAGCGTAGGCCCCAGTAGTTTCATAGTATTTGACTTATCGATATGGCAGAAAATTGCCCGCATTCTAAACGCTGGTCGACTGGGAGCCTATGGGGAATGGATATATATTTTGTAAAACTTGCCGGTGAGGGATAGATCTCACCGGCGACGCCTTAGTAGGGCTGAGTGGTCTCGGCATAGATCAGAGTGACATACAGATTCACTATATGGGGCGACTGCTGCATAAATACCGTAAGATCGGTCTCCATTCCCAAGCTCATCAGCTGTGTTTTGCGCTCATTAACATAGCGCTCCGCGGCCCGCTCCAACACCTCGCGAAAAACCAATGGCTGCTGAAAGCGCATTTGCGGATTATTAATACAGAATTGAGTATAGGCATAGAGCGCCTCAACCATGGCACTTTTGTAGTAGGCGGGATGTAATTGGTGTGTCAATTGATCTATATGATGAGCGAAGCTCTCCTCTCCAGGAGTCATGGAACGGCGGGTTGTTTTGCAATCGAGCGTGAAGCGCTGCCCGTTCGCATTGCTAAACACAAGATACTCAGCAAACATCAGACTATGCCAAATATCCTTGAGAAAGTTTTCATCAAAATGCGTAATCAAGCCACGCGCAGTACGCCACTCCAACCAATCAGTTTCCATTGCATCTGAGAGGACAGGATTTTCATCATCCGCATTTTCGTTATGGTGGATTTTGTACGGCGTAACGTGATTGATCCCTTGGGCAAATACTTTTTTGCGCGAGGTTAAAATGGTGCGAATTTTTTTGTACAGTTTGGCCGGGGATTGCAATCCTAACCATTCAATCATGGATACGTCTTCCGCGTCGCCTTTATCCATACCACACAGCAACATGAAGTTACGCAACTGAACAGAATGCAACCCGTCAAAAAGCTTTGGTTCTGAACGAATCAATGATCCTATGGCAGAAATTAACTCTTGAACCAAGGTGCGTTCTAATAAATCCGGAAATAATTGGCGCACACTTTCGAAGTAAGATGCATTCGAGAAAGACTGATCAACCTTAATTTCGGTGAAATTATTGTCACCTACCGTGATGCTTAAATTTCGCGCAGCAAGTAGAGTCAAGCTATCACCCAAATCAGTTAAGGTGTAATTTAGTTGTGAAAAGCAAAAACGCGCCAACAACCAATAATTTACTTTTTGCGAGCGATAATACACATCTCTAATTAAATCTTTAATGGTAATTATTGCACCATTAATTCCAATGTTATCGGTCAGCTTGTGCTTTTTGATGTACATTGAAAATTTTCGATAGGTTATAATATCGCTTTCGGTGTAGAATTTTTCCAATAACAACGCCGCTTCAGGCTCCAATTGAGCAGCTTGCAATGCGTCATCATGTACACTGGCCGCTTGCATCTGATTGCTCATTGAAGTTACATGAAAATTCGGGATAGTTAAGCTATTTACGCGTGATGCTCGATAAGCAAGATTAGCGGATGCGTAACCTACATACTCTTCTTTATTGCGTAATTGATAATCACGTAATACCTCAAATAAAAGCTCCGCATTCGGAACTTTATAAAGACGATGATCAATTAATAGCGTAAATACTGCGACTTCCGAGCTAATCCAGTTTTTATAAATAAACTGAATCTCCTGAATCAGACTTTCTACCACCCATTGTGCATCGTAGCGACGATAATCTTCACGCTCACTTTGGAGCCAGGATAAACTCAAATAAATTTTATTATTGATTTCATAGGTTTGTGAGGTTGCTAAACTTTGCACCCGACGCCGCGGACGCCCGCTGAGACCAAGTGATTTATTTTCACCAATATGGGCATAGGCTTCCATCAGGCTGGAAGCTGACAATACTCCCATGGGTTTTAAATCTTGAATAGTTTCAGCAATAACGCCGTATTTGGCCAAATGCTGTTTAACAGTCTCATTTTCAGCGAGCACAACGAGTGCGATACTGGATTTGATAAAACGGGTAGAGCGCCTGCGCATTTTTAATGGATCGAGGTCATCGCTACTCACCAAACCTTCATCCAGCATTAAACCCGTAAGATATAAACTTTGTGCCCAAACCAACGGAATATTTTCGTTGGGAACACGGGTCTGCGAACGCGGGCTTTTCTTTTCCGCTTCAATATTTTCCAGCGGCAAATAGTAGAGTTCCGGCAATAACCCTATGCCATCTACATAAACCATTAAGGATTCGAGCTTTTTGCGATAGTGCTTAGCCGTTGCTTCACTTCCATCAAATAACGCCGTTATATAAAGGTAAGTGAAAAATAGTGGCCATTCCGATTCAACGTGAGCAAAATTACCCAGCTCATCGTGTTCATAATAGATGCGTGAGCTTTCTTCCAAAACGGTTTGATGGCCGTCCCACAAAAAGCGTTTACACCCGTAGTTTCCCCCCAGCTTGGTCAACACCGAGTCGCGAGTTTGAGTGGCTAGCGTTTCTTTGCCGACGGCAAAGGCCGGAAACCCGATGATACTCAAGAGTGCACTGTCTGTTTCTTTGGATAGCGATTCGCGGGGTAGGAGTGAGGCGAGGGTGGTTCTCGCTAATGAGATGGCGTCGGCAATAACATGGATCACCGCCCTTTTATCGCCATGCTTCCCAAACAGGTTAAACCCGTCTAGAGCTTGTAGTGCCGCTTTTGCCATACCGACTGAACTGGCATTGATTTCTGTCTTGCCGTTGTTAACCTTATTGCCACGCTCCCAGATTCCATAATCCGGCGTGCGATAGGCACTGGCGATGTAGTAAACCAGATTCTGGACAAAATCGACTTCATCGTGCGTACACACAATGCGCAATCCTGATGCGCTCATCTGTGCCAGCATTAGTAGAAATACGGAAGTAGCGTCGATTTGCAAATGACCCCAAGCATCATCGGCAACTACAGGTAATCCGGTGGCCGTATCGTATTTGGCGTGAAGTGCGTCGCCGTTATCTAGCGACAATTTAAACGCTTCAACCTTATGAGCCTGACGCATCATGGACTGTAACAAGCCGCGCATTAGCTTGATGGTTGACTGGTCCAGTTCATCGCTTTTGTGAGGTTCCCCCTGGTGCCTGAAAGCCATCCCAAGAGTCCAAACGCAGACAATCGAATAAACGTTATCCCGCACCCAAGCATCGGTGTAGTCACCATGATTATTAATTGCGGTACTGGCAGGAAGCAATCCGGTTACCGGATGCTGTTTACTGAGAATTACTGTTTGAACTTCCGCGTATAAACGCTCCAACAGTTGTGTATGCTTCATAGAGCCTTCGCTATCTAGAGAGTTAGCGACCTTCGATCGGTACAGCAAAAAACAGGGGCTGAAGATGGTGTGTTGTAGAGATATTTATCCAATACCCAATTTCGCATAATGTAGATTATGTTAAATTGCATATTCCATTCATCAGCCTCGGATCAGGTCTAAATATAGGTTCTCGTGCTTGTGGCACCTGAGATCTCATCAGGCGTTAGCCACCATATCAAACAATTCACTTTCTTGGGGAGTTTCTGGCGAAGCGCGCAACATTTCAGTTAATTGGTTGCCAGCTTCCTCACTTAAGGTATCCAATTCCACACCAAAGCCATGGTCTGTAGCGTGGATAACAATTGAATCAAAGCGATAACGCTGCAATTTCTGTGCGCTGCGAGTCACCACAATCTCTATCCCTAATTGTTGCAACGGCTTCACATCCGACAAATCCGACTCGATAAAAAGACCATGTCGCGTGCCATTTTTAATGCGGCCTATGGCGACCGGTATTTCATAGCGATAGATGAGGATTTTAATGTCGGCGTTATAGCGCGCGCTGCATCTGTGTTCCATGGCGGTTCCTTTGTATAGTTGAGTGATAAGTTGCTACCTCGACTGACGCTAGCCAAGACGATGATAGCTTGCCAATAACTGCCGAATACGATCAGCAAGTGTGGGTTCAACCTGATCCCACGAAAATGTCCACACCCAATTTTTATCCGTTGTACCGGGCATATTCATCCTGTGCCCTCCATCCAGCTCCAAAAAATCTTGCATGGGAATAATTGCCATGCGCCCTACAGATGCCAACGCCGCCTGAATTAGTAACCAGGGCATTGGGTCTTCAGAATTAAAACAATAGGCTTTTACTTGCTGGCGGTTTGCTTCCCCTAGGGTGTCCCACCATCCCAACGTTGTATCATTATCATGCGTCCCGGTGTAAATGACGTCGCTGCGCGTATGGTTATGGGGCAAGTGAGGATTACTAGTGTTTCCGTCAAACCCAAACTGCAATACCAACATTCCAGGTAAATCAAATAAGTTACGCAGTGCTTCAACTTCTTCAGTAATTACCCCAAGATTCTCTGCCACCAAAGGCAGACCGGGATAGGCAGCAAAACACGCCTTTAAGAATGCCTCTCCCGGAGCTTTTACCCACTTTCCCAATCGAGCGTCATGACTGTCACCGGGAATTTCCCAATATGCTTCAAAGCCGCGGAAGTGATCGATGCGAATTAGGTCAAACATTTGCAGCTGAGTGCGCAACCTTGCCAACCACCACTGGAAACCATCAGCTTCCATCACGTGCCACGCATAGTGAGGGTTTCCCCAATGTTGGCCAGTTTCGGAAAAATAATCCGGCGGCACACCCGCAACTGTTAGTGGATTCCCTTTCTCATCCAATTGGAAGTAATGTTGCTCCGCCCATACATCTGCACTGTCATGGCCTACAAAAATAGGCATATCGCCAAACAAATAGATGCCCTTTTGATTTGCATAATTTTTCAGTGCAGCCCACTGACTGAAAAATGCAAATTGTTCAAAAATAACGACATCAATGTCGGACTTTAATTCGCGGCTAACCTTTGCAATAGCCTTAGGGTTGCGGCTACGCAATTCCGCTGGCCAATCAACCCATGATGCGCCTTTGTAGTGTTTTCGCAAGGCGCAAAACAAAGAATAATCATCTAACCAATATTTTTGTTGTGAACAAAAAGTCTGAAACTCTTGCCGGGTCTGAGCGCCACCTTCAGAGCTCAAAAATTCGAAGAAAGATAAAGCGCACTTTTGTCGTGCGAGAACAATATTTCTTTCACCATCGAGCAGCACGTCGTCTGCCCTAACCCACCCCTTTTCGACCAACCAGTCCAAGCTAATAAGCTCCGCATTCCCTGCGTGTGCTGAAATAGATTGATAGGGTGACATATCTGCTTGCGTTGGCCCAGTCGGCAACATTTGCCAAACACTCAGGCCAGCATTGTGGATCAGGTCTATAAAATAATAGGCGTCTTTTCCAAGAGTGCCGAATCTATTTTTAACATCTCCGCCCCAGCAAGACTCAGAGCAAGGCAAGGATGTTGGGTGCAGCAAAACACCTGCTGTGCGACGCTTAAAAAGTGGTGATTTGTCTGCCATTCGCCCTTCCCTTTTACACCTATAGCTATTAAAAAAACGCTACAAAAAGTTTAAACCGTCACTGTAATTGAATCGGAGGCTTTATTAGTTGGCGTGCCCCTGACGCATGACACCTCCCGTTGCCGGATCGCCACCACCGACACTGATTACCTGATTCAAATAGCCTGGAGCTGGTATTTCGATTAAGGAGTAGAGATTTATTAAGTGGCGGCGATACAAATATTCAAAGTCGCTAACGCTTTGCGCAGGATTGTAGTCGCCAAACCACCAAAACCAATCAGACCCTTCACATAACGCCAATTGTTTTTCAATTTGCGCGAGCTGCTCCGCCGAAAAGCTACGTTTCTGCAACGCCTGATCAACCTGCTGCTTAGCATCGCACAACATATCCCAACCGCGATTTTTGTCTTTGTCACCGATCCAGGTTGAGAAGGTGCCGTAGACCCAGCTCCCTGCAACCAAATGAGGGATACGTAATGGTTCTGGCTTTTGCGAATCTAAAATTTCGCTATAAGTGGAAAGCTCAAGCTGTGGATGAGCAATCAAACGTTCATAAAGATTGTGCAAAAAGTGAAACGCATTTTCCGGAAAATATTCCCACGCATTTTCACCGTCCATAATCACGGAGATTACCGTATTTTTTGTATCGTTGGCGGCGTTAGCAATATTCACCATGTGATTCAATAAGTCGCCAACGGCGTCATCCGAGTGCCAGGTGGCATACTTAAAGCCGATTAGGTCTGATAAGCCATCATCGCGAAAAAAAGTATTAATTTTTACGTTGGCAAATTCATACGGGCGATGCAGTGACTGCCCGGTTTGCTGCAATTCAACAGAGGCCGCCTGATTTTCCTGCGCACGTAAACTATTGTGCAACACTGAATCGCCGGTGGCGGCCCAATCGAACTTGGCTTCATGCAATAACTTTAAAGTGTCGTCGCTTAAGGAGCCTTCCGACGCCCAACATCCGCGAGGGCGTTTTCCAAAATAGCTTTCGAAAGTTTTTATACCTTCATTTAAATGCCATTCGGCACGACTACGACCATCGGGATAACAGCTTGAATTAGGCAAGGAAACACCAGGCATTGCCTCTTTCGCGGAATTCAAATCAATTAACAAAGGAATGATTGGGTGCGCATAGGGGCTCATACATAATTCTATTTGCCCTTTATCAGCCAAGGCTTTGTAGCGTGGACCAACTGATCCTACCAACTCGCCGATAATCGTAAGCAGCTCGCGTCTATCTGCGGCCGTATAATCGCGCTCTTTATCTTGCAAGCGTTGAATCCGGGCATCGCTGCGGCGCGGAATCTCTGCCAACCAGCTCAGGTGATACCACACGCCCAGATCAATTAAGAATTGTTCATTCAGATAGCGGCTTAAAAACGGCTGCTCTTTAAAATTGTTCACCAACGAAGCAAGTTCGCGATAAACGGGAAACCGATCAATCATCCGATCGCGATTAGCACGTAGATACTTTTGCGCCAAGTCAACGAATGCCATTGTTCCAGGCAATGGTAAACTCGGCTCAACCAGTGATGCCAAAACCGCATCTTTAATTTTTTCACCATTGGCGAGATGCGCAGCAATTTGCTGCGCATAATCATCAAGTTGTTCCAACAGAATTGGAGCAAAATTAACGACTGCCTTTGCCGCCGGCTGCGCTTCTATATGCGCAGCCATGTCGACATAGTCTTTAATGGCGTGAAGATAAGTCCAGGGAAAATAGTATTCACCCGTCATAATATCGCGATAGTCTGGCTGGTGCATATGCCAAAGAAATACGACCTTCGTTTTGCCATTGTTAGCCATTGATATCATCCTGTCCTAACATGTCGGGAGTGACCAGCACGACGCCTTTAGGTGAGACGTGGAAACGTTTTTTATCGGCTTCCAAGTCATAACCAATGACGGTGCCCTCGGGAATTTTGCAGCGGCGATCAATGAGCGCTTTGCGTATTTTGCAGCGACGCCCTACTTCAACACTGGGGAATAAAACGGAGTCTTCGATTTCACAATAAGAGTGAACGCGAACACGCGGGAACAGCAAGGAATGCTTTACCGCAGAGCCGGAGATGATACATCCGCCCGCAATCAATGAATCTACAGCGTAACCACGACGCCCATCGTCATTGAACACAAACTTTGCTGGCGCAACTTGTTCCTGATAGGTCCAGATAGGCCAAGCGGCGTCGTACAAATCCAATTCAGGAGTGATGCCGGTTAATTCAAGGTTTGCTTCCCACAATGAATCCACAGTTCCTACATCGCGCCAATAGGCATCACCGCCTGAGACGGGGTCGCGGAAAGGAAACGCGCTTACGCGATGGGTTTTAATCATGGACGGAATGATATCTTTACCAAAATCGTGCGACGAATTTGGATTGTCACGATCTTTTAATAGCTCGCGGAATAATACTTTTGTACTGAATACATAGATTCCCATCGATGCGAGTGCTTTATCGGGTTTGCCTGGCATGGGCTCTGGTTTTGGCGGCTTCTCAGTAAACTTAACGATGCGATAATCCTTGTCCATGTCCATAACGCCAAAAGCGTGTGCGATGTCCAAGGGAACTTCGATACAACCTACGGTGATATCTGCACCGCGCTCAACGTGCGCTGCGATCATGGTACCGTAGTCCATTTTATAAACGTGGTCACCCGCAAGGATTAATACATATTCCGGGTTGTGACGACGAATGATGTCGATGTTTTGTAATACTGCATCCGCAGTACCCACGTACCAGGATTCGCTCAGGCGCTGCTGCGCCGGCAGTAGCTCAACAAATTCACCAAGCTCACCACCAAGAAAGCCCCAGCCTCGTTGTACATGGCGATCAAGTGAGTGAGATTTATATTGGGTAAGCACGCTAATGCGGCGAATGCCGGAGTTAACACAATTTGAAAGAGGAAAATCGATGATGCGAAATTTACCGCCAAAATGTACCGCAGGTTTTGCACGCCAATCGGTAAGTTGATGTAACCGGGAACCTCGACCACCAGCCAAAATTACCGCCAGTGTTTCTCGCGTAAGACGACTAACAAAACGACCTGATGTAGGTGTACTCATTACAACGTATTCCTTATGGCTATTGTGTGTAACAACGATGAAATTTTTGTGACCTCGTTGACAAGAGTGAGAGCAATATCAGTGCCAATAAATTGATTTGCTGCAAACTCTACCCGGCCCCAAAAATTGTTGGTGCATTTTTTTGCGGTTTTGTTGCCCGCTTTGAATGCAAAGCTAAGTGTAGCCACAAGTTTGGCACCGAACCTGCAAATGTCTTTCACTGAGATCAAATTTTTGCAAAAAAATGGTGCAACAAAAGTCGTCAATAATGGCTAAGCTAGTAGATCCCACGCATGTGACGTTTTTATGTAGCCCAAAACTGTGCAAATAATGTTTTAAGTAATATAACGCGCCATCTTTTTTACATTAGGAATCAAGTGCATGTTGAATCAAAAGCAGGACAAACCTTTATCTCACGAGATGTTACGCATAGTTACCGCTACCCATCATGATCCCTTTGAAGTCCTAGGTCGCCACCCACTTTTAAGCGCCGCGTCCTCCTCCGCAGACACACTTGTCAGACTTTATTTACCGGGCGCCCGCAGCGCGTCGCTGCTGATAGATCAACAACTCCACGGACTAAACCGTATAGAAGGCACAGATTTTTTTGAATGGTACGGATTGGCGGCCAAGCTTCCGAAGCATTATCAAGTCCAGTGGTTTGACCGTCACAACGTGATGCATACCGAATTTGATCCTTACTGTTTTGCACCATTATTGGGCGACATTGATATGCACCTTTTTGCTGAAGGGCAACATTGGAACATCTATCAGCATTTGGGAGCGCACCTACGCACGGTTGACGGTGTAGAAGGGGTATTGTTTGCAACCTGGGCACCTAATGCCGAACGCATAAGTGTCGTAGGCGACTTTAATGATTGGGACGGTCGTCAGCACCCTATGCGAGTGAGGGGTGGAAGTGGCTTATGGGAAGTATTTATCCCTGGAGTCAAACCTGGTGCGTTATATAAATTTGAGGTCCGCAATCGCGCAACTGGTGCTGTATTCCTGAAATCAGATCCCTACGGGCAAGCATTTGAATTGCGTCCGCAAACCAGCTCAATCATTAAAGCCCAATCAGAATATTCATGGCACGATGACGAATGGCTTAACCGTCGCGCGCATTGGGATTGGCAACATGCGCCTATGTCGATATATGAGGTCCACCTCGGGTCCTGGCGTCGCGGTTGGGCCGGTGAGTTTATGAATTATCGCGAGCTGGCTCACCAACTCGTGGATTATGTGAAGCCGTTAGGATTCACGCATGTTGAAATCCTGCCAATTAGTGAGCACCCCCTGGATGATTCATGGGGCTATCAAACGACTGGCTACTACGCACCGACCAGCCGATTCGGCACGCCAGATGACTTCCGCTATTTTGTGGATTACCTGCATCAACAGGGTATCGGCATTATTCTCGATTGGGTACCGGCCCATTTCCCCAAAGACGCCCATGCCCTCGCCCGCTTTGATGGATCTGCACTTTATGAGCACGAAGATCCGCGTTTGGGAGAGCACCGCGATTGGGGAACACTGATATACAACTATGGTCGCAACGAAGTCCGTAACTTCTTGTTAGCCAACGCGCTCTTTTGGCTGAAGGAATATCATATTGATGGTTTGCGTGTAGATGCAGTTGCCTCCATGCTGCATTTGGATTATTCCCGCGAACATGGTGAGTGGATTCCCAATATTCACGGGGGCAATGAAAACCTGGAAGCTATGGCCTTCCTACAGCAACTCAATGAAGTTTGTCACGGCCAGCATCCCGGAACATTGGTAATAGCCGAAGAGTCAACAGCATGGCCACAAGTAACCCGCCCGACCTGGGTCGGCGGATTGGGCTTCTCCATGAAGTGGAATATGGGCTGGATGCACGACACACTGGATTACATCAGCAAGGATCCTGTGCACCGTCAGTACCACCACAATCAGCTAACCTTCGGCATGATGTACGCCTTCAGCGAAAACTTCCAACTGCCCTTTTCACACGATGAAGTTGTTCATGGCAAAGGCAGCATGATCAATAAAATGCCGGGTGATGATTGGCAAAAATTCGCCAACCTGCGTTTACTCTACACCTATCTCTATACCTACCCAGGCAGCAAGCTTTTATTTATGGGCAGTGAATTCGCGCAATGGAGTGAGTGGGCGCATGGCCGTTCGCTGGATTGGCATCTGCTGGATTACGATCGCCATCAAGGCATACAAACCTTGATAAAAGATTTAAACCATTGTTACACCAGCATGCCTTCACTTTACCAACGTAGTTTCCGCGGTGATGGTTTTGAATGGGTTGACTGTCATGACAGTACCCAATCGATTGTTAGCTACATCCGTAAAAGTGACCAAGATTTTTCCATAGTCATATTGAATTTTACGCCCGTACCGCGCACGGCTTATCGAATTGGTGTTCCGGTTGCAGGCAGCTATCGCGAAATGCTCAATTCAGATTCTTCGTTCTATGGCGGTAGCAACATGGGGAATGACAACCCACTCTACAGCCAACCAGTGCCCTGGATGAACCATCAGCAATCACTGGAAATAAATTTGCCACCACTCGGTGCATTAATTTTAAAACTGTCCTGATTAATTAGCTCAAGAAGGATCACTTATGCAGAAGATTTTATTTGCAACCAGTGAAGTTTATCCGTTAATAAAAACCGGCGGACTCGCCGATGTAAGCGGCAGTTTGCCGCGCGCATTATTAAAGCTCGGCTGCGATATAAAAATCCTGCTGCCTGCTTATCCCGGTGTTTTGGAAAAAGCGGCCAGTGTAGGATTGAAACAAATCGCACAACTGGAAATTGATGGCAACGCCGTAATCATCAAACAAACCCGATTGCCCGGTACAAAAGTCGCTGTATGGTTAGTGGATATTGCCGAGTTTTCCGAACGCGCGGGTAACCCATATTGCGGACCCGACGGCAACGATTGGTACGATAATCACAAACGCTTTTATATTTTTTCCAAAGCGGCTGAACTAATTGCTCTTAATCAAGCCAACCTGGATTGGCAACCGGATATCGTCCACTGCAATGACTGGCAAACGGGGTTAATTCCCGCACTGCTCTCGTTACACCCCGATCATCCCGCAACGGTTTTTACGATTCACAATCTCGCCTATCGCGGGCTGTTTTCACATCAAGCGTTTGCGGAATTAAATCTACCGCAGGCGTTTTGGCATCACGAGCGTTTGGAATTTTACGGGCAAATGTCGTTTATTAAAGGCGGCATTGCGTTTGCGGATTACGTAACCACTGTCAGCCCGAGTTATGCGCGGGAAATTCAAAAGCCGGAATTTGGTTATGGCCTGGACGGATTACTCCGCTATCGCAGTGACTCGCTGGCAGGAATACTAAACGGTATCGATAATGACGAATGGAACCCAGGTACTGATGCGCATCTTGTCGCAACTTATAATCGCCGAACACTTGGCAACAAACGCAAAAACAAACAAGCGCTCCAAGAGAAAATGGGCTTGGCTGTAAATAGCGAAATTCCATTGTTAGGGTTTATCGGCCGTTTGGTAGATCAAAAAGGAGTGGACTTGATTCTCTCCCAGATGAGCCGCCTGTTAACCTCCAATTACCAATTAGTGATTTTGGGTAGCGGGTTTCCTCACTATGAACAGACTTTGCGGAACATAGCTGAGCAGAATCCCCACAAGGTAGCAATTCATTTGGGATACGATGAATCCCTGGCTCATCAAATTGAAGCGGGAAGCGACATTTTTCTGATGCCTTCCATATTTGAGCCTTGCGGTTTGAATCAGATGTACAGCCTGCGCTACGGAACTCTTCCCGTTGTACATGCAGTGGGTGGTTTGCGCGATACGGTAGTTGAACATTCGCTTGATGAAATTGCCAATGGCGCGAACGGCTTTGTGTTCCAACAACCGGAAGGTGATGAGTTATTCGCCGCATTAGAACGCGCTACCCTCGCCTATCAGCAGCCAGATGTCTGGAAGAAATTACAGCTCAACGCCATGAGTCAGGATTTTTCGTGGGAAACCAGCGCGAAAGCTTATTGCGATATCTACACAGAACTACAAACAAAGTGATTCCAGATCATGTTCGATTCAGAGCATAAAAAATGAGCCGGATGGCTCATTTTTTTTAAAAAATCCTATAGCGTAGGAATAGCTGCCAATAGCTGTTGCGTATAGGCGTGCTTAGGGGCGCCGAATAGTTCTTCTGTAATCCCCTCCTCCACTAATTTTCCTTTTTGCATTACCACCACACGATCGCATAAGTAACGAACCACTGACATATCGTGTGAAATAAACAACATGGTTAATTGGTGCTTTTCCGTTAAATGAAGCAGTAACGCCAAAATTTGCGCTCGTATTGTTACATCCAATGCAGATACGGGTTCATCAGCGATAATTAATTTGGGTTTTAGTGCAATAGCTCTTGCGATGGCAATACGTTGCCGTTGGCCGCCAGAAAATTCGTGGGGGTACTTACGTAAAAAACGCCTGTCCAAACCAACATCGTCCATTAATTGGTTTACTTGTTCCAGCACCGTATTTTTATTTGCTAATCCATGCACGAGCAGCGGTTCAGCGAGCGTATCAAACACTGTCATTCTTGGGTTCAGCGAAGCATAAGGATCTTGGAATATCATTTGGAAATCGCGACGGGCAATTTTTAAATCATCATTCGCGATATGTGTCAGATCTTTTCCATTGAACAGAACTTCGCCACCTTGAGCATCAACCAGACGGATTATACTACGCCCCAAGGTTGATTTCCCTGAGCCAGACTCGCCGACCAAACCTAAAATTTCGCCTTTATATAAATTGATTGAAACCTCGTCCACACCCTTGACGATATTTTTAATTTTTTGGAACCACACTCCCGAATATTGTTTAAATCCGACCTCCAACTTTTTCACTTCCAACAGCGGTGGCTGTGAATAGTCAATAGCATGATTGGTCGCAGGTTTTGCGGTAGTTAAGACGGCACTCAACAATTTTTGGGTGTAGGGCTGCACGGGATTTTTGAATATACTTTGCGTCTCCCCCTGTTCAACTAACCGGCCTTTTTCCATTACTAAAACATGATTTGCCATCTGTGCCGCAACGCCCAAGTCATGGGTAATAAAAATAACAGTCAATTGGCGGCTTTGTTGTAGCTCCTTAATAAGGCTCAAAATTTGGGCCTGTACAGTAACATCCAACGCGGTGGTTGGCTCGTCGGCAATGAGCAATTCCGGCTCGGCGAGCAGCGCCATAGCAATCATCACTCGCTGGCGCATACCACCGGAAAATTGGTGAGGGTATTGATCTATACGCTCGGCCGCGTTATGAATTCCAACTTCTTCCAACGCTGCAATCGCTTTTAAGCGCGCGTCTTTATTATTCATTCTTTTGTGTACCAACAACACCTCTGTGAGTTGATCAACAATCCGCAAATATGGATTTAGGCAAGTCATAGGGTCTTGAAAAATCATCGCGATTTTATTTGCGCGAATCTGGCGCATATCATTTTCAGACAAACGCAACAAATCTTTCCCTTGAAACATCGCACGTCCGGATTCAATTTTGCCAGGAGGCATGGGAATCAGCCCTAACAAGCTATAACAGGCTACCGACTTCCCCGAGCCTGACTCGCCAACAATACCGAGTACTTCACCTTTATTGATGGAAAAACTCAGGTCTTCTACGGCGACGGTTTGCCCATTGCGCGTGTTAAATACTACGCGCAGATTCTCTACGGATAATAATGCTTCGTTTGACATAATTAATCCTTGGATGCTCGTGGGTCTAACGCATCACGCAAGCCATCACCCAAAAAGTTAAGGGAAAACAATGTAAAGGTAAGGACTAACCCTGGGAAAAATAACAGCCAGGGAAACTCTTCCATCACTTCCACACCACTGGAAATCAGTGAGCCCCAGGAACTGGCCGGCGGCTGTATTCCCAACCCCAGAAAACTCAAAAATGATTCAAGTAAAATAACACTGGGGATTGTTAATGTGGTGTAAACGATGACTGGACCAAGAACATTTGGGATCAAGTGACGAAAAATTATTCTCCAAGGAGATAAACCCATCGAAATAGCTGCTTCAACGTATTCCTGTTTTTTTATCGCTAAAACTTGACCACGAACTATGCGTGCCATGGTGAGCCATTCAACTGCGCCAATTGCGAGAAAGAGCAATAACAAACTACTACCAAATACAACGGTGAGCAGAATAATAAAAATTGTAAAAGGCAATGCGTAGAGAGCATCTACGATTCGCATCATCACTGCGTCAGTTCTACCACCAACAAAACCCGCAATCGCTCCCCACAACACGCCAATAGTTAACGCCACCGCCGTTGCTATAAACCCGACAGCTAAAGAAATACGACTGCCGTACATAATTCGTGTCAGTTGATCACGCCCAAGAATATCAGTTCCCAACCAATGCTGAGCAGATGGAGAAGACGCACCCAATTCAAGGTTTTGTTCTTCGTACGAATAAGGAGCGATCCATGGGGTTAGTAAGGCGATGATAATTAGACCAATCAAAAAATATAAGCCTGACATTGCCATTTTATTGTTGCGTAACCGAGCTAGCGCATCTTGTGTTAGGGACGTCCCCTTCTCCAGATTTACGACCTCAGGAGTATTAATAACTTGAGCCATAACTTATCCCCTTGAGTCCAATTCTTGGCGCAGCTTTGGGTTCAACCAAACTAGTAAAACGTCGGCGAGCAAATTGCATAGAATGATTAAAAATGCAAAGAAAATGGTACAACCCAGTATCATTGTGTAATCGCGATTGAATGCCGCGGTCACATAAAATCGGCCCAATCCTGGAATTTGAAAAATAGATTCAACAACAAATGACCCTGCCAACAAACCTGCGATCGCTGGACCAAGAAATGAAATTACCGGGATAATGCCGCCGCGCAATGCGTGAACGAAAACAATACGCGTTGTAGATAATCCTTTAGCGTGTGCTGTGCGAATGTAATCCTGAGAGAAAATGTCTAGCATTCCACCACGGCTAATACGGGCAATATACGCAGCATACACAGAGCCAAGAGTAATGGAAGGTAGTACCTTGTCACCGGGAATCTGGCCCCACCCTGCAACGGGCAGCCAACCTAACCAAATACCAAACACCAGCAACAAAATTGGGCCTAAAACAAATGTAGGCATGCATATCCCAATCATTGCTGCAGACATAGGGAGGTAATCTTGCATGGTATTTGATCTTAGTGAAGCGAAAA
>JACCEA011777595.1_pt1 | contig 20648 bp, 7 predicted proteins | sample 7449851 | NCBI WGS metagenome assembly JACCEA01 (sample SAMN15323453, study PRJNA562643) | freshwater metagenome | isolation source: river surface water | place: USA:Blue River Watershed | collected 2017-08-18
AACCTCAATTTGACCCCCAAATTAGGCTTCTCATTGGATATTGCACGTGTGCCTTTTTCACAAATCATTTTTTTCACAAGTCGAATACAGTATCTTTTGTTACTTACGAATAGGTGAATAATAATCAACATAAATCCAAGGATGAAGAGTATTGACACAACTCGCAGCAATGAAAATACTATAACGCACTGTTCATTTGTGTAACCATGAGCCCTAAAAATGAGGTTCATACATACAGTAAATACATATCGTTAGAATTAGATATTCCCAATCTACTGTGCTCTTGAACGCCTTCTTTAATATTACAATAAATACCACTAACTAAGATTCTCGTGTGAAATAAACTCTAAATTACAAACATACAAAACATACAAGAAACAAACTGTCAACCAGCTAAATATAAAATCTCTGTCATTCACTGCCATCTTATAAAAGTATATTTCTATGGTTTTATAAAGTCAAATATCAATAATTACATTTTTCTACGGGAAAATATCCCATATCATCAAATAACAGTGGAAGTATATGTTTCACCTTTTTAAATGTTTTAATTGTGTACTATCAACATATATATGGTGCACTATCTATCCCTGCTTCTCAACTGATTGGACCACATTTGTGTCATCATCAATCTCAACAATAATACTCACCCCTCGCTCAACATCATATTTTATTTTACCAAGCTGAATAATATATTCGTGTGGCAATCTGTAATCTTCTTTCCACATGTCGGGGTTTTCTGTATTTACCAAAGATACAAGACCTTTAGACTCATCAACCATCTCGATTGACCAACGAGATATATGCGATACTATTTCAACATCTTCTGATTCTTGAAGAGATGACAACCAGCCAGTCACTTTGCTCAGTCCATCATCATCGAGAAAGTGGTGATCCAACCGTAGTAAATCCTCCAATAATGCCTTAAGAGGAGCATGTAACGTTGCCAAACTCACATGAGCGCGGTGATACCTTTCAATAATTGCAAACAACTTCGCTCTAATTTCTGTTGATGCTTTTACTTCCTTATTTGCTTCGATCCAACCTCGAAGTTTCTGAACGTCTGCTTTCACCGCTTTCGGCTTAGTGCCGAATGATGCAGTGATGGCCTTCACCTGATCCTTCTCAAAGATTTGCAACTTCTCCAAAAAGGTCGCCATGTGTATCTTTTAACCTCCAATCCCCAACTTTTATACTTCTATATATATTTATTATAACTTTTATCTTCTCATCTTCAGCTATTTTTTCACAGAGTTGATTCCAGATTTGGGATTCCAGATTAAGCATAATATGGAAAGGCGCCTCTGCGGCTTCGCCCGCGCGCCCAGCAGCAGCAGGCAGCAGCGCCAGCAGCGCCAGCATATGGTGCGCCAGCAGAGTGCAGGCTCCAGAAGCAGCAGCAGCAGGCGACAGAGCTCAGCAGCAGGCAGCAGCGCCAGCAGGCGCCGCACAACACCGAATAATAGGCCATATAGTACAACTGTCAAAAAAAAAATTCATCAAATACTTCATACTTCATACTACATATGGTACATGGTACGTGGTACAGTATCCCAGATCTACACAATATTCGAATATGGAAGGCACCAAAACCAAACTGACTTGAAAGAGTTGTGACTTGTAAACCTGTGGAAAAAAAAAAAAAAAAAAGTACTAGTGAATAGACAATCGTGACAAGTGATATTAGCGATAATGTTGAAAAGCAGTTGTTCCGAATGGTGATGTGCCGTGATGCTCTTATGTGTGTCGCAGGTGTTCCATTTCTTTTGATTGTCGGTGTAAAATGTCAAATATATTTAGCATACGGAACGACCTTTGAATTGCAAAACACTATTCTATCGCTCAAGTAGAGAATTGTATTTTCCAGATGATCTCTCTTGGAGATTTGAAGAATGATATACGTGGGACAATAAGTTCCCTGGAAGGACACTTTGCGACCAATATTGAAAAGGCCAATTTGATAATCATCACTTATTGTACTGAACATCAACTTCCCACTATCCGAGAGTTGAAACAAGGATTGCATCCAAATGATCGACTCATAATCGGTTGCAATCCCATGCTTTATCGTGCAATTGAGCGTTCAATAGGCCCTGAGCATATATTGTTAATTATCGATGATATACCAATTGGTTTTATGGAATCTATCGGCATTTTCCGTATGATGGAAATGAGTTTGGAAGATTTGGGAGTGCAGCGCGATCAATATTATCGGAAGCTTTTTGATGAACAGAAGTTCACAACTTTTCAACGAGACAATGGATTTTTTCAAGTTGGTGATAAAGTCGTCTCTCGTGAAGGAAATTGCTGGAATAAGGCCTTGGGAACATTCCCTGAATTAACGGAAGAAGAAATGTGGCTCGATGGTGGTAATTTTGTTCATAATGGCGATGATCTCTTGGTGACAATGGATATCTACGATGATCCAAAAATGAATCAGTTCAAAAAAGAAATTCGATTTCAGAAGATGTCTGCTTTATTTGGTGTCCATGAAATATTATCTCTTCCAAATCTTGGCTCTGTGTTCAAGTTACCTCATGCTGATATGTGTTGTGTGTGGCTAAATAAAACTACTTTAGCAATCAGCGAATTTGTCAATGCTCCTTGGAATCAAGCAAATTCTACAATTTGGCAATGTGCAAATCGTTTCGCGAATGAATGCAGTGAAATGATTTCCATAGTAAAGATTCCATGTGTTGGTAATTCTGATCCCATGGATGGGCGTGGTTTATATTGTCAGACAGTTGTTACTGATAATGCCATTTATATCCCTCGTTATTCAACACATAAATCAGCCAGAATTGAAAGCGAACCAACTGGTTATGAAGAATACGATGTTCGTGCAAAGGAAGCATTTGAAGCTGCTGAGCGAGTTTATGGGCGCGCACGCCGACCAGTGATACAAGTAGATTGTGGTCTATTATCATCCAGAAGTGGTGGAGGATTGCATTGCCTAACGACCCAATTGAAAGGTAGACCAGCATTAAGATTGTTGAGGGATCTTAGGGAAAAGTTTGCAAATATTCAACCTGGAGATGACAATTATTATCTTTAAAGCACTTGATTTGTTGTCAAGAAAATAGTCAATCTTGTGGTTAAAACATTAATATCTCCCCTCCACATTCACTTGATATAATTAAATTTACTCAAACTTTGTACAATGAGATTTCTTCTATTCAAAGCTATGATTGTTACTACCACAAATTTCAACTTTGTTTGACGAGATAGATACAATGAATACACCATTTACTAAATACTTCACTATAAAACAATATCAAGGAGCTAGAATTGGAACGAACTATTTACAATATAGCGCTTATTTGCTGCAAATGTCTGCACATTTTGGTTACTAATCAGTGGTTGGTCGTGTGATCGTAACCATTGTAATAATAGTGGTTAAACGAGTGAGTCTCTCTATTACCATGGTGATTGCCTTTCAAATACCGCTTGTTGATTACTTGCTGAATCTTTTGTGTAAAAGGTTTGATTCGAGGATCTCTGATGTAGTCCAATGAACACAACCATTTCTTCCAAGAAACTTTACAAACTTCTAACTGCATAATAAAACCATGTACGTCGGTAGAACATAAAATAGATATTATTCGGGCACTTTCTCTTCGAACTTGAGCGGTATCAAAAAAGTATTCATTCTTACCTGGATTACCAACAAATTGTAAAATGACTAAAATGCAATCAATTTGAGCCAAAATTGGACGACGATAACAGGGATTTTCACAAAAACTTCCACACGCAACAATTGCTTGTTCAATTACTTCAGGAAAAGATTCACGGCGATTTTTAATTAAGTCCGCTAAAATTGGAATGATAGCCTCAATTATGCGTGGGTTATTTAGGATCATTTGATCGCGTAAGGAAAGATCATATAGCATACGAGAAGCCTCTAACTTTGCTTCAAAGAATGGTTCACGAGCCATTGCGTGAAGTTGGCGAATGGCAGTGAGTGTATTGTCAATCATAATATCTGTTGGGATAGGACATAGGGGTGGTGCATCTGATAACATTCGGCATGGGATACTATCAATGCAGTTAAGTTCATTAATATTCGTAGTATTCGCAGCAAAACCATCGATTCCGGTCATCGCAAGTTTGAATCCACGATAAAAATCAAAGAATGGTTTAGAGTCTCCACTAGTTTTTACCACTTCAACAATCAATGTAAAACTATCTAAAGGTAAGGATTTTAGATTTTTAGAACAATCCGAATCATCAGCTTGTTTGGAATAACGATTACAATCGATCTCATCAATATAGATAAATATTGTGACCATACATGATTTGTTCCCTTTCACATATTTACCTTTCCATTCTAATGGTGCTTTAGAAACAAGTGAGAAGTCAAATTCATTTGTACATGAGTTAACAGCAGTTGTAATTTCATTCATTAGACCTATTGCCATGTCTGTTTCATCTGTTCTACTGTTACTCGAAACAACAAGAGTGAAATGTGTCTTAACAAGAAGACATGGACGAGATGCACAGAGCTCTTTCATAGTCATTTTCCTATCCGCTACCATGGTTTTACTAATTCCATTAATAGTACTACAATTACTACTCGTTTCGCTGATCGCAAAACTATCTCGATCGCTTTCAGAATCATATAGACATTCTACACTCTCTGCGTCATAATAACCACCTCCTATCGATGGCATCTTCTTAATACTAAGATCCCAACAATGGATTGTCATGTTCTCAAGTGTCTTTTGCTTCTTAAAATTGTTATTTTCTTCTTGGCCACTAACAGATGATGCAATATGTACTAGAACATTCTGTTGTTTGTTATGAAAAATATCCATCGAGCGATAGGATTGTAACATGTTAGGAGGAAAGCCTGAAATGAAATTATGCTCCAAACTATGCTCAGAAGAGGGTATTTTATCTTCTGCTTCGTGTGCATGTTGCAAGGATGCTCCAGTTAAATTGTTGACGCCATGAAGATCTTCACCTTGATACTTATCATTGCTATGATAGAGATTGCTCATACTGTTGAAAATATTCACCAACATTTTTCACTAATCTTCACTAAGAATTCAGAAAATCACTAGATTTGATAAGAACTTATTTATAGCACAAGAAACGATCGATCGTTTCCTGGGCTTGATAGGAGGGTTAAATTATTTTGTTATAGACAAGCAAGGGTTGGGGCGACGTGTTATTCACTATGCCACCTCTAGGTACCTTGCACAACGGTTCTGATTTATCAATAAATTTAATAAATATTGTGAGTTGATGTATACCATTGAATTGGTGTGAGTTTCAATTGCACAGCGAAGATGATGTTCTTTTTGTCTTTGGTCTAGAAAAACGCCCAACAAGGAAATTCTACCACATCAGCGAAAAACTCCTGCGGCGGCGCGAGCGCGGAACGTTCTGCTGTGTCGCAACGATTACAGGCGCAGCAGGCCGCAGGCGCGCCACCCGCCAACGCCAGGCGGCTGCTGCTCTGCTACAGTCGACTTTATCCATCATCTAACACAATTTTATAAACGAGGTGTTTATGTATTAGTAATTATTTTTTATTGATCTTTTAAAACCAAAGCAAATGGAATCGCGAAAAGTCATCATCATCCGAGGTCCAGCTGGTTCTGGTAAATCAACAATAACAAAACTGTTGCTAAAGGAGTTGAAAGAAAAATCGAAGATTCACAAAGGAACGGATAAAGAGAGTTATCATCGTTTTGCTTATTTGGAACAAGATTATTTTCGCAATATTGTTGCTGGTGGATATCGCGATGCGCGAGAATTATCAGCTCAATTATTACTGGAAAATGCAAAAGTGTGTGTCAATTCAGGTTTCCATGTAGTCATGGAAGGCATTTTGAATATTCAGCACTATCGTGAGCCTTTGTTTGATCCATTATTCCAATTATTTGGTGAAGATAATGTGAAATTCTTTTATTTGAATGCTTCGTTGGAATTGACACAGCAACGACATTTGACGCGATCCAAAGCGCAAGACTTTGGTGTGGAGAAACTTGCGGAATGGTATAACTCAGCTAGTCCAACTCAATATCCTTCGGAAACAATTATCGAAGCATTGGACCATTCTGCAGAAGCAGTAGTTGAAATGATTATGAAGTGTATATAGAAATTGTAGAATATATTTGTCCAAGCTTATAACTCGAGAACTTAATTTCTGAGTAAAAGGAAAAGATATGCTTAATATTATATTTTTGAAACGGCACAACTCTGTAATACATAATGCTACAAGAAATCTTCCTCCATATTTACTATTGCTTGGAATAAAAACTTGGTGGAATTTTCCATTCTGTCTCTCCATCAAGCACACCTAAAGAATACGTACAATTGTGGTCATAAATTATTCATATACCACAAGAAAACAACCATATTATGGGACACAAAGAACGCAAATTGAACAGCCAACGGGAAAAGAAGAACAGGACAGCATTTCCATTTTTTATATTCATTACCCAATCTGAAATTAAAGACACCAGTGAAGAAAGACGAACGGCTGCTTAAAAATCATTGATTTGATCAACCCATTCAGGATGGTCGATGAATGGGTTTCTATTCTGTTGCCATTTGGAATAGATTTCATCATTGCGTGCACGCTCTTGATCATTAACAGGATCAAATGCATGCCAATCACGCATAACATTCTCCATCCAAGTCTTTATATCCGAACGATTCGTAGCAGGAGTATCGCAACAATCCCATTCATTGAAATAAGCAGTTGCCAAATAAAAATATGATCTAGCAAAGTCACCTTTTAATTCATCGACCGCTTCGAAGCAGTTTCCTGTATAACTTCCGTCAGCAACAACACATTTCCCGATCAAGGAGCCATTGGTGGAATTGTAAGTCACAGAATTGCGATTGACAATACCCAGTGGCAAATCACCACGTAATCCATTGACATAACCATCAGAAGGCCATAACTCGTACAAATCAGTCTGAGCATTTTTACCATAATCAAATCCACCAAACCAACTCTTTGGCCAAAGATGTTCGCGGTTGTAACAATCTCCTTCTTTCTTATAATTTCCACATTCTCCACCAGAGGAAATCTTCTCTGGCGTCCAACAATAAGATGAATATACATCAGGAATATGGGATAAATTTTGATTGCACGGGTAATGTGGTAAAAAGATATCAACATCCATAAATGCACTCCAAACAGTATCGTAATCGAAAACCACATGAGGGTTAATCAAATCATGTAGGGCCTGCTTCAACGCAGTATTGGTTAAAGTTGGATCTATATTTGCATAATATTCTACCGCGGGGTCAGAGCCCATATCCGTTTTGTTCTTCTGATCGATTGCACAACTAAATAAAAACAGGCACAAGGTGACCAGAAGAATCATACTAGATGCCGTCATTCTCAATCGTACACGAGACTAACTATTTCTTGTTCCATAAACACCTACAATCCTTCCTCTCTACGCAAGTATGGAACAGCAATTGCTCTCATTTATTTATACGTGGCGGACAATTCCCTCATATATATGGCCGTTTCGTCGTTTGCCGATTGTTACCTAAATTCCCAAATGTCCAAATTTAAATTAAACTAATAACGATGACGGCAAACAACACAATTTAATTATATATGTAATATTGGGACAAGGCAAGACGAACGATAACATTCTGGGGTAACTATCAATCGCAAAACACGGGAATCTCAAACTAAAAATACCATTTAATGTTTCGAGTATTTAAGGGAGAAGCGGGACTATTCCGCCGATCTGCAGAAGTTCCTCGAATGAACGATCGATCAGACAATTATCACACAAACATTATAATCCTTGCATTTAAAGCAAGTTCAATACACAAAAGATCCTAACTACTGGGGAAATTTTGGAGGGGGCACAACTCCACATTAAAGAAAAAGCACATATCCTGCTCAACGCTCTCCTTCTCACCAAACAGTAGTAATAATTCATTGTATTGTATCATCACTGGCTAATCTACTGCGCATCTTTTCTTTTTTTTTCCCATTCTTTGAACCCTTTTTCTCATACTGCTTTTCAATCATCTCATCTTCATCTGAGGTCATAACCTCAATTATGTAATTAGCAATTTCATCACTCTGCGCTCTGGATCTGGCATAAGCGCTGTCGATACTAGCGACCCTTGAACGAGCAGTGGAGTTATCTACAGAACTCTGCGTTCTAGATCGACGTCCAGATTTTCCATTTTTACTACTAAGAAATTTGGAATGACCTTGATGAGAATTTGTTCGTGATCTTCCTGTTTCGTTTCCAGAAGAATGCTGCAAACCAGCATTATTTCGTGCTCTACCAGTTTTTCCCGAAGGTGGTCTAGATTTAAGAGATTTGAAGGATTTTATTGATTCGCTCCCATCGTCGCTAGAGAAAGAATATGACGATGAGGAGAATGATGAAAATTCATCTAATTCTTCTTCATTCACTGCTAGAGACATGTGGGATACCGAAGTAGAAAGAGAAGGCTTAGACGGGGGAGCGTTTTTCTCTCGTTTCTGGTGTTTAACTTCCATCTGATGCTGTTGTTCAACTTCCTCCTCCAAGCTTTCAAGAATCCTTTGATCGTTCATAGTGTGATGGGCGTCTTTAGATCTGCTCGGTTGAAAATTTTCTGGTTGTACTGATGTTGGAAAATTCTTGTGATTCACGTCTGGATGAACACGCTGCATTTCATTGTCTCTATCGTTAATGCCATCACTCTCTCCGCTGCTAAAATATTTGTATACACAAAAGATTAGCCCCCCTAAAACAATTCCGAAAAATATTAGAGTCAACATGCGACTGGAAGATATCGTCATGTATATGAGAATCAAACCACCCAAAATAAATGGCTGCAAAAATCTCAATATCATGCGCTGTAGCTCAAATGGGACCGTTGCAGCAAAGCTAATCGTCATCACCGAAAATACAGTGGTAAATACCCAAAGGGATTGAATATATTTTCCTGACACAAAAAAATCCTTGGATTTTGTAATCATTGAATGTGACTCTTTCCATTTCCTTGCCAGTTCACCTGGCATATACGTCTGATATGCCATTATAATGAGACTTTCAATCAAATTAGGGTAATGACAAGCAACGTTTGTCGACAGAAATAAATAGTCAGGCGTATTCAATACCACCTTGGATGCCTTCTTATCTGCAAAAGAATGGTCGTCTCTCCCATCCACCTCACCGTCCCGAACTTTGGATTCTTGTTGACTTATCATGTGATTCCCAAAAGTATCTTGTCTACCGGTTAATCCAAACATCAATTGTTCTACAGCAGCTTGAACAGTTGCATGAATTGAGTGAACTTCTTTCGCCACAAAACTTGGTACAACAACATTAATCCACAAACATTCAAAGCTCTCAAAAACAAAAACTTCAACAATAAATTGAACAATGCATGCGAACATGTACGATCGCTGCCAACTATTGCCCTTCACAAAACCTTTCAAGATGGAGTAATAGATGAAAAATGCATCCAAAAGTAAGATTATTGCCGTTGCTAAGTATTTGGATCGCATTGAAACCACTGGCAAGTGATGATAATCTTCTTCTGCCTTCGAACGAAAAATCTTCGCAGCAGGGGTAGTACGACCAAGTAAATCTTCAATGAACAATTGAAGCAATTCAATACCTTTGTGAGTATCAGTACAGGGCTCAAGCTCTTTAGCAATGTGTTTGCTTTCTTCTTGCACATATACTAATTCATGTTGGATAATTTCCATTGGTGGTGCCAATCGATTACATGTATATTCTGCAAAATGCGCATCGACAAGTTGGAACTGACCACTGGAGGAATTAATGCCCCAACTTTTGTCAAACAGCGCCAATTCATCGCTGTTCAACATTGACCGTTGGCATCGAATTGAGTCTTTGAGCATTTGCAAATTAACAATTACAGATGTGTTGCTCTTCAAAAGTGAAGTCGATGGCTGTGAAGTGGAATTATAGGGTGAAGTAACAACGTTACTTTGCTGCAAAGCATAGTAGCGAGCCGTTGTCCTTGACGTAATTGCCATACTGACATCCTTTTGAAATTTATCACCAATTTTATTGACCGTTAAGCGTGCCTGTCGGTAAGCTTGTACAGTATCTGGAGGAATATATCTTGTCGAAGTTATCTTTGTTGCATCCGTTGACGGCTTGACCGAAGGAAGTACAATATTCTTCATTTGGATAGCCAAAGCAGATGCTCTTCGAGCCGCCGAAGATACAGTTTGAAAAGCAGATGCCACGATGCTTGCTTTAATTGATTCTTCTGTCGGGGCTGAGAGTATATCAAACAAATATGTCAACGGGCGGAGTATAATAGCTGTGAACAAGGATGATACAACTGCACAATAAAATCCAACAATGAAAGTGAACTGTGGCTCACGGTATTCACACACATAATAATCCACTGTCGGCAGAGTAACTTCATTTGATGAAGGAACCCATTCACAATAAGGAATATCCCTATCGAAAATTGATCGTCGTTGGAGACATTTTGCTTTTGTTTGTATATGGTCACAACTTCCATCATCATCAGGACCTTGCAAATCATATAAAACCGCCAATAGAAACATTAGTAAAGTTTGAACTGTTAAAAGTTGAAGCAATAATGCATATTCGTGTTTTCTGCTTGTAGTGCTTGATTTGGAATAGCCAAATGCTAAATTTAAATATGCATGATGTCTCAGTAATTCATCTTTCATACGTGACCAATGGGAGCCAGTTAAATATATCGCAGGTATAACGGAATCCACATAAGCAATCAGTCGCTTCAAAGCCGTTAGTTTCATTTGATTTTCATCCTTCACTTCGTTCAATCCTCCAATAGTTAATGCCCCGATTTTTCGACCAGCGGTAACATCTCTCTTTATGCCTTCACTGCCATAGTTTCGTTTGGCCCAAAGACTGATCAAAGCAATTCCACCCAACGCCCATAATGAACCGAACATCACAATGACGGTTATCACATGTGCTGCTGAATCAGCCGACATTAAATCCGAAGCTTCATGAAATGGATCGGCAAATTCTTCACCAACATATTTGATCATCAGCCCCACCGTAACGAATCCAGATTGGTCAAGAAATTCTTGTCCAGCAGTTACTGCTGATGATGGAAAAGAAGCTACTACAGGGCTCGCTACACTTAATTGCCTTCGTTTCACATCATTAACAGTCATATTACAAGAGCAGAGAACATAATCATTTGTTTCATTCACAGCAAAGCAGTTCGAAATGGCATGCACCAATTGAGTAGCCAAATCAGTAGTCGCGCAAGAAACGGTTGCAATTGGACATTTTGAAGAAAAGGTACCGGCAACTCCTCGACAATGGTGGACCAAATCTACACCCGAATTTGGGCAGGTATACTTTACAGTTGAATGTTGACCAAATGAACATGTTGTATTGAAAACATATGATTGCGCCATATTGCCATCAATTGTGGCAATTTTCTTCAGTCTAATATATACAGAGAGGGGATCAGCTCTTTCAGATTTTGGCGATGTTACTTCAACATGTAACACATTAGACAAGGCATATGGGGTCGAATACGTATTGGAATCAGTGTTGCCAATCCAAAGATTCTTGTTCAGTTCAACAGCTTCAAGAATTCCATCGTAAAGGATTGACTTTGAAGTGATATAATTCGCAAATTTATCACTCTTAATAACAGATTCCATGTCTGTGCTTGGAATCGCAGCAATATCTCCTTCGTCAAAACTTGAAGCAGCAACATATCGAAATTGGTCGGCTGCAAAGGACGATCTAGAATCTGATAGATCACTTTCTGAAATCAGTGTTGTTGCATACAAAAGGATGTTTTGCATTGCACTATTCACCTCAGAACCAATATCAATAGATGAGTTGGAAGAAATAAATCTCACTTGTGCAAGCATTGAAGTATCAACAATATTCAAGAGTGGTTTCATTGTTATGGGAGAAACACTGCTAGAATTAATTCCACTCATTAAAATGTTTTCAACAAGGGTGGATGTCTTCCGAACTGACGCAACAGTTAAATCGTATTCATCTCTAACTACTGCAGTCATTTGTGAGACCATTGTCGAAACCGTGGACTGATCGACTTGATATCCAACCGCATTAACATACAAATCTAATGCATCGAGCAAAATAATGCGAATCTCCTGTTGTTTCAATAAGTATTCATCTGAATATTCACAACTTTTGCCATTAAATCCAGCAGTACAATTACATTTTGCTTCACAATGGGACTCAAAAATCGTGCAACTCGGAACTAATTTGATTGCAGTGGAGTATCGATCGACAAACAGACATTTTCCGTGGCCAGAGCAATCTTGCAAACATTCCTTTAATCGAACACTGCATTTCTGATTGCGACATTGTTCCCAACTATCACACTCGGAATCCTTCTGACATAATTTGAAACTGGCACCACCATTTGTAAAATCAATAGCTGACAAAGCACCACTTGCAGAACAGAAGGAATTTTTGTTTCCGCCTTCCCCCACATAGTCAGACAAACAAGGGCCACAAGTATTGTCCACTGTTGAGCAGCTTTGTCGATTCAGTACAGAGCATATCGGAGCCGCCGAACAATTTACCTTGTTTAGGGCAGATGTTGAAACAGAAATTAGATTCACTAATTGAGAACTGGTCATACTGGAAGCTGTTAAATTTGATAAAGCCAGAACAATAGCGGACTGAAGTGCACTCTCTTCCATATGATTCACCTCAATTGATGTAGATGCTGCTGACCAGGCACCAAAGCTGTCAATCGCAAATGCAGTGACATTCCTAGTGAAAGATTTTCCGGCTTGACCACCAGGAAGAGTAGTAAAAGCAAAAGAAAATTGACTAATAGCCTGCAATACGATCTCTCCTCCTGATTGAAAAGCAAAACTTGAAAATTTGAATGATAAGGGTAAGTCATCATCAGCCCACTGAGAAGTTGACAACCAAAATACAGTTGAAAATTCCACCCCATTGTCTGGATATGAAACAACCACCCCACCTTGAGGCGATCTGTTAGTCACAATATTCATGGTATTTAGTACCGATCCACATCTAAATGATAACACAAAAGTTGCTCCGGGTATCAAGGCAAATGGCTGAAATTGTATAATGAATTTATTGATATTGGCGGCAACTGAAATATTGCTCATAATTACTGCATCCATATTTACTGCAGGGTCATCCACAGCCCAACTTGAGGCACAGCTGATGGAGGAACCAGGCGATTTCACGACTGTGCTTATTTTGATCACTGTACTTGGATCTACTTTATGCAAAGCATTCGACAAGGTTTCGAAGGCAACACTCACTGCATCCAGCGGAACAAATCGTATCTCCATTGAGGCGCTTGAATTTAATCCAAATTTATCAACTACCATCAATGTCAATAACACAGTTTGATTTACCAGGGCGGGAGAAGTACCAACAAGAGCACTGATAACACCGTCAGATCTATTCAATGTATTGGTCATGAAATCAGGGCAATTCAAGGCTTCGCCTGTAAGAAAATTAAATCCTTCACATCTCCAAAAGAATATTAACCCAAAGGAAGACTTTACAGCAAGATTCGGATCATAACTTGCTAGCCCACTGATGTTAAATCGAGTACCCAGTTTTAGCACTTGATTATTTGAAGGAGTGATAATTGCAATAGGTGGTTGTCTAACAATATGCACTAAAATATCCGAAAATCCAGTTCTCTTCAGAGCACCATCTACAACGATGGATCGAATATGGTAGCTCATCGATGGTGAAAATACAAACGGTTGAACGGAAAATATGGAAAGATCTGTGGACTCCGAGGTAATAGGGGTCAACCCTCTCGACGACTCATCGAAAACTTTCCAGCTATATTGGATTGAACCCAACTCTCCCTTGCACCCGCATACACTACACCATGTAGTACCGCTGGATCGCAGAGATAAAGCACTGCTTGTATACATGGTTACATATGATGGCCCCAAAATATTTGTAAACGGTGCAATCGGTGCAAATAAGCTTGTCACATTGAGAATAACCTCACGACGGGCGCAAACACGAAAAATATTACACAGCGTAAAGTTAAAAGAATATGCTCGATTGGCGAGAAGCAAGCCGGATGTTACTTGAAACGGGACATCAGGTCGACTGTGGTATTTAAAGAATCTTTCAATGCGACTAACATTTTCAGAGCTAAATGAAATACTATTCACTTTTACGGTGAGACTCTGCCAAGGGTAAATACCGTTAAATGTATTGGATGAAAGATCAATCGTAAATGCATCACAGCTTCGCACTTCACTTGGCATAGATACATCCAATGCTAATGGCAGCTCTTTCCATAATTCAACTTCAAATCGAAGCCATTCTGAAACAATAAAATTGTTACAGTTGGAACTGTACGTGCATAATTTGGAGGTAATCATGGCAGTATCAAGTAAAGCTATTTCGACAGCATAAAATTTCAAAAATGAAACCCCACTATCCATCTTTAAGGCAGAATATATACTAAATTCAGCGTCACTTGACCATTGACAAAACAGATTATTGATGTCAATATTTCTAGACTTCAACACTTCACCACATGGAAATGCATTTACGTAACCCCCACGGTTCGATGCAATGTTGAGTAAGATTTTCGCATGGGTTCCATCAGCACTGATCAATGCCCTCTCAATCATTATAGGACTGGATAAACTTGTTGGTAGAACAGAAGGTTGGTGACTAGGCTGTATCGATGGTGTAACAGATGCAACGGGATGGAGAGACGGGGATACGGTAGGTCGCAGTAAGTCTGTTGGGCTTGTAGTCGGATTTTCAAATGGAACGAAAACTGGTAATGGGGTAGCAGGTTGAGCACTTGGTTGTTTGGTCAAACAAATAGAAGGTCGACTTGATGGTGCAAAAGTAGGTACCACCATGGGTTGATAAGATGGTTGAGCTGAGGGAGTTGGAGTGGGTTGAAAGGATGGACGACTAATTGGTTGTTGTGTTGGCCATGATGACGGCTGCGTGGTCGGCTGTATACTTGGCTCAACTGTAGGATTTGCACTTGGTAGAATATTAGGTTGAGTGGTCGGCTGTTTGCTTGGTTGCGCACTTGGTTTTAAAGTTGGCTGACAACTAGGCTTTGCACTCGGCAGTCTGGTTGGGAACACCGAAGGTTGAATAGAAGGCTGAGAAGAAGGCTGCGCTGAAGGTTGTGCAGTAGGCATACCTCTTGGCTGAGTACTCGGTCTTGTTGACGGAGAGGGAGTTGGTTGGCTAGTGGGTGACGCGGACGGATATGACGATGGCATGGATATTGGCTGTTTCGATGGTTGAGCCGTAGGACGACCTGACGGACATTTCAAAGGTTGACCAGTTGGACTCACAGTTGGTGAAGAAAAGGGTTGAGTGGATGGTTGATAACTGGGCTTGGTGTTAGGTTGTGACGATGGCTGGGTGGTTGGTTGACGACTCGGCTTGGTGCTTGGCAATAATGAAGGGTGGGTGGTTGGATGATTAGATGGGCACTGGGAAGGCTGGCTTGATGGTTGAACAGATGGCATCGACGAAGGATCTTTGGAGGGATGTCCAGTGGGATGAGTGGATGGTGAAGACGATGGTTGCGATGTGGGGCGCGTAACTGGTTGACGCGATGGCTGCAAACTTGGTTGAGAGGTAGGGTGAGCATAAGGTTGAAAGGTGGGCTGGCATGAAGGTTGGAATGACGGTTGTACAGCAGGTTTTGAGGATGGTTGGTCAGACGGCTGAGAAGATGGTCGGATTGAGGGTCGAGCAGATGGTGGAGATGTCGGTTGACTCGATGGTTGCAGAGTTGGAGGCACACTTGGTTGAGTGGATGGCTTTGCAGTGGGATGAAGCGTTGGTGAGTTCGATGGAAATGATGTTGGTGAAGATTGTGGTTGGCCAGATGGGACTGTAGTCGGATGCCCTGTTGGCATACTAGGATATGCAGTCGGTTGCGACGATGGTATCGCAGAGGGCAACAGGCTTGGTTGAGAACTAGGCAATGCTGTGGGCTGATGGGTCGGTTGGCAACTCGGTTGGGAAGTAGGCTGAGATGTGGGACATTGTAGGGGCTGCTTAGTTGGTTGACCCGAAGGATGTGAAGTTGGATTCGTTGGTTGTGATGTAGGCTGCGAACTAGGATTAGTTGGTTGCGATGTTGGTTGACCAGTTGGCGCAAGAATCGTAATCATGCGAATGCGATTGGTGTAGAGTTGAGGAAAATACAACGTCCCATCTAAATCAACATCGCAAGTGTACTGAATGGACAGTTGACTCGCTGTAGCAGACTTTGAGTCTCCATTGTATCCATACATGATATCACCATTACCACCAACTAGACTAATAATATTGGTTGCCATGTTGATTTTTCTAATGCGCCCTAACGCATTTCCCATTACGTAAATATTTCTTTCGTTGCGATCCATGCATATACCTAACAAATTGGCAAAGGACGCAGATTTTGCGAGACCGGCGTCACCAGAATAGACAAAAGATCCCGTACCGGCAAAAGTTGTCAAATATCCTGTTGTAGCTGAAACTTTACGAACACGAGCGTTGGAATTATCTGCAATATAAATATCACCGTCGTATGTCACCCACAAATCAATCGGATAATACAGTAAACCCATAGTTGCTGCAACATTATCAACAAAACCATAGGATCCAATGACACCAACGACAGTAAAAATAATATTGGTGGCGAGATCAATTCGACGAATTACGTGATTACTATAATCGGCACCGTATATTGAATGTGAGCTATTGTGATACCGAATCATTCGCATGTTACAAAAGTACGCTAAACGGGCTGAAATATTGTGTTGTTGTTGTCCACACCACCAACCTTGCCCTGCAACAGTTGTTATAACGCCAGTAGTCATATTAACAGCTCGAATACGTCCGTTGCTTGTATCAGAGATGAACAAAATTTCACCTTCATAAGCTCCAGTCAGACCAATAGGATAATTTAAAGATGTAGAAGTAGCTGGTACATCATCTCCTTGAAACACGAAGTATCCATTGCCAGCAACTGTACTTATAGTTCCAGCAACGTCAATCTTACGTACGCGATGGTCTGAATTGGTAGTAAAATACAAAATTCCACTGTTGGTGTCTATCCAAACAGCTATCGGATCCATCCGAGCACTGGTGGCAGCAACGTTTTCATCATTATCTACACAAAATTTTCCATTACCAGCTATAGTTTCAACTTTCTCGCTTATTTTTCTAACTCTATATATATCGAACTCACTACTATATAATATTGGGCCATCACTATTTTCATCATCATCCATCCAACACCCCCGCATCCTTGACAAAGAAGTACTTAAACGAGGGGTGTTTTCACCTCCATATGTGAGTAAATAATTTCCAGTGCCTGCCCAGTAGGTAACTTCATTTGTGATATTCGACACCTTCAATACTCTGTAATTATTATCACTAGCAAAATAAAGATTCCCGTGCCGATCACCTGTTAAACACTCTGCATACCCAATACTAAAAAATCTACCATTCCCATTTACACTCGTCCAATTGGAAAATCCATCCCCCACCACGGTAGTTACAAGTTTTGTGGCACTGTCAACTTTTTTTATTCGATAATTGTTAATATCAATGAAATATAAATCACCCACACTGGTAATCCACATATTCTGAGGTGCCCATATGTCTGCAGCAGTAGCAACAACATTATTAGTATTCCCTGCATTGCCTGTCCCTACATAAGTTGAAATTATATTCGAGTTCATATCAATACGTCTAATTTTGTTGTTTCCAGCATCAGCGATAAACATATATTCTTGAAAAATGAAAAGTGCGCGCATTCCGCTAAATCGGCAATTTAAACGGTGTCCACCATCTCCGGATGATCCCGCTGAACCATGAGTTCCAGCATATCGAGAAATAATTCTAGTTTGTTGATCGATTTTACGAATAACTTGAATACCTGCACTAACGTAGATGTTTGATGCGGTATCACCAGTCATACCTCTAAGACCTTGTATATTGGCAGAAGTAGCAGGAATATTATCACCATTATATTGAGGGAAACTGGTCCCAGCGAAGATTTGGAGTTGACCACTGGTTGCATTCCAAACACGTATTCGAACATCCGCCGCATCGAGTATGTATAAATCTTTTTGTGGTGACATCCACAATGTTCTAGGAGAACGCAGTGAAGAGTTTTGGCCAGGCAAGTTGTCGTCGTAACAAGATCCGCGACCAGCGTATGTGAATATTGCTGCACCTTGGCACATATACAGCAGGTGCAGAAAAAGAACCCCTATCCAGAGAAGCCAACGAAGAAGGAATCCAGGCATATCAGCGTGTCGATATTTCTGCTTTCCCTCTACAATATATATAAGGACAAACTAAAAAATTGCTTTGACATTTTTAGTTGTTTATATGTTCTAAAAATAATATGTCAAGCCAAACCGGCTCAGCAGAGAATTCTTCTGTTCGTTCATTTCGCCCAAATTATTATTGATTGCGTCACAGTAATATCTGGACAAATGAAGTTTGTGAATGCGATTTCCTTCCTTGCAATTCTTATTTTGAGGACCAATTTTCTCACCGCATCAAAATGGTCATCGGGAGCCATTTGGCCAAGAGGGTTCGCGGTTCGGGGGAAAAGCAAAAATGAAATTAAGTTACAACGAAACATGAAATCCCTTGTCAAAGTTGATGCAAATTTCGTCTCTAGGAAAGATGACGAATATACATGGATAATAAGTACCATAACGAATTTTTCTCAAGATGACAGCGATGAATACTCATCAATTTCAGCAGATACCGAGGGTGATATGGGCGATTACAAGGATGTATTCATTGATGATGGACGTGACGAGGATGAAGACTCAAGCTTTGAAGACGATTATGTTGAAACAGAATTTCATCGAGAAGAAGAAATAAAAACTAGAAAAACCAAGACATCTAATTTGTTGACTGATGACAATGAGGGTGATGGAAACGACTCATTTCGCAGTTCTGATGAAGCAGATGAAATAGAAGAAATAGATTTGGATGGCAGTAAAATTGATGAAGAAGAGCATCATCCAAATCTTAAGAAAAAAATCAAGGCTGTCTGGAAAACTTTTTTAGAACCATCCCCATCAATTGCAGATATTAGCCGGTTGCTTGAAAGATCTATGGGCACCCTCATAATGGAACACAATTATACAGCACTACAAACCAATAACACTCTAAATTCCGACGATTCGGTCGCAACCGTTGGAGAGTTGCCTCCCGCAACCTCCATGAATGGTACTTGTGAAAATTATTTAACAGTGTTAAAACCAAATGGTACCAGCAAAGAATCGCTGTATAAACAATTACTCTCTCAATTCTTGTTTCCGTTGGAAACCAGTGGTAGAAGGGCGCTGTGGTTAGACCTCGAACAAGCATTGTCCTTTAAAGGACTTTCAGTACTCTGTTTATATCCTCCAAAGCATTCGGGTTTAGTAGATATACGAACCGAAAAAGATGGACAAGAAGATTCTATTCTTGCTCAATTTTCACGTGCTTTTCGATTGCTTTCACCGAAGCAACAAGATTATGGCGATTCAGAATTGCGCTCTCCCGGCTCAAACGGACTTTACTTGGTTCATCAAATGATTGTAAAGGCACTTGCCCATAGCATCCAGGCCAATACACTGATCGTGAACCATCGTGTAATGGACAAGGTGCAAGAACTCGTCGAACAGTGTATTAATGACCAAGAAGTAGATGGTTGTGAAAGCACTGATGATTTGAGGATTTCCAAAGCACTTCTGTTAAAAATTCTCTTCGAAATGCTAAATAGTGAACGTGATATTAAAGCCCCAACAGTGGTGATCTTCAACGATAATTTGAATTGGTTGCTCAGTGATGACGAGAGCAGTGAAGTAGTGTTGGAGGAGACTCGTAAAATTCCATCGCAATCTATGCAGACTTCTATATCAAGAGTTATGTTCATCGCTATCGAGCCCAATGATGATCCAAAGTCATTGATGCAGAACATTCCGAAAGTACCGCATTCTAATGACAAACCTAGTACTTCCGCTTCTCCGCAAGATTCTTTCCCTGGTTTCCAACCTGGTAATATTCAAATGTTTCCACAGGGGATATCATTTCCACCAGGAATGTTTCCTCCCACACAAGTAATTGCTCGAGGCTTTCAAGTAGTAGTCAAAAACGGTACCGCTACGGTGACGCCCTTGCCGGCAACTCCGCTTCCTCCAGGTTTCCAAGGTTCACCAGAAATGGTTCGCAAATTTATTGAGCAGCAACAGCAAATTACATCATCAACTGCAAACATCACCTTGCCGACTTTCAGTTTCCAACTTTTCCCCTCTGAGATGTCTGAAGATGATATTGATGAGTACATGCGTGACCCTCAAAATCAGCCCAAAATTAAGGGAGTTTTAGATTCATTAGTTGGAATTGTTGGTCAACGATTGCATCAAATGATGATTGCAGGTCAGATGGTAAACCATGTTGATGTTCAATTGGCAGATGGTCCAGCCCTTTTTCCCAACTCCAATTCGAAGTCTGAAGTAGCGCAGAATTCACCTTCAATAACGCCTAGTGCACCGAATGAAGAACAGCAGAGATCGGTTGTAAAGAAAATCAAAAAAGGAAATGCTCCGCTGCGATTGTCCTCGTCTGGTAGAATATTGAAAAATTTATTTGAGGATCTTTCAATTGATGCTCCCAGAGATCTGA
>JACCEA010781460.1_pt1 | contig 20642 bp, 22 predicted proteins | sample 7449851 | NCBI WGS metagenome assembly JACCEA01 (sample SAMN15323453, study PRJNA562643) | freshwater metagenome | isolation source: river surface water | place: USA:Blue River Watershed | collected 2017-08-18
CATTGATTATTGCAATCATTAAAACTATTCGTGCAGTGATAGCGTATATTCAAAAGAAAGCCAAGAAATCACACAATAAGGTCTTGGAATATATCATGTGCATTTTACAATGTGTGATGTGGTGTTTAGAAAAGATTATGAAATTCATCAATAAGCACGCATATATCATTACCGCGATTTACGGTAATTCCTTTTGCTCGGCGACTAGAAAGGCTTTCTTTCTGTTGCTGAGAAATATCTTGCGTGTTGCAGCAGTAAATATGGTTTCAAGTTTCATTTTGTTCCTTGGCAAGTTGTTTGTTCCTGTTGGAACAACTTTTCTCTGTTATTTGGCTATTGCTTATGGATCAGACAATAGTGAAATTAGCGGCATTGTTGCTCCTTTGGTCTTCTGTTTTCTTCTTTCTTACTTTGTTACGTCAATGTTCATCGAAATTTTTGGCATGGGTATCGAAACGATCTTGTTTTGCTTTATTGCTGATGAAGAGATGTTTAAACCGGAAGATCGTTTCGCTGAGGCTGAATTGATGACAACAATCCAAAAAACTGCTCAGGCTGCTGCTGCTGAAAAGGCCAAAGTTGGAGTCGAGGTAAGTTTCTCAGTGATAATTTATTTCTTGAGTTGAAGATGCGTTCTCTACATAGCCTGAAGCTGAGAAAGCAAATAACCACAGTGAAATCCTTGATGTTGCCAAACAGCCTGGTCCACCAGGAGAGGCCGTTTTTTAACCGTTTTTCATTGCACCCTATGCTCGATGATGTGAATTGAAATCAATTTTATGGATCAGGAAGTTCATAGAATGGCTGTGCGTCAAGTCTTTTATTGATTTTCTTCTTTCAACTAATGAGAAAAGAAAAATAACATTCTGCTTTATATGTATATTTGGGGTGCGAACAAGTTTCTTATGGGGGTACGAATTGCACTGCAGTAGTGATGATAAGTTGTATTTGTATTATTTGTGTGTACTAGTGACGTCACTGTGGTGTACTATATGCTTGTTGATAAAAAAATATGCAATGGAAATGTTTGGATGGTATTCTTGTGCTGCCGATTACCAACACAGTAGTCTAGCACCACTTTTTGAAGTAGGGACTTAGGTAGCTACTACAGACAGAACTACTACACGATTTTCGAATTTCCCGGAAAAAACGAAGCAAAAGGCCGAAAAGAAGCGGTGGCGGTTGCTTGACAAGCCACCAACAAGCATCTGGCATCCCACATCTGCTGGCATCATTTTTTTTTAACTCTCTCATACCTAATACGGTAGAAGTTGCCATGGGGAGTTGTTGTTCGAGTTCTTGCTGTTGCAAGAAGGGCGAAAACGAGCAACAGGCTCAGAACAATTCTGCGGAAGATAAACTTGTTCATGAAGGCTGGAAGGAGTTGCATGAAAAACCAAGAAGGTTGGCTTGGCCCATATTTTCTTTCTTCATATTAATAATGGAACAACGGCTGATTTTGCAGTTGTACGAATTGTTTTGCCTTTTTGCTCCTTATTGCTTCTTGGGTGGCATTGACAATTATAGGTTTGATTGTCACAGGTGTCATCGAACCAGAACAAAACACTGTTATCGAGAAAGGCAACCCTCTGCGATTGATCAATCCTATAGACTACAAAGGTCAATTGTGTGGTTCGGACTCTGGGGTTGCTAGTAAGAAGTATGGTTATTACCTACCTGACTTTACAGGTGAGAGAGTATTTCTCGTGTTTATGTTTCGTCTTATCCGTATAATTTTGTAGCTGTTTGTGTTCGGACATGCCCAACAGCTTCGAATTATGAAGAGTTTATATGCCAATATGATGAACAAAATAATGCCAACAGCACTTATGCGGGATATTATCTCGTTGCTCAGAAGAAGTGCATGTACAAGATCAAGACAAGACCGTACTTAAACAGATGCATTCCCGACTTTAATACTTTAGACGCGGCTTCTGAAGCTGCAATTACTGCCAGTGGTGCAGGCTATCCAATTTCTCAAGCAGAGATGATCTACGGTACTGCAAAAGAGAAAGGAACCAATTGGTTCAACACATTTCTGGCAGATTTTATGTATCTGCGAGGATATATCTTTGGCTTCGGTATTGGTATCACAATTGCCATAGCATTTGGTTACTTATTCTTCTTGCGAATACCAGGCCTTCTATTTTTTGTTCTTTGGACAATTATTCTCGGGATCCAAGCAATGTTGTTGATCGGATCATGGTTGCTTTGGTCTCTTGCGTATACATGGAGTCATGATGGTTTGCATAGTGATATTGAAATCAAGACAATGCGTGTCTTCGCTTACTTTGGTATGGCAGTCACTGTCTTGTACTTTTGCTTGATTGTAGTTCTGCGCAAAAGAGTGCAATTAGCAATTGGTATTGTCATTCAAGCAGCGAGAGCGTTGTCAGCAATGCCTTCTATCCTTACTCTTCCGCTTGTGCAAGCGATTGGTTTAGTTGCTTTTTTGGCGCCTTGGGTGATCTACGTCCTATACTTAGCATCATCTGGTCAAATGATGACATTAACTGGTACTTACATGTATGCAGGACAAGAGATCACGTACAAGTACCGAAGTTTTGAATACACAAAAGAAACGAAGTATGTCTTCCTCTATATGTTATTCACATGGTTTTGGACTTCTGAATTTATCCTAGCCTTGGGACAACTGATTATCGCATTATCATTTGCTGCTTGGTACTTCTCTCGTGATAAGAGTAAGATTGGATTTAGTACTGTATCTTGGGCATTTCGCGTTGCTTGTCTATATCATGCTGGAACGGCTGCTTTCGGTTCTTTGATAATTGCAATCATCAAAACTATCCGTGCAGTTATAGCATATATCCAAAAGAAAGCCAAGAAATCAAAGAACAAGGTCTTGGAGTATGCAATGTGCATTTTACAATGTGTGATGTGGTGTTTCGAGAAGATTATGAAGTTTATCAACAAGAACGCGTACATTGTCACTGCTATCTATGGGACCCCATTCTGTACATCTACTAGAAAAGCATTCTTTTTATTGCTGAGAAATATTTTACGTGTTGCAGCAGTAAACATGGTCGCAAGCTTTGTGATGTTTCTTGGTAGATTGTTTGTTCCACTTGCAACAACTTTCGTTTGTTATTTGGCAATTGCATATGGAGTTCCAAGTGATGAAATTAGTGGTTTAGTTGCTCCGCTAGTTTTTTGCTTTCTATTGTCGTTTTGGGTTACCTCAATGTTCATTGAAATATTTGGTATGGGTATTGAGTCGATCTTGATTTGTTATATTGCCGATGAAGAGATGTTCCCTGTTGGAGAGCGCTTTGCAGACGATGAACTAGGTGAAACCATCAAGAAAACTGCTGAAAAGGCGAAGGAACTAAAGAAAAAGAAGAAACAAGAGACTGATGATAAACCTGAAGGAGCTGAAGGTTATGCTCCTGTAGAACAATCTGATGTAAGACGATGTCATTGTTTAGGTTATTTAATTTCATCTTATTCTTCTTTTTCAATATGTGTATCGTAAAGGTTGAAGTCGACAAGAGAGATGGTGGAATTGAGATGCAAGATGTGGTTGTAAAAGAGCAACCTGGCTCGCAAGCTCATATCTAAAGAATTATACGTAAATTCCTTCTTTCATGGTGTTAAATCTCCCTTCGGCAATAAATTATTTTCAGATAGATAGTTTTATTCAACATTCGCGAGTTTATCCATGTATGTATTAAAGTACCAAGTATATAATAAGATGTTATGATGGTGTTTTTCTATCGTATTGCAGCGTCGCTCTGCTTTCTCATGGTATACAATATTTAGTGAATTTTGTAACTTATTCGATCTCTTCTGGGGATCGAAATGATCATTTTTTTCCATTTGTCAATAGTTGGAGCAGGTTTGTTATTGTGACATTGATTGTAATAATTACTTGCCATTTTCAAATAATTTGACTGTGTATTCATTCGGTGGTTATTTGCATGATCATTTACAGTAGAAAATTTGCAAGCAAAGAGTTAGAGACGCTCTATAATTAGTGTATTGTAATACGCCTGTGGTATTGAGTATCTAACTGAGCCCCCATTATACATTGTTCAGTTTGCCTATCTTCTCATGAGAGTTTCAAAAGTTCCAACTAAATGAAGCATTTCTCCTTCTAAAATTTCTGTGTCGATATCTCTATTATTTTCTACTCTTTTTAGCTTTTCCACCAGATACTGCATCACATGCAAGTTCCCTTCTTCTGATGCATATGTTAAAGCCGAATCTCCATCCTATATGAGAAATAGAAGAAGGTACATGTTTGTTATTTAATTACTTGCACACAGTCCATCACTGGTGACCTTATCTTTCTTAGTCAACAACGCACAACCATCTACTAGGTATTGAACAATAGGCAAACTACCTTTTAGACTTGCATGCATGAGTGCAGTCGTTCCATCCTACAAAACCAATGGATTAGCTACATATCACTAAATACAGTTGTTACTAACATTATCTTGGACATTCACATCTACCTTACCGACATCAATAAGGTATCGAACTATACCTGGATTGTTCCCAATCGCTGCATACATCAGAGCAGTTCTCCCACTCTGTTGAGGAATACATCTAAAACATTTTATTGAAAGATGCACTATGCGATCTTCCGCACCTTATCTTGGAGATGAGGATTACAAAACCCAACTTCCAAGAGCAATTGAGCTTCTGTGTATTGTCCAAAAAGACAAGAGTACATGAGTGCCGTCCTGCCAATCTATTCGAACAACGATTCATCAAGCGCAAATCATCCTTCTAAACACAATCTTCCTAACCCAATTTTGTGTATTGACATTTACTTTACAAACTTCCAACAAGAAACGAATGATATCGGACCTTTTTTCCTTACATGCATGGATAAGGGCAGAGTAGCCAAACTGTGGTGCACGTTTGATCAAGTAATCATAATCACATCAAATTTCCCACTTATTTTCACCTTGTCTGTTGAATTTACATCAAGATTGATGATTTCTGGTTGTTGGTGGAACTGATTATAGTATTTTTGAGCTTTCATCAAGTGCCCATCCCGACATGCATGTCTGAACTTCTCGTTCGCATCTGCAAACAAGCCAAAGCATGCCATTTCATCAAAAATCCTTTAAATAATACAGCGATAATACAAATTAAGCGTCATACACCCATCTGGTTTTCATAGCATATTCAAGCTCGTGGTGATTGTAGACAAGAAAGAGCAAAATGCCAATAGGGAATAGCTAGCAACAGCAAAAGCAAGTTCTGTGGAAGGCGCTGCGGGGTGCCAAGCGGTGCTATGCTTGTGAGTTGACGTACTATCACCGAAGGCTCATATTTGTTTACTTTTATGCCATATATAGTGTCAATCTTGTTGTCATAAGAAATATTAAGTACTACTACATAATATAATGAAATAAAGCTTAAGACCAACTTCATATCGTATAATGTTAATATCACCACCAAAATAACAGTTGGAAAAGATATGAATAACAATCGGAATATCTACTTCCTCTTGATACATTTACTATAACAGCAAAGCAGGTTTATTGGTGGGTTATTACGCATCTGTCTTACCTTGTGAAGCATACATACAGATACGATTTATTATATATACTCTTTAATTAAATCAAGAGGAAGTAGATATTGGATTTCTACAATAAACCGCAAACCATCACTGCATCAATGACATATCAATGTAACACTTGCAGATACGATATCTATACCGACCAGTAGTGGACGCATACATACAGGGCTGACTTAACGAACGAACGATAATTGTCTAGAGTAGTCAGTGTCGTAGATTCTGTGAATAGTAATAGTTTAAATTAACTGAGAAGACGTTTGCAGAACACAGCAGATTGAGAATAACTACACAACACCAATCTCAGTACATCGTGGTCAAGTTAATATTTTTTTATAAAAATCATCAAAAAAAAAAAAAAAAAAACAATAATCACACAGATACAATCAGTTGCTATTTTTAGACACTACTGTTTCAACACATCAATGAAAGGACCCGGAAATACGGAAAGAATATGGTCATTATATATGGCGACCCGATGATCGGCACTTGTTATGTTGTTAGCCGTCATCATCATCAGACACAATAAATCCAACAAAAATCTATCATAATAAAACAATGTCTACAAAACAAATTTCACCCTTTTGTCATTAGAAAGTTCCTTATATGTCGCATAAATGGAATTTGCTGAAGGAAAGACCGGATTTACAGTTATCGACAAAAACTTACCATTCTCCCTGGTAGCTACACAGAGCTCATTTCCAGGCACGCCAGAAGCTTTAGATATAGCTCGTATTACATCATTTACAAAGTCGCCTTCGTTGTTACCAATGACCTTAATCATGAATTTACTTGGAAACTTGACAGTTTCATCCAAGATCCTTTTGTGTGATTGACCTTGATATCCTTGAATCATAGCCTGAAGATCCTGCTTCATTCTGTCTGGTCCTTTAGATTCTTGAGATCCTTCTTCAGGTAACTGAATAAATGAAGATGATGTGAAGGTTACGACCGGCAAGATAGGTCCACCATGAAGAAATGAGCAACTGCTACCCACCAATTGGTGGAATAGCCTATTTGCAGGACTGCAAATAGGCTTGAAAGCAACACACAAAGGACTTCTTACGAAAATTACAAACATAGCGATGAAAAGTGCAACAGATATTCCTTGAATGATCATGCTCCCATTTAGTAAGTGACAAGCGGATTTTAAAATATTTGCAACGAACATTTTAGCAAATATATTTGACGGTAAGATTCCGCAGCAGCGGAATGTGAAAAAATTCTTCTGCGGCGGATCCTTACCGTCAAATAAATTTGCCCATTTCTGGCAACAACGATGAAAGTGCATCGTTATTTCTAAGGTTTGCCACCCAAAAACTATTCCTTCTAAATCTCCAGACAACTAACCGCAAGATCTACCAGTTCTAACTCTGTACACAAAAAATATCCGTTGTACATCTCGTGCTACAGTAAAGTTCTTAACGAAACTGCAAAACCACGAAAAATAGCAGAGTGAGTGTAAACAACCGATCTGAAAATATCCTTTTTCTACTTGTAAAAATTAATCTAATCCGATGCGTTGATCCAGACAAAATGAGTGCGTATGATGCTATGCTATTGAACAACATTGAAGTCATGAATAGACTTGAGGGCTTCAATGTGGTGCTTGTTTGTTGCAGTAATGAGAAACAAGCTATGTATTGGCAAGGTCGCTTGGAACAAGGGAAAGGTTCAGTTTTGCCTCATGATGCAATTGTTGTATGCGTTGAAGAGGATTGGCCAGGAGGGGCCGGAAACGGTTAGAATCTGCCATTTTTGATAGTTGATAAATCTTTCTCTTATGTGATACTTTTTAGCTCTTGGAACACTCTATGCATTTGTTAAAGCCTCGAAAGCTGCCAAAGAGAACTACAATGTCGACTTGATGGCGGATTTAGTGAGTGGAAAGATTAGTGTTGGTTTATTCCACACTGCTGGTAAGGGTACAAGATTGGCGCCTTTGCCAGGATCAGAAAACAACAATAAACCAGGTGTTAAATTAGCAGCAACTGTTATCGTTGGTGGAGTTCCAACCCCAATTACTATCTTGGAAGCGGTCATCAAGCAGACTGGTTGCTACGCGAAAAGTCGCAAAGGTAGATTGTCCGTCTTTTGGGGCGACCAAGTTTTCATTCCAACAGCTCCTGTCGAATATGCTGTTTCTCATCATGTTGACATCTTATGTTCCCTTGGTCCAATGATGACAGAAGAAGAGTGGAAGGCGAAAGGGATGGAAAAGTACGGATTGATTGCTCAATGCGAGAATGGATTGGCTGCTCAAGTGGAGAAAGTTACTCATGCTACAGCATTAGAACTTCTCGCAGAACTTGGTACAATTCACTCAGTTGGTGCATCGTTAGGATCATTCAGTGTTTCCTGGCAAATGTTATCCACTCTATTGGATGAATTTTCATCGGAACTAGGCGCTAAAAAAGGAAAGTTGGACTCCGATCCGCACCTATGGATGCCAATGACATTGAGCAAATCGGCATATTTGCATTTAATGAAGACAAAAGGAATGACAGAAGAACAATCGTCGGCACATTTCGAACGCATTCAAAAGATGCTGGAGAGCTTCAATGAAAAACATTCTGATGCTAATAAACTTGGTTTGTTTGGACCTGTAGATGTTGGGCAAGGTGTCTACTGGTGGGATTATGGTCAATTGAAATTGTTCCAGAAGAATACTTTATTGATGACTGAAAAGTAAGTTCATTGTTGAAGGATAGTGTGTTTAATTTTTGATAATTTCTACGAACGCTAGAACGAGAGAGTCGGAAATGATGAGATTATTTTTGGGTGTGAAAGATGACGCATTGGTCAAGGATTCAACTATTATTAATACTGAGATTGACAGTAATTCCATTGTATCTTCTTCTTTGCTGGGATCAGACTCGTAAGTGGTTTTATTGTTGATAATTGACGAATTTGTTATTCTTATAATAATAGTGGAGAGAAAGGATTTGTAAAGAATAGTGTTTTGAGTAATGTTAGATGCAAGTACATCGAAGCAGAAAACTGTGTCTTGATCAATGTTACTGCTGATAGAATTGTTGCCAAGCCCTATAGTATCATTTACAATGTTTTGGATGATGCAGAAGGTTCAGCAACTTTGGTTGTTGATGGTTTATTACAATTAACCGACAAGGAAGTCGTTGTGGGTGTCTTTGATAATGACGGCAAGCAGTTTGTTGTTCGAAGCACGACAGATATCGATGGAGGTAATCTAATTGTGATTTGTGTAACGTCATATCATTTTTTCACATACATTTTACTTTACTTTTATAGGAAAAGCATGGGAGTCAAAGGTGGCCGGAAATTCAGTATCGTTCGAAGATGTATACAATGGCAACGCAGATGCTTGTCCAGCAACTTTAGAAAAGGCCATATCAGACTCACACAATGCAGTCTGGACTAGAATCAATGCTTAGATCATATCCCTGTACATGAACAAACGGTGCAATGAGCACTACCATGTTCAGCAAATAGTACAAAATGTTAATGGATTATTTATTACTTTCAATCCACCTTTAGATGTATATGCTTTTGGACAGATCGTGGTCGGAGCTACTTGTTATTAAGTGTATGGTTTGTTTGTGTGTCAATGCTTATTTCATGTTTAATTTGAAATTGTTTTGGATATTAACAAAGCTTCACAAAATCGCATGATTACTTGTATAATTTCAGTATAAGTTCTGTTATTACAATACTTTTTCAACATGTTTGAACTTACAACCTTCTCCTCGGGAGCAAGATCCCTTGATCCACGAGAAACACACCTTTTCTTTTCGTTTGGAAATTCCTCCACATGTTTTACCATTTACTACATTAGCTTCTCCGGCATCTATTGGTAAAAGATCAATGTAAGATCCCGAACGAGCCAAAATGCTTGGAGCATCAGAAGTAAATACAGCTAAATAACCATCAGAACGATGTCGGCTGGCTATGAGCTTAGGGTAACAAGATAGTAAATCATTTGATTCTACCATTTTACCAGCTATAGGTGCTTGAAGACCAATAGTTTTTCGATCCCCTGCGGTATCGCTTACAGTGATGTGAGCTATGGTGTCTAATGCTGTGACATTCTTTGAACCTTTCTTAAATTTACCACTGATCTCAGTGATATCGACTTCAAAATCTGGATGGTACGATACATTCACAATTATAGATTCATTAATCGGAAATGGCATAACCAACACAGCGATATTGTTGTCTAGTACTAACGCATCTAGAACAATCGAATCAGGAAGTAGAGCAACTTCCTTTCCAATAGATTCCATACGATATATCGTATCTTGATTATAAACTGTGAGATTGCTTTTAAATCTTTTTTCATTGCTTCGACAATCTTCGCGGTTGCATGGAACTATTGTAATATTTGGTGAACACAAACCTTTCATCGAGTTGCCTTTGCTCCAACCACCTCCAGATTTGTTGATATGGTCTTCATCATCCACCAACCTCGGTTTTTTGCTTTGAGGAAGAACTGCGGAAGCCATGATAAAGAAATAGGCAACCAACCACGCTTAGCAAGATTTCAAATGTGGACAGGACGTGACGTTATGGGTTGTTCCAAAAGCAGCAAGTCGTCGTCCAACCTACAAATGTACAGCTTTTCTGTATATGGTGGCAGCACAGCAGGCGCACCAGGCGGACGAGCGCAGCACAGCTCTGCTGTGTGGCAGCCGCATGCTTGCTCATTCATTTTGGTATATTTAATTTATTAATTGGGAATCAATAAAAGCAATATCTTTTTGCGCAAAAGATGATAAAGGAAGCAAATATCATCCAGTACCTCACAAATTGATGCTTCTTATTTGTTCATGATGGTCGCTTATAAAGTACATTGGGCCTGGAGAATAATCTTCGTTCTAGTCATTTTGAGGAGAACTCTCAGTCTTGGTTGGTTTGGAGCAACTGGGACATCAATATTACCCGATACAGGACAAATTTCTTATGATTCCACGTTCCGACGATTGCTACCACAGCTCACTCCCCACAGAGACACTAGCTACATAATTGAATTTGTTGGTGACGATCCTCTCCCCAGGAAGTTCATGCAGCCAATAGTAGATCGTTTGGAAAAAGATATAGAAACAAAAGTCCGTACGATAAATATACAGCAAAGACCAGACTTCTTAACGCTATTTGAAGCAGTGGGTGGATATGAAGCGGGACAGTTTCCATTTTTCTACAATCGGCGGACAAGAAAAGCAATCTCGGGATTAACTTATTATCAAAACCTTTTGAATCTGGCAACAGGGGCGCCTTCTGTAGAATTTTTGGGAAGTTTCGCAGAATTAGAACGAATGCGTGCTATGCGCACGACAGGATTAGCGGATAATTTCAAAGAACTAATCTTCAGAAAATCGAAAACCAGGACCTTATCAAAGCATTCTTCAGTGTCTGACGACAACGATGATGACGCTTAAGGCAACTGTATGTATCAATTTGTAAATATGAACTTTTGTATATTAATTACTAGTTAACTCATGAATATTCGAATCTGCTTCTTGATATACAAAGCCAGCAAATTTAGCATCGTTAATTCTCATTTCCATTAAAAGCATCGTAGATTTCTTTCGCTTCCAGTAGTGAAAAATTACGCAAATAATTGATACGATCCACAATATGGTTCATCATATAATCGTCGCGAATTATTCCACGGGATAATGCTATCAATTTCATTTGATCTCCAACATCAGGTCCGCTCATTCGTCCGGTCAACAAAAAGCGAACGGGATGAAAAAGATGTTTACCCTTTAATCCTAAACGACTTCCTAAACTTTTCATGTAGTCCTTCCACAAGGTATCAAATGAGTCTTCTGTTGCAATTGGAAACATTCCACTATCAAAATCATGCACTATTGCATCAATTATCTTCAACAATCCATCATTCAGCACGTCTCTGCTTGTAGGATCCTGTTGTAAACAGGCAGTTACATTGTATCGTAAGCAATTTCCCACTAATTTGTTAGTATCAGTGGTTAAATCCATATCTCGTTGAGCTATCTTCGTCGCCACTTTGAAAAACGTGTTAATTTGATTTTTGAAGACAGGTCCAACGTCGTCTTGATTCATCAATCCCTCAATCTTCTTCGAATCAATAATCCGATCTTCTCCTTTCCCCAATTCTCTAGTCACAATTGGAAGAACTTCATCAAACGGTAAAGCACGACAATGTTGCTGGTTGATCCAAATTAGTTTGGTCATATCAAAAATAGCTGCACTCTTGATAATACGATTTACATCAAATGCCTTGACAAGTTCAGAAGGTGAGTATATCTCTTTGGGCGTCCCATCATTCCATCCTAAATTAGCCAAATAGTTCAACATTGCCGCTGGAAGAAATCCTTGCTCACTAAATTGTTTGACTGATGTGGCCCCATGCCTCTTTGATAACTTTGATCGATCAGAGCCCAAAATTAGTGAACAGTGCGCATATGTTGGCGGCTTGTAGTTCATCGCTTCCAATAGAAGAATTTGTCTTAGAGTATTCGTCAAATGCTCTTCAGCGCGAATAACGTGAGTAATCTTCATATGGGCATCATCAACAGAAACGCAAAAATTATAAACTGGCATTCCATTCGATCTCATAATGATAAAGTCGCCTAACGAAGCATCGGCATCCCAAGTTACTTTACCACGAACAACATCGTCGATTGAGACAACTTTGCCAGGAGGAACTCGGAACCTTACTGTATACGGTACGCCTCTTCGTAGCATATCCTCAATCTTACTTGGATCAGCATCTCTCCATGTCCCATCATATTTTGGATCAACGCCGGCTGCTTCAGCAGCTAATCTCTTTTGCTCCAATTCTTCTTCCGAGCAAAAGCAGCGATAAGCTTTGCCTTCGGCTAAAAGTTTTTCGGCTGCTTCCTTGTAAATAGGTTTCCGCTCTGACTGCCGATAAGGACCATAAGGGCCCTCAATTTCTGGACCTTCGTCCCAATTCAACCCTAACCATTTTAGATCGTCCAATATAGAGCGTTCTGATTCTCGAGTTGATCGTTCTTCATCTGTATCTTCAACACGGACCAAGAACTTTCCATTGGTCTTCTTGGCCAATAACCAATTGAACATAGCTGTTCTTGCTCCCCCAACGTGCAATGATCCTGTTGGAGAAGGAGCAAACCTTACTCGGACTGGCTTATCAATAATTACAGTTTGATGGGACATATGAAATCGGGGTTTTTGTTTATTGGAAGAAAGAATGGCAGCATTGCTGAAAAATGAATTTATTTTCGGGAAATAAACTCTTGTTGAGAGCCTTTTCCCAAGAAGATAGCCGTGGAAAGCTTGTGTTGAGCACATTGTGATTAGTATTAGTGAAAAAATGAAAGGAACCTTTCTCAATAAGGTTGCAACAGAGTATTTTCTTCCTTTGATGGAATCCAAATAATATAACATCACTATGTGAACCTTCCTCTTCGTAATTACCTCATATCAATTGATGGATCTGAGATAGCTCCATACAAAACAGCAGCCTACTATTATTTCTTTTTACAACCATTCAACCATTCCCACGGTCCCACGGTGTCATCAAATGCTACTTCTATATTGTAAAAAGAGGAGTGTATCATTTATCTCTCTTCAAATGTATTCAGTAACTTTCGTTCTTTGCCTCTCTGCGGATGATGGCATTTTTATTTGAATGTATTCTTGAGAAAACTAACCAAGGATTGAGGAACGTGGCAATCCTGCAAGCATAGATATGGATACGTTCAAGAAACTATTGAAAGATGTGGTTGGGTCAACAAATGCTGAGAAGATAATTGATGAAATTGAACCATCTTTGCATGACTTGCAACAGTTGGGCTGGAAAGAAATGCGACCATGGTCAGATTTTTTCGCCACGTTCAAGGCACCACAATTTCAATTTAAGCATCTTGAACAACGCGTTGTTACCAATGTTTTGCACTATCGGACGAACTATATATTCCTATGTCTTGGTGTTCTTGCACTCCAAGTGCTGATGGCTCCCATGATTATTGTCTCTGCCATCACTATCGCAGGATTATGGGCGTATTTATTTGTTATTCATAAAAATTCAATAACAGTTGGAGATATTGTTTTGGATGCAACGAAGAAAAAGCTCTTGTTTGGTGGATGTGCGTGTTTCTTGATGGTAACAACGGGGACATTGGAGAGATTATTGTGGACTATGATATACTCAATTTTTCTTTGTGGATCACACATGGTATTTAGACCAAGAAGTGTGAGTTCCAAAGCTAATCGTGTCTATGAGGAGGCAAAATTGAATGGAATATCTATTGAAACAGTTTTTGGATTCGCTGAAGCAAAGTCAAGCACATCACCTAGTAAATGCGATGAAGATATTGAAGATCCACAAGGCGGAAATTTTCGGAGGAGGGGAGGTAAACTCAATTAGGACGAGTCTAAAATTGTGCATGTTCTTTTCAGAGAGTAATTGTAAATCATATTTGTATTTTTATGAATTTTTAACATAATCAATTAAATATTATAGTGGTATTGTATGGCACTTTGTATAAGCGCCTTAATATTGGGAAAGATAGCATTCTGTATTGGGAAAGCAAAACGAAATGATCTTATTTTTTAATCAATCCGTTTCCGACGAGAAATTGAATAACCGAGGGGTTATTTGCATCTATTGCCGGCATATACTCTTGAACATATCGGCGCTTCCACCATTTGCCGATTTCCCATCCTTCCGAAGCTTCTTTTGTTCTGTCCTCCAAACTCAATGCGGGATATTCATACTATGATCCAATTCACGCAAACAATAACTCTATTATACTAGGTAAATTTCATATAAAGTGCCTTACTTTATATAACACTGCGCGAATAAATTTTGGTGCATCTCTTTTGGCTTCTTCGTCGGGACTGGAAATATTATAAAATGGATTACCATTCGGAGCGAGCAACAGATTTGGCTCTTTTTCTCCATTGAGCAGCTTATCAGCCAAATGAACAATCCAAGGGCATTGTTGATAACTCTGGAAAGCAGCGAACCACATAAGCCAATCCATTCGGAAGTGATACGGAGAAATTACACAAGGTCGTCTATTAAAAGCAATACATGTTATCACCACAACCACTGAATCGAACAAAAGATCATCTAACCTATCAATATCGCCAGGTTTACAAGTAAATTGAAATTCTTTCCATTTAGTATTAGGAGATAAAGCGTTATCTGATGTTCCTTGCAGTATGACCTTTCGACAAAATGTTGATCATAAGCAAGATGCTGAGCTATCTGTGCACTGATGTCCTACCTCATGCCGCACTTTTGTCACGGAACCAAATGCACCGTATGAATTAACCACTCTAAATGGATCAAAAGATATGTTCATTCCCTAATAGAAAGAAAGGTAATATATGCTAGTGAACAATAACTTTGACTGACCTGGTGAGGTGACAATATATTTTCAATAACGGGATAACTTAAGATCCCAACCCAAATAAAAATAAATAAAGATATGAGCCTTCGACACAGTACTACAGTCGAACTCCAAGAATATCGGTAACTAAAATGCATTGCAATCCAAGATTTCTTCTGTTTTATCGCCGTGTCAGATGATTGCTCAACATCATCATTCTTTTTGTGTTTATACAGTGGGCCCTCGCTAAAAGATGCAATTGTTGCTCTACAATAACGTCACAAGTAAACAGAGTTTAACATAGTTAATTATCATCCTTACTCATAAAATATTGCTGCTTTGGTGGCGTTTTGTACTTCCTCGCCACTGAAGAACCTTGCATAAAACTGGTCATCAAAACAAGCCAAACCGGGGAGGCCAGTCAACCAATTCAAGAACGACAAATTACCCGAACTGAGCAAAATAAACTTATCATTCAGTATATTAGAATCTCGTAGTGTTGAATAAAAAATTAGAAATATTTCTATTTACCTGAAACCCAATCTGGATGGCACCTCCCACCATTTGAGTTGTACGATGAGGAACCAAAAGTAAAATAGGAAAGACTAGCTCAACCATATGATTCATGAAAGTTTCAAATTTATGAAACAAATCTATGTTAGAGAGGAGTAATCGTAATAGATAACAGGCATTAACTGATACCCACCTGAGCTATTATGATAATAAATACTTGCTGGGTTGGGAACAGGCTGGGTTTGATAATGATAATGCATACAGGTTAAGTCTCGCCAGCATTGATCTCCTCGAATCTTGATCATACCTGCGCCAATCATGATTCGAAATAGCAACCAAATCAATCCCCAACGAACTGACCATGACATGGGAGTATATTTAGGAAATCTCGACAATGATAGCAATGGACAGGTGAAACACGTTAGAAAGGCAGTTTCTAGCAGTTGTGACTCCCAACCAAATGAGTACCACGTTTGTCCAATATTTACTATGGAGAAATAGAAAAGCCACAATGTAGCCATCACCACAACATTACATGCACCACATAAAAATACTATGAATGATAATGCACCTCCAGCACCAGAAACAAATAGAATATTCTTTGTTGTTGGTGCAAAATACCAAAATATGGTGGGATGGTTGAGAAATCCCGCCAAACGATGATCAATCTCAATATTGAAATATTCCAGTAGTGGACGTATCCGTTGCAGAAAAGGACTGGATATTACAAAGTGGTTCAAATTCTTGTTGAAATGTTGATGATACTTTTCCATAAAAATGACAGCGGGTGTGAGACCTCTCTCACCTATCAATCCTTCATTTTGCAAGAGTGAGATAGTGAATGCTACAAGAAATAAAAACCCTAAGCATCTCAAATATGCAATACGAGTAAGCCAGTAATTTCCTTTCAAAGTTGAATCAACTGTCATTATGAAACATCCCACTATCTTGTACTGCTGAAATAGTTTTTACAGTATTTATATTTATTTTATTTTAGTTTTTTGAAAAATTATTACTGTAACGGTTACTGCAGCCTAATTAAGAGACTCCAGTTATTAGGGATTTGGAGAATTAGGGTCAAATAAATCCAGATTCACCACAAGATTCCAGCAGAGCAGCAGCAGCATACCGTCGCTATAGCATATACTTAGTATATATAATTGAATAAAAAAAGCATACCATCTCCTGGGATTAAATTCTATTCTAAATCGAGATAAAAATGGCCAAATATTTTCGAGCGCTAGAGGCATCGAAACAGGAAAGTTCTGATTTCTTGCTGAAGAACGGGGAGAAAGCTGATCCGACTCGCCGATTCTTGTTGGACACAGAAGTTAGTAAATTTGTGATTGCGGACGATCAAAGATTTTCAGAACCAATACCAGAAGGAAGTTATCAAAATCCTGGATACATCTATAGTCAATTGATATCTGGATCTTCTTGTACTTCAACTCCGTACTATGTCAGTGGATATATTAGCAACACCTGTTTGGTCAATGATGGATACGCTTCTTATTCTTTTTGTGATGGTGGTGAGTTTCCGTCGTTAATTAATGATTTTAAGACAGTGTAATTGAGCATTTTATTTTTCATCAGGAAAAGTAACAAAGTATAAATACAACACAACAACTTGTGGGAGCACAAGTAATTTGTATGCAGTGGAGATTGGTAATGTCGGATGCTATAGAAGTTTCACAGAAACCGGGGTTGTCATTCAATCGTCTGGATGTACCACTTCCACAGATACTTTGCCGCTAACATCTGTGTACTATGGCGTTGATGAGTAAGTCCTCTTTGTTTACAATTATGCTGTGGTCTTTACATCTTTCTTTTTTTCTTTTTTTACATAGGTTCTATAGTAATTCTGCTTGCAGTGGTAAAAATATGTCTTCTTTCACTGCATATATCAACAATAAATGTTTTACCATGGATAATGTTGAGTCATATTATTATTCTTTCCCATATAAGACGACCTACTCAAACCCGAACTGTCAGGGGACTGGAACGACCACAATTTCCTTTACCCCTGCTTGCACCGCCGGTGATCCTCCTACTTATTCAACTTCTGAATTAATCCAAGGAATGAATCCGACACCTCGTCCAACCACCAATTACGTTCCGGCTACTTATATTACTGACGATGGTAGCGATGATAATATGACATTAGGATTGGGTGGAATCGCTGCAGTTGCTCTCGCTATAAGTGGCTTTGTGGGGATTATTTTCTTTTTGGGTTTCTGCTTTGCAGTGAGATCTGGGAAAAGATCAAATTCCGCGGATGGATCAGGAAATGAAATGTCTGATAATCCAGTTGGAAAACAGTATACGTAAAGTTTAATCTAGCAGATTGTGGTTTACTATATTGTGCCGCCACTGCATTTGTAATTTTGTGAGTTATCTTAAATTTATTGGTAATTACCACTTCAAGTTGTCAGAAAGGTGTTGATAATGATATGTCTGTTAGTAGAGTTTTATTGTTGGTAGGGTATTGCCGTTGTCACCAATAAGGAGAGATTGTATACAACAGTAGCGTAGAATTAGCCTGTTCCAGGATATTCTTGTTATTATTGTTGTTACTCCACTTTTAATAAACTGGTAAAGAAAAGAGTATACGTCTCTCTTTACAAATTCTCCGCGTAGAAACAAATAGCGCAAAAACTGTTATAACCAGCAGCGATAGTAAATAAAAATATGCGTTACCATGTTGATTACACAATCAGTCGTTACAATATTCGCGAATACAATTGTATGCTGAAATTGCACTAAAAGAGTACCAACTTGGTATATTGTTCTAATCTTGTTGTATTTTCTTTTTCCACGACTTTTATCTGTGATTACGATGGGAAACGAGATTGGTAATGCTCCTAGTAAAATGGGAATCACTTCATTGGCAGTGACCACCCCCAACATCGAACTTCCAAACTTTGAGAAACTTCTCACCCTGTTTCGAAAGGTTGCAGTGGAAAAGAGTACTGACAAAGTTCATCGGGATGATTTCATGGCTGCATTAAAACAGTTGGAAAAATTTACTCCCTCTGATTCCGAGTTGTTTGTACAGTTATTTACATTGTTCGATGACGAAGGTCATGAAACTGTTGAGTACAAGAATTTTCTTGCTGGTTGTTCAGTGGTGTTCATGTCCATACCTAATGCGGAAAAGTTAAAGTTTGCATTATCAATTTATGATGTGAAAGGCTCCAAGTGCTGTCTAAGGGGTGATATTAAGCGACTATTAATGTCTGTAAATCAAACTGCGGCGTACTTCGGTGACCCCGTTTTGGCAGCTAGTGAAATAGAATTGATAGCTATCGATTTATTCAGCGATGTTAAGAATCAAACTATGGCTGGCATACCTCATGATGATATAGTGACTTATCTGCTCCAACATAGGTTGATTTATAAGTTTATGAGTGGACAAGGGACAGTTCGCTTTGGTGCATCAGAGTTAAATGGATGAAATTTGTAACTGCTGGCATCTTTCACGGTTCTGTTCTCTGTATATCTTATCTCTGCGTGATTCAGCTAATAAGCATACTGTAACCATTGCTACTTTGTTGACTTTGTGGGGCTCTTATTTAACGATTCTGTAGCTTTGTGATGAATGGATTCAACATTAAAAAAATTAATCCATTATAAATTACTACGATGAAAGGAAAATCACAAACTCAGGAATAATACCTATGATAAAGAATACACGATCCTACCAATAAATATGCTAAAATACCATCATCTATTACAAAAAGATTACAGGAAACGATTGCTGCATACCACTATTTCTCAAAAATATCATACAACTTTTCAGAAAACTTTTTAAGACCATTCGAGAGCTGTTCTTTTTTATCACGCAACTCACTTTGAATATTGGCAGCAATCATGCCAGAAGATGCTATTCCAAGGTTAAGATTCGTAAAAACTGATGCTGCAGCAGGACTTGTACTGAGTTGTGCCATAAATCCTTCTCTTTTACCTGCAGCAGATGCATGAAATCCTCCTCCAAAAATTAAATCAGCATCCAACATTACTGCTTCTGAACAACCTCCAGGGATGTCTTTGAATGCAACAGTTACTGCTAGCATGGATGCGTTACTCAATCGAAATCGTTTCAAATTCTCACTGAGTTGACGCCGATTGATTAACAACCGATTTGAGACCCGCTTGCTGTAGAATGCACGAAAAAAGAGCGAATGGCCAACAAAAACAGGAATTTTAGCTTCAGAAAACCTACAAAACGTAAGGAATTCTACAACACGATCTTGTTGGTCTCTCTCCGTATCGTGCGATGACATTGGTGTCCACCAAACCTGGTCAGCATCGTTGACATCGATTGGACATCGAGTCAATTGGTCTGCACGATTTGGACCTAATGAGATAGCCAACTCACTACGAACTCTTTTCTCAATAGCATCACCCACTTCAATTCCAACTGTATCCAATCCACCCATTCGTTTGACCTCACGAATGACACTGATAAAGTAGCAATAATTGAGACGCACAAAGAAAGAGATCGAAAGCAATATGTCACTCAACTTACAATCCCACACATAATAAATTCTCACCTGTACAATGTAAATCCAAAGCACTCCACGGCTCTATGTCCTTCCATTGATAATAATGCAGTTTGCATTGCTCTCGTCAATGGAGATGTATATACTCGATCTGCATGTAAAAATAGCTTCACATAACCGTCGCGTCGTTTATCAGCAGCTTCTTTCTCGGCAATATTGATATCAGCTTGATGAAACTCCTTCACGAGAAAGTCTGTATTTCGGTTTAACTCTGTTTCTCTCTCTGCAACATCACTATCATCAAATGGAAAGTGATCATCTTCTCCATCAGCAACTTCCCGATCGCTATCTCCTTCATCATCAGAAGAATCGATTGAATTCGCATCGTAATCTTCATCGTCGTATCCATCACCCTGACCAGCGGCAAAACCAGCCCAAATGAAATTATCACTTAAGAAGTCGATGGCAGTCTTTGAGCTTTCTGTTGGTAACGGTGGTTTCGCGCTGGCTGAAGATGATGACGGAGCACATTGTTGATGTGCATGAGTAGGAGCAGGCTCATCATAGTCGTCCAAATCCAATAAATCTATACGAAAATATACATAATTTCCAAATATTCTTAATAGTGGTGAAAATTTACTTACTTGTAGTTGCATGATTTGCAACAGGGCTTGATGAAGCAGAAGGTTTGCCAATCTTTTCTGGGGTACCTGGAGAGCTTCCAACAAC
>JACCEA010965077.1_pt1 | contig 20623 bp, 38 predicted proteins | sample 7449851 | NCBI WGS metagenome assembly JACCEA01 (sample SAMN15323453, study PRJNA562643) | freshwater metagenome | isolation source: river surface water | place: USA:Blue River Watershed | collected 2017-08-18
AAGATTAAGAACTGGTTCTCTAGTTCTAATCCAGATAAGTCTGGTGCTGAAGCAAAAGTAGCATCAATGACTGCTACTCCACAAGCGCAGACAGAACCTAAAGTTACACACGCTACAGCTGCAGGTAAAAAGATAGAAGAAGCGAAAACGAGATTAGAAGGTGGTCAAGGAACTGCTGCGCAGCAACAAGGATTAAGAGAATACGACAGAGTATATCAAGAAGCAAGATCTGATGGTAAAACTGTCAAGGAAGCAAAAGAATTAGCAGCGCAAGCCAGAAAGAAAGCTGAAACATCTGCAGCTGGATCTGGCAATGCAGCTGGTACTCCACCTACAGCTGCTACGACATCTGGTAGTGGTTCTGGGAAAGCTCCTATTAGTAGCAGTAAAGAAACTAAAGGAATGAGGATTGCTGGCGAACCATATATCGAAGGACAACCATTATCAAGAGGACAAATGGTCGCTATTCAATATGGTAAAGGATCTGGTAATACATATCCTCCTGCGATCGAAGCGCAATATGCTAAACAAAAGAAAGAACAAGAACAGCAGCAAGCGAAACCTGTAGCAACTACATCGGAAGATAAGACAAAAGCTCTTGCTTCTTCAGCGCCAGCAGTAGCATCATCAGATCTTGATCAGAGGGCTGAAGCTGCAAGACAAAATGCGTTAGCAGATGGCGCATCACCTGCGGAAGCAAATGCTATTGCAGCAAAGATGAAAAAATATGGTAGCGTAGTTTCTGCTGGACAAGGTCGTGGTGATGTAATTCAACCTGTAGCTGCTCCTCGCAATACTGCAGATACAGTTGCTACTACTTCTGCTGACAATCAAGCGAAGAAAGAAGCCCCTTCACCAACTAATGTGACTTCTACTAATGTGACTTCTACTAACGTACAACAACGAAATACTCAAGCAATCAAACCACCGATTAGGAATCAAGATTCATCATATTATAAGATGGTTGAAGCGAGGTACGTTTACTAAAAAGAAAAGCCACCGTAAAGGTGGCTTTTTTATTGCTATTGCTTTTTATGCTTCATTAGCAATTTTTTGGAAGTATGACATAACGTCTTCGTCATCGTCGGTTACTTCAGGCATTGCGTTCTTCGCAACCTTTGGTTCTGGTGCAGCTTTAGATGCTCCAACAGACTTAGGTGCTACTGGTGGTGTATAGTCGTCATCTTCTGACATAGAAGCAGCTGAACGAACTGGTGCTCCACCTTCGTTAAGAACATCGTTAAGGATGCGAGATAGTTCTTCATAAGACTTGAAGTTCTTGCGATCCAAAAACTCTGACAAACGATATTGCTTACCAACTACTTCAAGCAAGTCTTCCTCAACACCACCCAACAACTCAGATGGATCAGCGAAGGTAGATTGGTCATAGTTTGGATAACCATCGACTTTACGCATACGCAATTTAAAGTCTGCGCCTTCCCACAAATCAAACACGTTTACTGGTTGATCTTCAGCAAAGGTAGGACGTGCTTTGTCCATAATTTTGTCAAAGATTTTCTTGCCGAATTTAAACAAGAACACCTTACCGTTGTTTTCTGGTTTGGCTGGGTCGCTAACAACATAGATGTTAGCAATGAAACTCAACTTACGTTTTTGCTTGCGAGCAACTTCTTTGTTGGCTTCAGAACCAGAGTTCCACAACTTAGAATTAAGTTCACCAACAGGATCGTTCTCACCAAGAGTAGTAAGGGAGTTTTGAATATACCACTTTCCAGTTGGACCTTGGAAAGAGTGACTGAAGATTTTAACGAATGGGAGTTCGTCGCCTTCGGTACGTGGTAGGAAACGAATAACCGCAGATGCATTACCTGCTTTATCTGGAGTCAATTTCCAGATACGGTCGTCGTCATAGGATTTTTTCTCGCCAGGATTGGCGATCTTGTCAAACTCTCCAGCGATTTTGCTGAAGTCTTGATTGCGCATTTTGCGTAGTGATTGAATGTCCATCGTATTTCCTTTGTATAAAAATGTGTTTAAAATGTATTACTGTATAGTTTGTGTATAAACTTTGTTTTTGTCTTAGAGAAAGCATTATCTGTTTCCTCATCATCTATATAGTCGTCACTTTCGTCAAGATCCTCTTCGACATAACTATTTATAACACGCATCCCTCTGCCTTTTTGGTTTGAGGCATGTCGGGGATGTTTCCTATTTTTAAAATTATGCTCGTCGTCAAATTCATAATCATCGCGACGGTGAGCCTTTTTCGTCTTAGCCATTTTGTAACTCTTGTAGTTCCTGTGTAAAGTTAGAGTTGATTAAGTCGATTTTAGTGGGATCGAATTTAACAAACGGTCCACACTTTCCTATTCTACGGCATTCTTCTTCCCAAAGCAAGTTTGTATTTGCTTTCCAAGAAGAAAGATAGCCATAGAGTTTTTCCAGAATACACATACTCTCAATGGATACGTGACCACCCAAATAGAGTTTGAGTAACTCGGGAATCTGCCCTTCAAAGAGGTCTTTACTTGTAAGTTTAGACTTCTCTAAATGAAGGATAATTGAATTGCAATCTGCTTGAAACACTTGCGTAATTGATTGTTTGCGTTTTTGCCAGAGGGTTAGGTTACGATCCGACTCACCAAGGGAATATACAGTGGCATCATGACCATAAGCAAAGTTTGCAACATAGAACTGTATAAGATCAAAATCTTTGTCAAACCTTCTTCCAAGGTTTTCAAATATTCTACGATCGTTGCGGGATTCAAAAACATCACGACTTCCTTTTACATTAGGGTTAACAAAAACATCAAATTTATCTGTTGTAAAGTGTAGCTTAACAGCTATGTAATACTTGTACGCTTTAAATCCGTCCATTCTTATATGCTTCACTACGTAGTTTGCGACACTCATTCTTTACTTCTGGTGGGAAGTCTGGTGAGATTTCTGCTAAGGAACAGTTATATACTCTACCTGTAACCTGAGTATTATCAAACCACATACTTACCAGCGCCAGAGCCATGAAGAGAATAGCAAAGACACCAGATATAATTAAAAGTTTATACATCGAGTTTTGCCTGTTTAGGTAAGTAATTCATTTCAATAAAATTGGCTTCAATTTTTTGCTTAAGAGATTTACCAATCAGCGACTTCATATCTTGCGGATCGATAAAATTCTCTTCACAATATTTAAGAACTGCCTCAAGATGAGTGCACTTCTTTTCCTTCACTATCTGTTCAATATACAACGAAAACGAACCACTATCCTCAAACATTAGTACCTACCTTCTGAATATAAACATCTGCTGATGTGATCAAACGATTCAACTGACTATATTCTTCTGACTTCTTATTATAAAGTTTCCACTCAGGTGTGTCAACTTTTGCAGGATCCATTTTGCGATCAAACATGTCAAGATACTTATCAAACCAACGATCCATCTTTTGGCGTTCTTTCAAAAGCGCACCACGGATACGCAACAGCGCAGGCAAGTCACGATCGATAGCGCACAGGGAAAACTTCTCATAATATTCTGAAACAGAAAGTTCCATTTTCAACCTCTCCTCATTTTTGAAATTTCAACAGCTTCATCACTAGAAAACACTGGCACAGCATTAGACTTATGCAACGTACCGATACCAATAATTTTATCACCAGTATACACTTTACCATGTATAGGTTTAGTAGCGTTACCCAAACCAGAATTAAGACTTGGATGACGCACAGTCTCACGAACAAAAGACTTAGTAACTACCGCAGTCTTTGACGTGGACGCACGCAAAGGTTTAGAAGGATACTTAGCAAGCATCGCTTCCCAAGAAGCAGCCAACTCACGTTGCTTAGCAGTCGGCTTGCGCTTCTTAGACTTAGGTAAGGGTGTATGTATAATAGCCATAATATTATTATACCTCAACTGTGAATTAAAGTAAAGGGTTACCAAGAAGATTGATAGTAAAAATCAGCTTTCTGGAATGCAGAGTCTGCAAGAATTTTCTCTATGCGTTCTGCTGTAAATTTAATATCTTGCATATACCAATCATCATAATCAGTAGAGCCGAAGAAGAAGCCACCCTGCGTTGGAAGCAGTTCCTGACCTTTCTTTGGGGACTTGATAATTTCTTTACAAATATCAAGCAACTCTTGCAACTGCTCACGACTCACCCAAGATTCTTGACATTCATCTACGCCATCTTGTACGTTGTCAACAAACCACTGGTGAATTGCGTTGGCTTTACGCCAGTACGCAACACGGAATTTGACTTCCTCAGCACCATAGTCACCATCTTCAACACCAGTGACACCAAAGATGTCGTTGACTTTGCTGATTCGCTCAACATCAGCAGGATCGAAATACTTGCTCATGTATTTCTTAGCGGACAGATACATATCGAGACCCATAATTACACCTCACTGTAAGACATAAACTCATGTTGCTTTTGCAACTCCAATTGATTCAACGCATAGTCACGTTCGACAGGGTTTCCGTCAAAGTCGATACGTGGCTCATAGAATTGAATCTCCCCATCATACTCAAGTTGAGATTTTTCAAACCATGACATATAGTCATCTTCTTCGATAGACCAACCAATAATGGTAACAGTGTAGTAATCATTGGCTTGCTCGATTTTGTCACGGATCGAGTCAACAATCATCTCACACTTCTTACCGAAGAATTCATTCATCTTGACTTGAGACTCTACGTTCTCAATCATGTACTCAGAACCACCCTTTGCCTTCCAGTACGCTTCAGCACCAGTGCCGATCGTACCGTCTTCACGCCATGCGTAGTTCTCATAATTTTGAGTAGAGATAACGATTTTCATATTAAGCAGCGTCCTTCATACGTGCGTCCATCATTTCAGAGAGAATAAACTTCGCAATGTTCATCTGCTTGCGAGCAGCTTCTTTGCGATCCATGGCGAGTAGTTCCTGTGCGTCAGACAAAACACCCATGGCAACCATTTCAAGACCACTCAAGCGAGCAGTAATAGAGTTCATGTACTCTTCACGGATATCTTCGGTAGACATACCATAGCAGTTTTTCTCAAATTCAGTCATTTCGTTACCTTTCCTATTCATCATAAGATAATTATACAGGAATATTGATTTATTGTAAAGCATTTTATGTGAAAAACCCTACATTTAGTAGGGTTATTTTAGATCTAGGACTGGAGAGGGTTTCCAGAGGGTTTTTAGCCCCAAAACCCTCTCCAGAAGAGGGGATTTTCTTACTTTTTAGCGTCCAAACGCATGGATGGGGCTGTTTCAGCCTTCTTTCCGCTGGCTGCATAGGCTACACAGACCAAATCTTCGGTTTTTGCGTATGAACAGCGTACTGCCATGGGGTCAATACCCTTCTCCATAGCCAATGCCATACTTTTAGAAATATTTTCCTGCTCTTTTATGTGAAAATAGGAAACTGAACCGATCACCGAGATAAAACAAATGACGGTTGCTACGATAACTTCTAACTTCATACTTTCTCCTTACCATGAACCGTCATCGATGATAACTCTCATCCAGACAGGTCCAATATAAATTGCGAAACCGTCAAGTGGTTGATCCAACGCATCATGCGGTTTCTCGATTGCGAACCTCCAGTGATATGGATTGACAATTAAGCCAAACCAAATACCAGAGTACTTTAAAAATTTCATCATTTTAATTCTTTGACCATATCAGCAAGACCAAGAGCCTTTGCTTCCGCAGCAGAAAGCCAAATGTCTTGTGGTGGTAATAATGTTTCTCTAATTTTATCTTCAGTCAGCCCAGTACATTTTTTGTAGTGAGCAATCATTCTCTTGGTTGTCAAATCAAATTCTTTTACGGTAGCAAACAGTTCATGTTCTTTACCGAAAGCACCCCAAGAATATTGATGAGAAAGTATAGATGTATTTGGTGTCAATACACGCATACCTTTAGTTCCTGAAGTGAAAATCAAAAGACCTGCGCTAGAAACTTGTCCTAGACCAATCGTTCTTACTGGGATAGCAGATCCTCGCATTACATCAATCAAAGCGAAAGCAGCAGTTAGATCACCACCTGGACTTGTGATTAAAAGGTTTAGTAGTTCTGGTCTTTCTTCAGCAAAGTTTGCCTCAAATATCCACTCGACTGCTTGTTTACAAACGCTTAGATTAATATCTTCCATCAGAGGGAAGAAAGAGTGCGACGAACTCTCGCTCTTTAACTCCAGATTCAATTTTTGCATCATGTTTGGCATACTTTTCTCCAGGTTTATAAAAAATGTGACGTCCTATCTTTACAGTTTTATTTAGATGACGCCAGTTCGGGTTCACATAGTCTGCGTGGTAATAAAGTGCACCACCTGTATTATCTCTCAACGAATCAGAGTTAACGTAGATGTCTAAAGCCAAGAAGAAAATATTTTGATATACTTCTTTTTGTCTGTCTGACAGATTCTTTTCTTTATTATATGCCATGTTCCTCTCACGATCTTGGCAGTACCAAGAGAACTGGCATGTTCTGTGATTCTTTTCTTTTACTACACCGCAAATATCGTTGGCGAACTCACCAGAACGAACACGGTTTAATGTAACTACTGCTACTGCTTTTTGTCCTTCTACTGGCTCATAACCAGCTTCGAAGAATATGTTATCGGCTAAACACTCTACTTGTTTTTTAGCGTATGGTGTTAGTTGGTCAACTGAAACACGAATTGGGAATAGTGTACTATCATTCGCTATAACGATTGTGGTAACAGCGAATAGAATTCCTACTATAATTAGAAAAATTGATTTACGCAATTTTATCTCCTTAAAATGATAAAGGGATGTGTTTGTGCACATCCCCCATCCCTATCAGGTGGACTTTTTGCTAATAGTCTTTGTATCTAGTGGGATATTGGAAACGAAGCCATTCAAGACCTGAGCCTTTGCAATGATTTCGACCTCTGACGGATAAGCAGGGAATCCTGGATGATCAGGAATCGTGCCTCCATTGATTTTAGCAGTATCGACTTTAGTTTGCCAATCGTTGCTAATTTGTTCACGCTTACCGTAGTAATCATCAGCAAGCATGTCTTTCGCCATTTTTAGAAGTTCAAGGCGAATCTCGAACGGAGTCATATTTGACATATTATTACCTTTCTGTGTAGTGTGTAAAAAACTAAGGTTTTGTTGGGATCCTTCAACCCACTGTATCATTATTTATATAATACCTGATTGCTCATTATAAAGCAAGTTTATTTTCTATGTATTCTTTTGCAATAGGAACAATCAAATGAATTTGATTGTCAATATCTTTTCTTGTTAGTTTTGATTTTCTAAGCGATTCAATCGAAGAACCACAAAAAGAAGATGCTCCCCAAAGATCCCAAGAATCTAAAAAAGAATTATTATAATCGCCACTGTTTATATTTGCCCATTTTACTGCAGTATCGCGATTTCCAAATTCGTTTTTCCATTCTAAACTATATGGATATGCGCCTGTTGAATCATCTATTTGAATTGTTGATTCTTTCGTTTCTTCATATCCATACTTAGTGAAGTCTTCTCCCATAGCAGAGAGTTTAATTGTTCCATCTTGATTAGAGATTTTTTTTGTTATAGTTAATGGATAAAACACCCAATGTTGATCCATCCAATTTTCTTTAAACCATTTAACACTATCATTTAAAGACTCATAAGATTCTCTGGGCAATCCTGCAATCATAGAAATAGTTGATGCGTATAAACCAAGTTCTTTATTAAACAACTTTCTCATATCTAATGCTGTTTGTTTATTCTTATCTGGATGCAATCCTTTTCCAATTATTTTTCCGCTCTCATGATTAAAAGTTTCTACGCCATAGTAATGTCCCCAGACACGAGATTCTAATAATAGTTCTCTCTGCTCTATGTTACTATAAAGTAAATCTAATCTTACAAATCCAGTAAAGTTTGGTTTGAACGATAATCGTTTTACAGCTAATGAAAGTTTCTTTAGTTTCTCATCGTTACTATTAATCGTTTCATCTGCTATTGCGTAATTCGTAATACCCCATTTATCATAATTAGTTTGTAATTCACGATAAATGTCTTCCTCAGATCTAGAAGTATCACCCTTTACACCAAGAATTGGGTATGAACAATATTTACAATTAAATTTACAACCACGTTCTAATTCAATTGTCAGTACATCAGAGGGGCGAAGAAAATCTCTGGTTTCATATTCTATAGAGTAAGATCCGTCAACAGTTTCTGGTGGATATGCAGGATACATATGTAACGCATTAATTAGCCATCCTTTGCTTAGAGGAATACCTTTTATCTTACCATTAGAAAATGCGTGTTTTAACACATCAACAATAGCAAGTTCTCCATAACCATTAATAAAATAATCTGCATCAAGATCTTTATAATAAATGTCTTGCCCACCCAATATAATTTTTATCTCTGGGTATTTTGTTCTCAGTAAGGATATTAAACTTTTATATGCGTTATATTGCGCCAACCATGTTATAGAAATTCCAACCCACTTGATATTGTTTTTGCTAATTCGTGAATCCATAAGTTGGATTAATTCTGATTTTGTCCAGAAAGGAAGACGATCTATCACCTCAACATCAATTGATAATGTTTTTCTTAAATGGTGTGCTATCCTATATGCACCAGACGGTCTCTCAGCAGAATATTCCCATCCAAGAGAAGTAAAGATTAATCCATTTGTGATCACTGGTCACCCAAAAATAAAATGCCGACTGATTTGGTGATAAGGACAGTCGGCGAAACCCCAGCTATGCTTTAAGCAGCGATAGCAAATAACTCGTCGTTTGCGGTTATTGATTTTGCTTGATTTACGGTCATCGCCTACCGTGTTGCCGTCTCTACTATCTCACGCTGTCGAAACCTAGTCACCCCCATCATAAGAATACTAATAGAATTACAACTATAATAGCAAAGCCAATTATAAATCTTGTCAAGTCATCATCCATATCAATCTCCTTATGGTGGAGGTGGGGAGAATCGAACTCCCGTCCAACATGCCTTCGTTTCGAAGGGATTACAACAATTCTTAACAGTGCCCGAAGTGTCTTGCTCGTATAAAAGCAACAATAGACTTCGCAGTCTGCATATACATTTCTCTAAGTTTTAATTCAGTTTCGTTCATATCAACTATTTAGCACTTTTGCGATACTATTCATAACAGCAGCAATGCGACCGATGTCACGTAGTTGCTCAACAGTATAACCCATTTTCTTTAGTCCATCATAATGCGCTTTAACGCAGAAGTGACACTTACCCACAATAGAAGCAGCAAGCGAGTATGCCTCAAATCGCTCTTTAGTGGTACCACCATGTGTTGCGATTGCGTTCATGCGAAGTTGAGCAGGTAGACCAGCAAGAGCAGGGTCTTCTGCCATTTCAACGTAAGGATACCATACGTTATTCTGCGCCATTAAACTAGAAGCAGTCATCGCTGCTTCTGCATCTACTGGATAATCTTGTAATAGAACACCCAACAGTTTACCGTTACCAGTTGCATGCAACGCAGCAACGGCACAGCCGATTGCTTCTTCTGGATCTAGAGTACTACGCAAAAGCACAGCATCTAGATTTAACTTTGCGTCTTTTGCGTATTCTGGTAAAACCTCTTTAACAGAATCGATAAAAGCCATTATAGAGTCTCCCCACCAACTTTACGGTTACATGCGCAGAGTTCACCAGTTTGCAACGCATCAAGGATACGGAGAGTTTCATCTGGGCTGCGACCGACGTTCAAGTTGTTAACAGTAACGTGTTGAATAACATTCTCTGGGTCAACAATAAACGTAGCACGAAGTGCTGCGCCAGCAGGTGCATAGAATACACCAAGTTGTTCGATTAGAGATTTTTCCCAATCACGCTGCGTGTCAGCGAACTGAATATGTTTGATTTTCTTTAGATCTTCGTGAGCATTTTGCCATGCTACTTTACAGAACTCATTGTCAGTGCTACCTGTCAATAAGACTGCATCACGATCTTCAAAATCTTGGAATAGTTTATCATACGCAACAATTTCTGTTGGGCAGACAAAGGTGAAGTCTTTTGGATAGTAGACAATTACTTTCCACTTTCCTTCAAAAGACTTTTCTGTAATATCAAAAAATGCATCTGCTGGTTGTCCAGGTTTAACACCAGTAACAACAAACGCTTCTAACTTATCACCAACTGTTTTCATTTAAATTTCCTTTCAAATCAAAATTTAGGGTTATCCCTATAATACTTAGTCATAACTAACATCAATCGTACCTCAAATTCTCATATTATTTTTTAATGAGTGTCATTAGTGTCCATTAATGCTTCGGTACTGCTCTCTTACTTCAATAAATTTATTGATCCACGTATCACGTTTCTCTTTAAAAATAATTGGTTCATGATCATCAACTGCCATAATAATAACTAGATGACCAACAGGTATTCCTGTTCTTTCTTCAAAAGCTACAGCATATGCAGCACACTGCATAAAGTAGTTATGAATATCGTCTCTTGATTTTACTCTCTTTGATGTCTTAAAGTCAATAACAGATAGTTTGGAATCATATTCTGCAATACAGTCAACTGTTCCTGCAACTTCTAGATGGTCAGAGTAAAGTGGTGTTTCGAGTGCGTGGACATTGTTAATCTTTGACAACTCAGGTAAGATTGAATTCCACGTGTGGTGGTCAAACATGTCGGGTTCAACAGATTCGTTCTTGAGAAATGATTCACAGAGGGAGTGAATTCTCGTTCCTCGATTAGCTGCTGCTGTTGAGATTCTGTTTGCTTCGGCTTCTCCGACTCGTTTTCTCCATGCGATGATTGCTGCTTTTCCAAGCAATCCTGTGACGGTTGTGACGGAAGGATAGGATTTACCCGATGGAGTCGCATATACTCTCGATCCATCGGGAGCGGTGATACGTTCAAGTTTGGGAATATCATGACGAATATGTGTAATCAATTTTATCCTAACATTTTCTTAATAGTCGCTGGACCAACAATACCATCAGCTGTCAAACCATTAGCTGCTTGCCATGCTTTAACTGCCTTTTCTGTTCCTGGACCAAAATCACCATCAGCAGTTAAGCCAAGTTTCTCTTGGATTAATTTAACTGTAGCGTTCTTGCTTCCAATCTTACATAGTTCTAATACAACTTCAGTTACTGAATCATCAGCTGGCGCAGGTGCATGACCACCACCAAGAACTGCTTTGTTGTGTTTATAGTGATTAGTGCGATCCTCAAGACCAATAGTACCACCATTGATACGCTTAGTCATTAGAACGATATCGTCCTTATCGCAGATTTCATTTAGACCATTTGTCTTCCAGAACCAACAAGCAGATTCAATAGCACCATCAAGTGTCTCTAGATATGCAATAGTTTCATCAATAGACTTACCGATAGATGATGCGAAACGTGTGTAGTTATCTTTGCCAGTCAACTGAATAGCGCCACGTCCACGGAATTTGAATCCCTCGCCTGATGCTTCATCACCATTACCCATGCGACTTGCGTACACACGGTTAGCAATCATCTCTGGCTTGCGTTCATATTTCAACGCAGTAGCTTCATCTGGGAAATACTTCTTGAATGTTCCCATCAAACCCTTTGCGCCATAATTCAAATTCTCTTTCAATACAGTAAAGTCTAGTGACTCGTGTCCACACTGCGCAAGAAACCCTGCCAGTCGATTTACTGTGTTGATTTGATATTTGTCAAGCACTTTGTTAAGAGCAGCAGCAAGATCTGCTGGCGCTTTATTGTTCTTACAAGTTTGCTTGATTAAGTCTGCTGTTACTTGCATGTTTACCCCTTAATGTTTTCGATTTTGTCTTCGTATTTTAATTTCGCAAGAATATAGTCTTTGACTAAACTACTGCGAACGATGTCGTCTGGAGAAAATTCAATACGAGTGAAGGCACCCATGTGCATAGCAATATCAAAAAATTTAAGAATGCCAGACATATCATTCTTCTTTTTATTTAGATCGGTTTGGCGATAGTCGCCACACCAAATAATCTTCGAGCGATAACCAACACGTGTCATAACAGTATCGATTTCTTCATATGTCAAGTTCTGCATTTCATCAACAATAATGATAGCATCATCAAACGACATACCTCGAATAAATGATGTAGAAATAAACTCAATATGTCCTTGTTCTTCTAAACGCTGGTATGCGTCTTTTTTACCAAACAAGGTATGACAAATTTGTTGATACGGTTGTCTGTAAATTTCCGTCTTTTCATCAAGATCTCCTGGCAAGTGCCCCACTTCTCGTGATGGAACAGCAGATCTAACAATAATAATTTTGTTAAAAGGATTTGATTTGTCTAGTACTTCTTCTAGTGCTTTATATAGAGCGATAAATGTTTTTCCAGTTCCAGCCACTCCATGCAAAGCAACAAAATAATCACCACGTTTGTATGCATCATAAAATAGTTTTTGATTTGCAGTAAGTGGTTCAAATGTTTTTAAATCATCTATTCTTATTCTTAAAGTATTGCTTACCGACTTTAATCTTGCTTCTGGCTTATTATTATCTAAAGCAAACTCTTGGTCTGCTGGAGCTTGCGGTGCTCTTTTTGCCATTGTTGAATCCTTTAAATGTTTCCGTTTTTCTTTAGTTGACTTCCTGGTGATCGTTCGTGAATATTTTTAAGAACCTCCTTAAAACCTGATGGTGGACGCAGACCACCTAGACGAATGGGATCGACTAGGTTTGGCGCAGAGATAACACTTTCGATATGGGGATTTGATTTTAGATATTCTTCTCGTTCGCTAATTTTCATCAGCTTGTCGAAGACTTCTCCAGTTTGTGTATCTTTAAATGTATAAGTTGGCAAACAACTTCTCCTCACATAAGTTCAGTTGACATTGATATAATTCTATTACGTTTTTTATCATGCTCTATGTAACACGCTTCATTAATTTTATTTAGTCCTTCGCTGAACCAAGAAGGCATAGGACGATTAGTCCATTTAGCAAAAAGTCGTTTCTTTTCAATGTAATACTTTTGATATGAAGCCAGAGAGTCTCCAGGGACTTTACAATCATCTGGCATAGCAGGGGTTGGTTCAGTAAATTCGCCAATCGGTAGGTTTTTTGGAAAATTGTTTTTAAGAGTCTGCATCAAACCTGACTGCTCAACGCTGTGAACCTTCCCATAACGATGGGTGTATTCAGCGCAACACCACTCTAACAGTTCAGCCAACCACATATAGTTTTGAACATTGGCTCGGCACCAGATAGCAGATGGGTGGCTAACGTGCGACGCTTTAAACAACAGAGTTTCTAAATTATGATTTTCAAGTTTCCATCGTTTAATTTTACGCCCACCTTCAGTCAGCGACTCATAAACTTTTCCATCAAGGATTCGATGAGCAGTTGAGAGAAGTTGAGCATACTCAAGAATCATCTTGACGCAGTGTTTGTCAAGATGTTCCTCGGCACATTGTTTAGGGTTTTCGTTTAGATAGAATATGTTCATTTTGTAATTGATTCACACGGTTAGTTAAAAAATCTGTTGGACTTTTACTTGAGGTAACAGCCTTATCAATAATCTTATTTGCTTGTTCAACTACCTCAACTGGATCGGGTAGCTCATAAACAACTTTTTGTGGTGTAGGGTTGTGGATAACATACCTACGGTCTAAGATCTTTTTATATTCTTCAACTGGCATAATAACAACTGAACCACGAATGACTTTATCAAACATTTTCGGGTCTATCATTTCATGAAATGTCACATGCTTAGCAAGTTCCTGTACCAGAGAATCAAAGAGTTTAGTCTTGATTTCTCTATCAACAAATTTGTCATCAGTTGAATATGTTAGCATATCTGACGCTGTCAGTTGACAAGTATGAATAAATTTTGAGTGTTCAGGCAACATGTGTCATAAAGAAATTAGCAATAATAAAAAAGCATGTTATAATATGTATTATAACCCAAAACGTCTTTAAAAGCAAGGCAATCTTTGCTTCTCGCAAAGTTAAAATTGGAACATCTGGTTTGTCGTCATCAGTGCGACCCATCAGATGTCCCGTAGCTCTAGCCCATATCAACCAGAATCTAATTTTTTGCATTGATTGCCTTTAACTGCAAGACAAGACTATCTAATGTTGCAAGTGTTTTATCCATATGCTTATCGTCATGAAGAATACCATGACCACCTGCTTCCGTAAAAGGTAATGCGCAGTCAGGTCTGTCATCAATCAGAATAGACATGGGTGTAGCATATTTCTTTTTCTCACTAAACATCTTCACAAAGTTTGGATGATAGTCAATACCATGACGCTTTAACCAAACAGTCTTTTGCCTTGCTGCTTCTGCACCTTGTTCAGTGCGGTGTGTTCCTACAGATGTTAGCATTTCAACTTTAACACCTTGTATTGTGCGAACGTGGTTGATTAATCGCCTACCGTTTGGCATCCAGTTTAGATCTTCAAAGATTTTGCCTTCCATAACTGCTTTAGCAAAAATGTCTTTGTCGTATTTAACTCCAGCTGGTTTGAGAACCTCAAACTTTTCCTGAAAGTTGCAGACGACACCGTCCATATCCAAGTAAATCGTAATCATTTTGCTGCTTCACCTATAATCTTGTATCCCTTACCAGTAGGATGAATTTTGTCTGCGCTCATATGATCCTCTGGTCTTGGGATAATAGTATCCCCATATTCAGCAGCAATCTTTGTGATAACTGCCATCTGTTCTTGTTTGCGATCTTTACCAAGACTAATCCAAAACACACGATCCGCTTTAACTGTAGATCTCATCTTGCGAAGTTCAGCTTCCGTCTTTACACCTTTGTGGTCATTTGCGCCCAGCGAAATGATCAATGTTTTTGCTGGTTGACTAGATACCTTAGCAAGATAATCTTTATTCCACTGCCAACTATTCCATCCACCTTTAGCATAAGAAACACATTCCTTACGTGCCATTGATGTTCCTACAGCAATACTGTCTCCAATAATCATGCAGTCAATCATAATTACCTCACAAATTTGGTGAAGTCTGGTGGTTGCCAGCCTTCTGGTTTAAGGATCTTCCCATCTTCTCTACGAATAACCTTACCTGTCTTTGCATCAATCTTGGCAAGGTTAGATTTTGCGCCCTCATCCCAAGCGAGATGTGGGTTCCATCCACGTGCATACATGTATCCTACAATAACCCAAATCATATCGAAGCAAGCATCTAATTGTTCTGCGTCATCACTTGCTGCTTCTGCTTCCCAAAATTCTTCAACCTCTTCTTTAATAAGTTTCTTATAAAGTTCTGCTAAATCAGAAACCTTTGGGTCTGGTTGCGATGGATAGTTTTGTCCACACGCTTTTAAAAATACACCTACGTCTGTAAAAACTTTGCTCATATTAATCCCACAATCCTTGATAGTATTTACCAAACAGACGGAGTCCGTTAGTAATTCGTTTTTGATGATTTTGTAAACCAACAGAATCAATTTTAAAAGTATCTTTTGGACCTCTTTTCAATTCATACGTTGCTTCTTCTTTTCCAGTGACAGGATTCTTAAATGTTTTTTCTGTCTTTTCCCATGAAGTATCATGCTCGCCAGAATAGTATTGCTGTTCCCAATCATTATCAGGATGGAGTTGTTCGAATGTCCAAATAAGTTCATCCATTACCCAGTCCCAACGCTTAAAATGATTTGCGTCAGTATCCCATTCATTTTCTTTTGCTGGCGCAGAAGTACTGCGTAGTTCTTCAGGAACATCTTCATCATCAACCAAAGGCGAACCATGTTTAGTTGCTTGAAGCTGTTTTAACATTGGTAGAATAATTCTAGACAATGTACCATCCATATTCCAAGTATCCCACTTATCAATTTTTACATAATCGATTTTGGGGTGAATGAAGTCAAGAACTTTTTGTACTGCTTCCATAGGTTTAACCAACCAGTCAGTATACTTGTCGTTCTTGTCATCATAAAGATCAAACTCTGGATCAGTCCACTTTTTCCAGAACAGCACCTTCTCCATAATTGTATAGGGAGAAAGCCAATGGTGACGATAATTGTTTATGTAAACTTTCATTTGTTTCTATCCGCATCAAAGTAGAATCCTGAATGTTCTATTGTGTCATCGGTAGGAATGACAAAATTGTTACCGTCAGATTCACTTGTTAAAGTATCATCATAATCATTAACAAAATCTAAATGTCCTTCAAAACCAAACCCACATCCTCTTAGAAAATCTTCGAATCGTTCTAGCATCTGCGTAAGGTTTAGATCACCACTTATTTCCATAGTAACAGTTGATGGTGGACTGCCGTAGTGATGAACGTCAAAACCACCATACTCTTGTTTGAATGTATACTTAGTAGTCACGTTTCTCTCCCTCTTTGGTGAAGAATACTTCAACTTTCTTTTCGTCATCCCAAGATCTAGCGTAATCATTATCTTCATTACAAATACGCAACGCTTCTTCTTCAGTCACAACACGGTGGCTGAAGATTTGCTCAGGCAACGCTTCTTGCGAAAACTCTTTCGCTTCATTCATAGTAACAGTATCTAGCGCCCATTCAGGATTAGATGCTGGCGCTTGAACCATATAGCGCATACGGTAGGATTGAATACAATCAACCATCACCCAAACTTTATCTTGTTTCTTTGTCAATGTCCAACTCCCATCACCATTATCTTTCCAGTCAAGTTCGTCACCAATTTTAAAGCCAGATTGTTCTAGACAATCTTCAGGTAACTGGATAAAGAACTCACCGTCTGGTGCTTGCTCAACTTCAAGAAGCCAACTATTTTTACTCATGGTAGTACCCAATCCTCTGCAAAGTTTTCTGCGTCTTCACGATTGTCGAAGTGCGCAGTATAAGTTGTTCCAGTGTCGCTCTTTACGACAACATTATAACTACCTGTCACAATATGTTTGTAGACGGTAGCAGTTTTCTTCGCTGATTCGTCAGAAAGAAAAAACGATTGCTCCAATAACTCAGTCATAATTCAACTCCAAAAAATTAGTATCTTCTGGTAAGATCTCGATAGTAATTCCATTGGTGGATGCATTGCTAATCATATTTTGTAGAACACCAGCGCCATACGCATTGCTACCATAACTTGATTTGTGACAAGTGTAAGTAGATCCACTACTTCCATCAAACATAAAACAATTTCCATCTTCATATGCTCTTGTAATTCCACTATTCAGTTTCCAAGAATCAGAGCCAGCCCATCCACCATACCAACAAGCAAATACTTTATAGACAGGCGCAAATTTATCGCTGGTAATTTTTACCACTACCCATTTGTCTGGTGTATACTCATTCATCATTCCCACCTTTCATACAATCACATTCACGACCTTGCTTACAATTACCAGTGCAAGAAGATTCAAAACTAGAGATTGCCCATAGCATGGCAGCAAGACAAACTACACCCAAGATAATGAATCCCCAAAGCATATTATACCTCAACGTATTTTAAAAAGAAATTGTCTGCAAGTTCTTCATATCCAATATAACCACGAGGATTGCAAACAACACGACACCCACCAATCAAGTAATCAAACACTTCATGTGTATGCCCGTGCGTCCACAAGGTGATTCTTGGACGATCCAAAATAAACTCAGACAAGTCACTATGGTAACCACCATTCATAACCTGATCGTCTTTATATCTTGGATGACAAGAAGCATGTGATGGAGTGTGGTGTCCAACAACAACCATCTTTTTATCAGCTGGAAGATTTTCATAAACAACACGAATATAATCCAACGTCTTCTTATGTTCTTCAACAGCATCCTGCGGTGAGAAGCGTGCAGCTCTAGTTCTAAAGGTTGGCTTCTCTGGATTCTCAGGATCGTCATATGTTTTAAAAGTAACTTCTCGATTGCCATTATCAACACAACGGAAGTCATTCATCATACGTGTCATCATATGAAGTGTTATCGGGTCTTCCTTATTCATATCAGTCCAAAGAGTACCACCAACAAACACAACATCATCCAACTCAAACACTTCTTTATCAAGGATGTGTAAGTTATTAAGATACCCAAGTCGCTTCTTTAAATCAGATACGGTATATTTAAAGTCTCCATGATAGTGCTCATGATTGCCAGCAACGTAAATTACATGCGGGAATCTTGCGCAGCATTCCTGAAAGAATTGATGATACCTAGAAGACTTACCAAAGTCAACGATACCGTGAGGATCGTGTTCCATAAGGTCACGAGCAACACAGATATCTCCAGACAAAATTAGAACGTGCGCATTGTCGGTGTTATCTAACGACAACTGACCAAACTCTAAGTGCACGTCTGATGTTACAGCAACTTTCATTTATATTCTCCATCGACTGGACGTGTTGCGTCCAAGTCATAAGTCCATTCAAGGATCTTCATCATTTTATGTTTCACACGAAGATTGGGTTGACGATACTTTTCGCAATCGTTAAATCCCATCATCGTGGCAACTTCGACCACAGCACCAGAACGACAGATACCTGCCATACAATGAACAACAACATTCATGTGATTGTCTAATGCGTGTTGTAACAGTTCAACAAGTTTCTGTGCTTGAGCATCACTGATTTTCGCTTCGTCAGGAAAACCATCTTCGTCTTCAGCATCAAGAAACTCGAAGTCGTGTCTTTCTTTAAAATTAAATTTTGGGGTTGGACGCCACCCAGCAGGATCAGTAATACTGATTAGCATGGAGTTCGGTCCTGGATCCATGTGATGTCCGTTTGTAACATCAACAGCAGCAACATTCTCAATAAAACGAACAGCACTCATGTTATTTCCTTACATAATCATACGTATCAAACCAAATGTGTCAATAGCAGTTAACAGGATGTAGTTAGCAAGCATGCCAAAAGATTTCCTAGTATAAGCAGCCCAAGCATAGATAGCGCAGCCAGTAATCCACACAGGATAAAGAGCCAAGAGGGGAGGGTTTGGTACGGTAAGTGCCATTGTAATGCTACACCCAATACTAATAGCCCAAGCAAGAAGCTCGGCAATAAAGCGAAAAGGATTAGAATTCCAGTCATCACGAATCCAGTCAAAAGTCGGTTTTAATAAATCAGTCATCATAAGTATATTATACACCTTTTTATAATTAAAGTAAATACCCATTTATCCTCTGGGATAGAGCATTGCAAGATTACAAATTCCAATATTTCTTTTCGATCTCCATAACTCCAGTGATACGCCAGTCGTTTCCAAGATTCTTCATATAGTGTTGAGTAAATTCTCCATTGAAAGTTCTAAACTCACCAGTCTTCCAAACTTTCTCCTCGCCATCAAATACTAAACATTGCTTCTCTGGTTCAGGAATATGAATTCCAAAGGAAGTAGTAAACCCTTCCATTTTCATTCCCATCGATTTAGATATCCAGTCCCAAACATATTGATCAGTGTGTACTGGTAGCATTTTTCCAGGACGAATAAAGTTGATGCACATATCAATCATTCCTGGACAATTGAACGCTTGCTCTATTGTCCTTTCCCAACCAGTAGCCCATGGTTGTTGCGCATTACGTGCATCAATAATAGGCAATGCCATAAATCCTTTTGCGTTTTCTGGTGGCATGTAATAACGTGTAGCAGCATCAACTCCATGAGCATCGATGTCATATTTCTGTTTCCACTCAGCATAGTCAAGAAGCATACACTCCATCAACTTCTGAAGTTGTTCATAGTGCTTGTATTGTACTGGGTCACCCAACCACATTTTCCCACTCCGTTTCAGCTAAGTCAATAACACTACTTACTCTCCAAGCATCTGATAAATTCCAAACATAGTGATGTTGCGTTCTACCCTCAAAAGCAATAATTTCTTTGTTGCCATAAGAACGAGTTGCTTGCGCAAATTGTATACCCTGCTTAGAAGAATCTTGTGGTTCTAACATGTCAATACCAATAGCAGCAGTATAACCTTTGGGGTTGGGAAAGTATTGACTGATTCTTTGCCATGAACCATAATCATTATGCCATGGCAGTTTACCACCATTGGGGCGAATAAAGTTGATGATTTGTTGATATAGACCTGGAAGTGTTGAAGTAATTTCTTTTGTCCTCAACCAATGATTGGGATACATTTTATTATCGATCTCACCATCAATGAAGATTGGCACTGCCCACCAATCATCCTTATATTCCATTTCTTCTTCAGTACTAATCTCGGGATACTCAAACTGAAAAACGCAAATGTGTTTCCTTGGATCTGGATGGTCTATAATAAACTCATCGTAATCTAGTTTGAGGGCATCTGCCATCTGCACTAACTTGTCATAGTGCTTGTATTTTTTAGCATCAACGAACATACATACTTTCCTCTCGTGACCAAATGTCATTAAGACGTTCAGAGAATCCTTCTAGATTAAATTCGCTTGCTTGAATATCTACTACGGCAGCAACACGCCAGTTATCAGTAAGATTCCATGCTGTGTGTCTACAGTTCCTACCTTCAAAGATAACCCATCCTCCGTTTACCTGTCCTCTTGACTCGCCATCAAATTCAAGACCACATAACTTTGGATCAGATGAAGGAATGTCAACACCAATAGAAACTGTAAAGCCACGTTGTAGCTTACCTGTCCAACGATCGATACGCTCCCATCCTCCACGGTCATCGTGTATAGGAAGCACACCTCCTGGTTTAATAAAGTTGACCATCATCTGTAACAGTCCTGGAATCTGAGGAACATACTCAGCAGTTGTTTTCCAGTTA
>JACCEA011461226.1_pt1 | contig 20621 bp, 15 predicted proteins | sample 7449851 | NCBI WGS metagenome assembly JACCEA01 (sample SAMN15323453, study PRJNA562643) | freshwater metagenome | isolation source: river surface water | place: USA:Blue River Watershed | collected 2017-08-18
GGGTGAACATTGTTGATATCGATGACAACGCGCCGATTGCATCGATTCGCATGTTCTATGGGTCCGGGATGATGTTGTTACCCGACGTTCCCTTGCCACAGCTGACCGAAATCATCATCTATAACAAATACGCGTCCCATGATTTGTTTCGATTCGCATGTCGGAAACAAGCCCCATATCTTCATCGACTAATGGTCGTAAATCAAATTCGACCCGCGACATGTGGCACGTTCTCACGGCTGCGGAGTTTTCATTGTTCGCTCGACCAACGACATATATGGGACTGGTTGGACAAATGCCCGGCGGTGGAAGAAGTCTATCTATACGATTTCATCCAAATCGAATCCATTCCCGAAGATCGATGGCCGTCAACCATGACCAAATTGGTGTTTGTCAACTGGTATAAGATGGGGATGACTAGTGTTTCGGCGATACGTCCACGATGTGCCGTACATTATGTCGTGACGACAACCGGGGAAGAATATGTGTTTGACAAGGGATGGAAGACCAGCACAACCAAATCCAATGTTATCTCATTTGCCGTTTGATATACTGCGCGCGGTCTATCGCGAGTGGCTCGATGGTATGGATGCGATGGTGCTGCAATTTTCGATCGCGCGGTGTCCAATCGGCATACTGACCACGTTGCATCCGTACCCAGATTTCGAACCAATCTATCATCTCTTTTGCAACGCCAATCATGAATTGCTTCAGCAGCTTCGATCCATTGTCCACGCATTTGCCCCCAGGAAATGGTTTTACAGAGGCGCGCACATCGTACGTCATCAAAAACAACCGGATTGGTTCACACCCGCGCGGATTGTCCCTCCCAATTTGGATCTATATAATGCAGAACCGGGGTCTTGGGTATCTACCGTCTCGGTACCAATGTTGCAACTGGACATGGATCTAGGGGATTATCACACTCGCGGCGCTATTCCGGCGGTGACGACGGTACGTTTGTTTAGAATGCAGAATTTTCCGATGCAAGACACCGCCATTGCATGTTGGCCGAACGTGACCGAATTGCATGTCGATGTTGGACCAGGGTCCATAACGCTGCGATCGTTCCCGAACCTGAAATGTTTGCGTTGTGTCGATACCTCAACCATTACCGATTGGGAAAAGGCGTCGGCGTTGGAGCATGTGATGTTTGATATGATCAGCAACCAACCCGAGTTCGTCTTCATCCCATCTCTGATCGAACTAACATTGAGCGATCGACATGCGCCAAAAACGACGCAGGTGGCGAGAACCCATGCCGCGCAATTGCAGCGACTGCATGTGTTGGCCGATTGGATTCCAGACGTTCCTTTTCCGCGGGTAACTTCGTTGACGATTCAGAATGGGTTCGTGGCTTGGTATACATGCATGCCCATGTTTCCCGTGCTTCGGGAGCTTTGCATTGATTTGAAGAACCTTCTGAATTGGTATCCTCCCGAGCTGCCTTGGCCGTCTACCTTGCGAACCCTCATCTTTCTCGTCTGTGCATCGATAACTTCGACCAATCCGATTCACGTGAACGAGTACAACGTGCCGGGTGTGTGGTTCCCGAAATGTCGACAAATCGCCGACTGCCGTATGCGACATGTTCGCACAGGCCTCGAATTTCAGTTGCGCGGGCATTGGTGGGAATTTTGCCGACGACACAACTGAAATGCAGCGCGACGTCTTGGCCGTCGCGTGTGACGAGTTTGAATCGAACATGATTCTGGACGTTGTCACACATCGGTGTTATATGTCTGCCCACAACGGTCTGGAACTGTTTGTCATGGAAATCGACGAACGCCAACTGTTTCTGCGGTATGACGAAACCCTCTGGACAATTCTGCGCGCGACCATCGTCTTGTGCGGCATCGACGACGAGACGATCCAGCAAATTCAGTATGACCAGCGCCGCGTGTGGCGACATTGGTGCTCCCGGTACACCTACAACCGTCGCAAACAAGTCACGTTGTTGTCGCTTGCTCGCAAACGTCTGCCGTCCGTATTGGCGCGGCATATCCTCTCGTGGTTGTCGGATTTCGCGGGTTTTCGCAAAATCCCCGGGTATCTGCCGCTCCGCGAACCTTTGCTGTTTCAAAACATTGGTCGATATTATGCATTCATCGCCAAAATCATCATGGGCGCCACCCAGTTTCCAGACCACGACCTCTGCCACGCGTGTTTGCAACCCGACCCGACATTTCGCATCCCGTGGTATTGGAACCATCGGAGACGTTGGTTGCGCGCATGCCGCGCCTGTGCGTGGATTCATTACAATCCCGTGCAATTGCCCCCGCCGGCGTGTGTGTCGGCGGTCGTTGATTGTCAATGTATATGTAGTTAATCCTTAATTTTCGGCAATTTGTTTTCGCAACTCGTCTTCTTGTTTTGCCGTCAAATTCAGTCGAATGCCAAACAACTCGCGCATTTCGGCCGGCGTGCGTTGTTTGATATAGGTCGCCACACGCGCACAACACAAATCCAGCAAACTGGGAATGTCGAGATAATTCGCGGCTTTGGTCAGTTCGGCCAAGGTGTCATTGTCGATGCTGTTGATGAAATTCGCATACCACGGGCTCACGACCGTTGCCAGGTTGTTGTCCGGGAGCGGTCGCGGAATTTCCTTCATGGGCTCCTCTTCTTGATAGTGTTTGCAAAATTCCAGCACCTTGGACATTATACTGCTATGCACGTTGGGCAACGGGATTGCTTCGTCGTCGTCGGGATCTTCACCGACCATGTTCGCAATAATGTTGGACATCTTGGCCACGTTCTCGGGGACGGCGAACTCTTCGCCGTTGTTGGTCACCAACCGAATGGTACGGGTGTGTTCCTTGGACGATTTCGGGGAGTCCTTGCCAAAGGCTCCGCCGCGGGTACGGCGACGAGGTCGGGTGAGCGCGCGGATCCGTCGTTTGGTGCGATACATGTTTTATTTTTCATAACCAAATGCCACTTTTTCAACTCGACGCATCCAATTCGACCCCTGTACATCGCGCCGACATTGACACAACAGAACCACTGCGCTATGATTGGGTGAGCCGCCGCGGATTCTTCTATGTGAATGCCTGGGAGCCCGAGCACGTACGGGACCGCATGGCGGTGGATATGGTCGCCTTTGTCGATGCCATGACCTTGTTTCTGACCCAGATGCGCGCCCTGCTCACCGACTTGGTCCGACGGTCCGAGGACTGGAAACGATATCTGCCGGCATGGCTCGATCGGATCGATCTGCAATGGACGCGGACGACCAACCAACTGTGCAAGGTGATGACTCCGGGCAATGAGTATTCCGAGGCGTTGGAGTGTCGCTACGGGCGCGACGTGACCTCGGTGATTTTCGAATGGCTTGGACCGCAACCGCAGCTGTTGTCCGTCACCCCCACCCAACTCATGTTACCCTGGATTGACGCAATTCCCGTACAGTGGGGACGGGGACATCATCCGCATTCACCGTTTCAAAAGCAACGCATTCTTCTCAATCAACTCTATCGCATCGCCGATATTTTCGGCGAGCGACTTACCTATTTCCAAGTGCGCGAGCCTGTCCGGTATGTGAATACCTACTGCATGCTCTGCGGCACCGAACCAAACTATCTCAAAACCTTGACACTTTCGCCGTGGCTTCATATCGGATGCTGCATGATCTGCGCCAGGAATTTTAATATTCGTTCCTTGTCTTCTCTGCCTCGCGCGGAACTTCCGCTCGATCCGGATCTCCCTTGCAACTTGAAATATGCTGGGGTGGAGGAACTTACATGGCCACAAACAAATCAAACAAAGCATGGAATACCTCGCCGCCGTGAAAGCGATCGTAAACAGTAACGACGCGATCGATCAGCAATTGACGCAACTCAACCAGCTCGGACCCGTACCCACCACCAAACGTTCGTCGTCCTATCGCACTGAAGAGGAGCTCGTCACGGACCTGAACCCCAAGAAGCGCAAAATCGCGTGTGATCAATGTGCCGCCCCCGTTGCTCGGAAACACATGTGTTGTCATTATTACCGGATGAACGGGTGTGACCATCGGCTGTGCGCCGCATGTTTGCCCGTGGTGCCAATGTTTGTACAATGTATAGTGTGTAACATGTATGTAGATGAAGTAGTCGAATTTAAGTATTAATACCATACTGCTGTCGGTAGTAGCCATGGGTTGGTTGGCTTGATGGTTTTCGGCGCGCCGCTTGTCGTGACATGCCACACATTCGGCAGTTTGTTCAACCGATACGACGGCGGACTTCCGCTAAACACAAATTGCGTCTTCGGTAACATCATCGGAAGATTGTCGTGTTGATTCCATTGCATGACCAGGACGTGCAGTTGAAACAACGATTTCTCGGACACTTTCCCCCGGACCATGGTCATGCTGTCCACATGCAGGCGATCCATCGTGACGAGGTCGGGAATCCGCGGCGACTGTGGTGTGATATTCAGGTGCAAGACGTGCGCATGCACGCGATGGGCCAGTTGGTGTATCCGTCCGCCGCTAAAATTCACGACCAACATGGCCAGGGTCATTGGCTCCGTGGCTTGAAGTTGCACCCAACTGCTGATCCACAATTGCAGATGTGTGTGTCCGGGCGGCAACGATCGCACCACGGCATAACTGTCCGTCAAATTCACGAAACGCAAATTCGGGCAGTCGCGCAGAATGTCGCCGAGATCTACATCCGCGCCCACGTCATACAGCGACAGTCGCACCAGGTTCAGATTCGCCGGGGGACGGGCGCGGAAACGCAACGCGTAACAGACCGCGGGAAGCTTGTCGATGGTGGTCGTATGTCTGGCCGTCCAAGAATACTTGTTGCCCACACTACACCGAGTCTCTGGATGCAGTTTCGCAAAGTTCGGTTGCCATATATGCCACAGCTTCTCCGTCGGCCAGTGAAGCGACACCACGCGCATGCGATCCACGAATCGCTCGGCTTCGAAACCCCAGAGACGGGGTTGAAACCATTGCAGCTGCAACACTGCCCGGATTTCTTCCGGAATGTATCCTTTCCAATCATCAATATACCGTCTGCATGCCAATACGGCGGCGGGTGTCTTCATATACACGATCAATCGCTCGGGAATCGTTTTCAACTCGATATAACCGGGGAACCACTGCCACCACGACTGAAAACGTACAATGTGGGTTTCAGTTGTTTGCACCACATATTTCTCGCCCATGCCATAGAATCCGCCCAGTCGTGGATCGGTTGCATCATGGATACGCACGCGCGGTACTAGCGCCGCATCACAGAGTGCGAGCGCGAAATTTCCCTGGTCTTGCACTTCTAGGTACGCGAGAATCACACATTCGGGACCGCGTGTGGGAGGGTCGCCGCGACGGAACAATATCGTGTTCATTTAAGACAAGCAATAATTAAATGTTACAGTCATCATGTTTTATAAATGGAGTAGCACGTCCATGGCGCGCGGCAACACGGACACGTTGAATGGGTTCGTAACCACTCTTGAAGCGCCGCGGCATGGAAAAGCTGTCGACACGACCCGCCGCAACACATAAAGTATTCCGCGTCGGAAATGGAATTGAAGGTGATTGGACAGATCATGTCTGCTGTTGCTTTCGGTATATTCGGATCGAGCGAAAAACAGCTCACGTACGCAACGTACACAACTCGTTCGCGCATGGGAGGACCCGCAAACCACATGTGAAACGAATGACGATGATCGCGGTTGGCTTGTAGCGTGTTCCACGACAGACCGCGGATGTTGCTTGGTGGTTTCCCATTCCTTCTTCGACCTGCGAATCATGCCACGCCATATGGCACGTTGAAATATACACAAACACTCGGTACGCACAATGTTATCCAACACGCACCTTTCCCCTTCCGGGCTTCGTGCCATGTTTGTGGCCGGGGTACTGTGTCGCTACCAGCGAGATGTGGATTCCGAAACGCGGCGACAATGTGACGTGTGGTACGACGCCACGGATGTTGCCATCGCCCTGGAAGTGTTGCGCCGGTGGATGCCCGACGAACGTTGGGAAGCGCGCGCGGTATTGCTCAGTTACCAGGATCCCCCCATCGCCACCATCATGCTCCGCGACACCCACGGCTGCTACTATCCGTTTTCGCGCGGTCTTCTGCGTCTGTCGACCGCCCCCGTCGTGACCGATTTGCATGCCCTTCGACTTCCCTGGGTCGAACCGTGTCGTTCCATCCTGATGGAAATCGCGACCAAGATTCAGCGCGAATGCTGGTGGGACGAAGTCGATGCCCTCCAGTCCTATTACACCGGCGCCCGCGCGCTCTTTGCCAACATGGATGCGGCGCGCGCAGATAGATTACTCGTGGTGGAGTAAACCCCACGCGCTCGCGAGTTGGGATACGTCTCACACCATCAAACTGCATCGCGCGGTCGCCATACGATCGTAACCCCACTTGGCGCAGCAAGACGTCTACCTGACGGTCGGCGGTCGACGTGTACCGCGCCAGGAACCAAAACGCGAGCGCAGCGAGCGTGGGGTGTGGGGTTTACCCCACAAAAGAAATGCAGTATACGGATTTGTTGTTGGTGGAGCGATTGGCGCGACATGGATTCAACATGAACATGAGCATGCACGGGTTGCACATCAAGGGTCCGAATCTGCAGATTCCGGAATCGTTGCGCGCGAGCGGAGACGATGGGCGATGGTTGATTACGCGGGGCAATCCAAGCGAGGTGATGGTGCACCGAACGTATTGGAATGTGGAGACGCGGTGTTTGCCGTTGATGTCGGTGATTGAGCGCGATGGGATTGAGATGGAATCGGTGCCCTTTGTGACGCCGGGTACGCCGGAGAAACACAATTGGGTGCGGGAAAAGGAAATTGCGTCGTGTACGTCGTTGGATGTCTACTTGTTGTTTCCGATTGGGTTGGAAGCGTTTCTACTCATTGAGCAGATGATCGCGATGAATCCGAAAGGCGAGATGGTCTGGGGAGAGACAGAACTGGCGCGGGTGCGTCGCATGCAAACCTTATGTCAGGAGAACTGGACGATTGAAACAAGGGCGTCGGTGTATCCGAACTTCAGCTGGAAATCGCCGCCGATGACGGGATTGTCAGCGATGAAACTGCGTCGCGAATTGGTCGATGCGGAATGTACGGAAGTGGAAGAAACGTTTTTGCCGCGGGTCGAGACACGTGTGGGATACTATGTATACCCGGAAGAGACGAACGACTACTCGACGGAACGGTGGGTGGCGAAGCAGGGATATTGGAAGGTGGGCGGACTGGGAACGTTGTTTCCAGCGATGAAGGTGATTGTGCAAGACGAAGAGCCTGCGCCGGAAGGCATGGTGTTGTTGTGGGAGTATCCAATGGAAGTTGTAGTGTTTCGTGTGTGTGTGTAACTTGTGTTTGCAGGCAATTGCCGCGTGGTGTTGTGCGGGACAATGCCCTGACTATGATTAATGATTACACAATGCTAGTAGTTTTGGGTTTTAACACAATGTGCGTTTGCGTCGGCACAAACAACTGCGTCGGCACGCATTTCTGAATGCTGTCCAAATATGTATACGATAGCTGTCGAACCTTGCGTACTTCGTCGTACCACAAGTCGGGATGTACTTCCAACATCCAGATCACGTCTGACAACTGCTTTGGCAACAGTGCACCTTGCAACGCGGCTTGGCCTCGACGCGGCAGAAACAACTCCGTGCATTCCGCGGGTGTGTAGATCATCGGGCCCACGAACCGGAAGATCTGCCAGATCAAGTCGGTAGGCAAAGAGTAAATCGCCCCACGTGCCACGACACAACGGAACAACACGTCGGCCGTCCGCGTAAGTTGCAGATTCCAGTACACGCGAATCGGCCGCCACCAATAGTTACCTTCGAAAGTACAGACCTTCGCCCAAGGGAAGGACGGGGTACATTGGATTTGGTCGACCGTGAACACCAGTTTGTGTATGCCGTTCATGGAAAAACGAGAGTACTCGGCACAGACCTGAAGGAAGGTAAGCATATCGACGTGGGTGGGGCACCGAAAGTACGGATCGAGACGCACGCAAAACATATTCACATCGATATTGTCGAAGAGTTCAAAAAACTTGCGCGGATCTGGCACCGAGACAATCGTCATGTAGAAACGCCCGTTGAAGCAGGTCCAGCATAGACGTGGCCAGTCGGGTGGAACCGCAATTTCAACATAGTGCGGGTGCAAAGGACGCGTTCTTAGGATATTTTCCTGCACATCCAGTACTTTGACGAGCAGCTGTTTCATCTGCGCCTCGCGACCTCTCGCCATGATCCGCCATACGGATTTGCACGCCTCCGCGGAAGACATGATTCGTTGGATGTATACCGGGGTCACAACGTATGACCTGGGAATGTATTCGAGGCTTCCGATCTCTATCACCTTGCCACGTGTGCAGTCCTGAATGACAATGTGATTTTTGTTCGCCGTGGTTTTGATCGTTAGTGACGATGTCAGCCTGGTGGTGAAATTTGAAACTGTTAACTCGTGCAGAAAGACTTGTTTGTCGTAGAAGATTTGTAACATGATTTAATTGTGGCAATGCGGGTGAAAAATCGTTAACTATTACAACAACATGCAAGCGAAGCGGGGTATGGGGGTGCGAACCCCCATGTTACTCCCGCTTTTTGTATTCGATGCCGGCCCATTCGTAGAAATCGCGGAAGTACTGGAGGGTGGATTCGCGTTTGACCCACATGCCGAGAAAGCGCAGGGCGTATCCGACCGAGGTGAAAAAGGCTAGCACCATCAATCGCTTATAATTGATTTCTACTTGCAGTTTGGCTAATTCGTGGTATAGGTGGTCGACGGGTACGTCTTTGGACATCATGACGGGGAAGGTTTCGAAGGCGGCGACGGTGACTTGCGACACGAACATGTTGACGTACATGTAGGCGACGTTGAGGAAGGCGGAGCCTCCGACGGTTAACAAGGTTCCGGCGTGCTGCAACAAATTGGAAACGGCTTCAATGCGACTGGTCATTGGAATAAATTGTGTGAATCTGAACTTCGGTGAAGATCCACTCGAGGAAATAGCGACAGAGATCCTGGGGGACGGTGTGAAACCGCGGAGAGGTGTGGAGTGGGTGAAGGGTGAGAATCTGTAGCAACATGTGGTCGCGCTGTTGCCGTCGGTGTCGGGCAGACCCGTACAGCATGTTGTTGGTTTCGGCGTTGGGCGCAATGGCCCAGGAATCCAGCGAGTGGTCAAATGCGGTGGCGTTGTAAAACATGCCGTAGAAATTGTTGACGCTGGACACGTTCCAATGGTGGAGGGGTTGATTGAACGTCTTGTTGTTATCAAACATGCATTCCATGGATTGGACGCGGGACACATCCCACCGATCCAGTGGGTGGTTGAATGGGCAGTCGAAGAAGAGACCATCCATGGCTTCGACGTTGGAGACGTCCCAGTCGTTCAGGGGCTGATGAAAGTCGCTTCCCGCAAACATGGCTAGGAGAGAGACCGCGCGCCCGACGTTCCAGGACGCCAGAGGTTGGTTGAACGGAGTGAAATAAAACATTTGCTCAAATGTGCGCACGTTGCGGACATCCCACGCGTCGATGGATTGATTGAACTTCGAGAAGGCAAACATCGCGGACATGTCTTCCACACGCGCGACATTCCATGAGGACAAGGGTTGGTTGAATTCCGAACATGCGCTAAACATGCCGCTCATGCAGCGCACATTGGCCACGTTCCACGCATCCAGGGGTTGATTGAACTTCCATGCCCCTTCAAACATCTCGTACATGCTTTCGACGCGGGACACGTCCCAACCGCCGATCGGGCCATTGAAGGCGCTGTATTGGAACATGCGTGCCATTGTACGAACGTTGGACACGTCCCAGGTGGAGATATCTTCTTCGATCTCGCCCCAGTCCGCAAACAAGCCCGACATGTCGGTGACTTGGGAGACGTCCCAGGTAGACAGTGGTGGGAGCGTCCCAGAACCCGTTCGAAACACGGTAAGATAACTGCGAATCGTATTGTCGTTAACGTTAAGTGTTTGCATATCTCATGTTGCTTTTTGTGTAGCGATATACCCCTGTTGGTTCCGTAAGAACTTGTTGTTCCGTCATGGGTTGTGTTCGATCGGGTTTTTCTCTTGTTTGTATTCCAGTTTGAAATACGCCTGCCAAGAATTTCGGTTTCGTTTTGGCGGCTCGTGCTACGACATTCCGCACTTCTTGATACACCGGATCCTCGTGCAGTTGGTCTGCTGGGGGTTGATCTGCGGTTTCGACATCCTGTCGTCGTTGCACCGGTGGGGCGCGAACGGCGTTGTCCAGTTCATTGTCGTAGTAATCCGCGTCGGCTACCGGTTCCGGGTACCCATTTTTCGCCACTTTGTGCGCGGCATAGATGACGCCCATCATGGACAAGAAAATGACCAAGCGAGTGATCAAGCTGTTTTCCGGCGCGGGTGCGACGACGGGTTGCGAGACGGGTTCGTCGTCGGTAAGCTGTCGTGCCATCCATGTGGCCGCGGCCTTGGCGGTTATGTTGGCATTTACCGGAGCCGACGATGCTTCCACCGGTTGTGTGAACACGACGGTCGGTGTCTTGCTGGGCGGGTGGGTAGACTGTAAATCCACTACAAACACTTGGATTTGTTTTCCGCTTTGGACGAAATAGGGGAACACATGTTTTTGGTCTTGAAGAATTCGGCGAAGACGGTCCGGTATGTGGGTTTGGAAATTGGTCATTTGTTGACAGGTTCGGCGGGTTAATTCCGCATCCATGAGAATCTTTTGGAATTGGGACATGACCAGGGCTTGTTTGGCTTCGTTTGACAATTGCTGCATCCACAGTCGCAGACTGCTGAGAATCACGTCTTCGGCCGATCGGTAGGGAACAAGCTGTTTGGTCAAGTCGCGCATTTTCGACATGGTTTGTTGGCTGATTTTGTCGGTCACGGTTTGGACGTCGGGTATCGGAGCTTGCGGGAAAGCTTGTGGCGGCGGTGGTAGCAGGGTGGGGGGCAGAGACGGTTGTGTAATGTTTTGCATATCCACGCGCAAGCTGCCGCTGGCCGTGGTGTATTTGATGACCGTTTCGCGGATGTTGATGTCGACATGGATGCCGCGTTGAATGCCGGCGGTGATGACCCCCGCGGAGAAAAATAGAGCGACAAGTACTGCCCATAAATAAACTTGTTTGAACATATTGGGTCGTCGTGGATTGTGAACGACCAACACGGCGTCTGTCTCCGACGACTTGGAATCTGGCGCGACAGGAGACGTGGCTGCCGGCGCAACCGTCGGAGATGTTTTGGTGGCGGCTGATGGGTCGTTTCCTTCGGGTATCATCCGTTTGGTGCCTAACGGTGAAGGTACACGACTTTTGACTATCCGAGGTGTCGCAAGATAACGATGTGCATTAATGGTTGTCGGCTGGGTCGAACGTGGAACAAGCCCTGTCATTAATAACGGCCGCGTTGGTGATTTTGCATGAACAGCAGCGGCGACTGGTTCGGCGGCAGCTGCGACTGGTTCGGCGGCGGCAGCGACTGGTTCGGCGGCAGCGGCAGCGGTTGGTATCCACTCTGAAATATCTTCTCTCAACGCATCCGTGTATTGGGCGGCGGGTGGCGCGCTCTTTCGTTTCGTTTCCATCAGCCTCGGTGCGGTCTGCTGCTGAATCTTCATCTCCGCCAGTAGTTTTTGTTGTTTGTCCGACACGGCACGTTGGATTGCATCAATGAGCTTCAGACTCAATGTCTGCATGGTTTCCGGAGACAACAGCCGAAAACTGTCGTGAATTTCTGACGACGTCAAAATGGTGTACAACGGCGCATCGTGATGAATCGGCATATGCCCGCTTTCACTCACGGCACTCAACACCGCCTGGATCGCATGCTTCAACTCATCCAGTTCTTGCTGCTCGCGGTCGTTATAATTTTCCAGCTGGCCGTTATCCACCAACTGTCCAATGTCGCCAAAATACAATGCGGATTGTTCATTCAACACTGGCGCCTTCACGTAATCGTCCTTCTCGTGGATCATTTTCGGCGAGGCATTCCCGCGGATTTTATTCGACGCGTATTTTGCCCCATCAATGAAATAATTACCAGCAGATGCTGCCTTTGCAAAAAAGCTCTGTTTGGGTGGGTTCGCAAAACTAAAATTCTTTCGCGCTTCGGTAATGGACGAGGCCGGGTGTCGCAGCCACGAGCGTAACGTTCCGGGATACATCTGCTCACTCGGCGTTGCCGACAAATTGGTGAGCTCATTTTTGAATTCTTCCAAATATTCTTTGACCTGTTTCGGGTTGTTGAAGTCTTCTCCCTTGCCGGCGAGAAAGTTCTTCAAATACGACGCACATTTCTCAAATGGCGACCCGGGCAACCCGATCAACGCCTGTCCCATCTTCATCTGTTGCACCATATGGTCAATACAATACACCGTCACCGCCAAGAAATACGCAATCACTACACGTATCGGATCCGTATACGGCGTAGTCTCGGGCGTCAGCAGCGCCGATAGTTTCAAGTCCGAATAGCTGCTGTGATAATGATCGTGGAGTTCGTCGAATTTGTTCCGGAGAAAGATTTCCATCGACGGGAAAAATGCGTGGAACAGCAAGTCGTCGTTCGTGTTGTTGCCGGCATGCACGATTTTGATTTGTTTGATGACGGCGAGCATATTCGTCTTTAAGGTGGACAACCATCCGATCACCGCCTCCGCCGTGGACCGAAACATTTCTGCCAACACCGACAGATGATAGCAGCGCAGTTGGTTGATGTACATCCCGATCTCCCGACTTTTGGATTTCCCTGTCTCCAACAACTCCTTCAAGTGTTTTCGCAGTTCTCCATATACGGTATTCCGATATGACTTGCGTTTGGTGCCGCCGGGCACGGATGACTTAGAGCCGATCGAGGATGTAACCGAATAGGTGTCGAACGACCGTCGCGACAAGTAATCGTCGATGGATCGTTCGGATTCTCTACTAGTCATTTTTATTTAGTTACAGTTGTTTAGTGAAGATGCACCACCAAAGAGTGCTTTCTTAGCAAATTCGAAGAAACCTCTTTCCCAAAGCACTATAAAGTTTTAATTATTTTTATCGATCAAATAATTCTTCAACAGCAACCCACTCCGCGTTTCCATTCCAGTCTTGAGTATGTTGTGCGCGACGTTGATTGCCGCCAATTGTTGGTTCATGGTGAATTGAAACATTCCCAATACATTCATGATCTGATCGGTTATCCCCATCACATTCGCCAACGTCACCGCTGCTATGGGAGCCATCGCACTGGCGATTTCTTTTGGATATTTGTTGCGCATTGTTTCGATCATGATGCTAATCGTGTTTACAAACCCCGCTTTGAAGGCAACGACTACGTTGGAGTCACGTTCCATGACTCGAGACATTTGGTGTCTCAGGTTATCGTCAAACTCCTGCAATTTCTTCTCGTCGCTCCAGTCGATAATATTTACGACTGAGCCGTGTTTCGTCATCGTCGGCTTGTCGACATTGATGGACGCGAGTATGCCATCGGGGGAAATAAATGGAATTGAGGTTGAGTTGTTCAGTTCCCGCGATATGGATTCTGGAACAGCGGGTTTGAAGCGTTTTCCTTGCTGGTTCACCTCCCGAATCAGTTCGTCGGTGAGTTCGGTCGAGCCCGATAACAAGTCTTGCATCTTGCGCATTGCACTATTGTCCAGCAACGAAAACCAATACGCAAAGCTGTGAATCAAGAAATTCAATCGGCTGGAAGACGGTGGCACGCGCAATTTGGCCATGACGGTGTCGATGGTGTCGCGTAGCGCAGGCTCCGTTTGCGTCGAGGTAAATTCGTTCATGCGATGCAGAAAACTTTTGCGATGTCGCGGCGTGTATGTCAGTCGCGGCGGCTCGATCTGAGGACGCGCAAGGTCAAAACTCAGCGACTTGGTGAAGGTCGTATATTTGATAACACTGCCGTGCATGCGAATATTCACATTGGTGCCGAATTTGTGTGCGGCGAGCATCACCCCGGCGGAGAACAGCAACGCCACGAGCACGGACCATAGACTCACTTTTCGAGATTGTCGCGGCTTCTGCGTATGGCGAATCACCATCGTCGGCTCCGACCGCGATTTCTCGCGGTATGTCACGGCGGCTGGCGCGGAATGACGTGATTCTACACGTTTCGTGCGCTGGTCCAGTGATTGTTGTTGTGGACGGGGGTTCGGGGGAAAATCTCTATGGAATGCGTGGCGGCTTCGCTGGAGCTGTAGTTGACGATGACGATCGAGCAGTTCTTTGGCAACCGGGCCGCGCATGTGCTGTTGCTGGCGATGACGATCGAGCATGTCGGCGGGGGCGACCACTGGTTCGGGGTGATCTTCATGAATCTCGGCAAAGTCAAGCACGGGGTCGTCCGGCTCGTCCTGAGGAGGATGTAACGTCGCCGACCGCAACGCTTCCTGCAAATCGGTCAAGATCGGCCCCGTGAAGGTCACCGTATCGTCTTCCGCATAGGTTGCTGCATGATCCAGTTCTGGTTCCGTACCTTCCGTGACATACGATTCATCGTCTGGGTAATCCACAATCACTTCGCTGTTATCGTAAATATCGTCTAACCTCATATCGTCTTCCGGTTCTTGATAGTAGTTGGGTCGGATGGCCTCATGATACGGTATGGCCGCCGGCGCTGAATGTTTTGACGTTACGCGCCGGGTGCGAGGCATGTCGTCGAGAGACGTGGTGTTGGTTCGTACCTGCGGCGGGAACGTACGATTGAACGACTGAGCTTGTTTCATCCGATGTCGTGCGAGAAGCTGTTTGGTGACCAGTCCGCGCATCTTCTGTCGTTGTGCATCCATGACCCGTCGGTCGCGGCGCTCGAACAGTTCTTCAGTGATCGGTCCGCGCATCTTCTGTCGCTGGGCATCCATGACCCGTTGTCGTTCCAGGCGTTTGTGTTTCAGATTCGACGCGTACATGATTGCCTGCAATAATTGTTCATTCAACTCCAACATCTTCTGATACGACAACAACCGAAAACTATCATGCACCTTCGTCGACGTCAGTAACGTGTAGAGGGAAAGGCTGTCGACAGCAGGCAACGACCCGGTCTGTTCTGCTTCGGCCAATACGTTTTGAATCGCGCGCTGCAAGATGCCTGTATCATCGTCGTGGTCGTTGGTGACTTCGATTTTGGTGAACAAATCGGCCAATTTGAGTGCAAAGATATCTTTGCCACTCGTGGGGATCGTTTCCGGCGCGGGATCGACATATGGGTCTGCGTCGAGGAGCGGTTTGTGTGATGTCTTTTTGGATACGAAGTTCATCAAATACTGATATGCTGATTGAAGCGATGATAAGATGCGTTGGGAGAGTTTCGGCGCCGGCGGCGATTTGTCGAAGCGAAACTGACGACGCAGTTCGATCATGGATGCATCCAATGGTATCCAGGAGGGCATGCCGCCGGCATAAATGATGGGCGTATCCACAATATCGTTGAGCATGTAGGACAATTTCGTCAACTTCTCTTCCACAAACTCCGGTCGGTTGAATTCCGCGCTTACGCGAAAGGTGGTTGGGTAGGATCCGCATTTTGGAAACTTCAGGTCGAACGGTTGCGGGCTTTGCAAGTCTTGCACGATGTGTGTGATGCAGTAGACAAAGACCGCCATGAAATACGCGATGACTACTTCGTGTGGATCGTTGGCGTTGCTTTGCGTTGGGTTTTGCAGCGACGCCAAACGCATGTCCTGGTAGAGCGTGCCGAAACCTCGATGGATTTCCGCGAAACTGGCTTTGATGATTTCCGCGTAGGACGGAAAGAAGGTTCGGAACAATAGGTTGTCGTCGGCCGCGCCGGACGGAAGTCTGCTTTTGATGGTGGCCAACATGTTTGTCCGAACGATCTGCATCCATTGTTGAATCTTGTGCGCGGTGGGTTCAAACATTTGCCCCAACACCGAGAGTTGATAACACCGAAATTGATTGAGCATGGGGATCAGATCGGCGTGTGGTCTTCCTGAACTGAGAATCGTCCGCATCAGCGTATCTAAGGCGCTGTACACGGTTTGCCCGGCCGCCACTGAACTATGAGTTGCGGACATGATTTTTTTGTATGACTAGCAGAAAAAAGAATGAGCAACGACATTCGGGCGGACAGCTTGACCGCGATGAATGCATCGGTACGTAAGTACTTGGAATCGGTGTATGTGTTTCGAGGCCTTGCGATGAAACGTTGGCCGGAAATGTATGACGTTAATAACGGGGATTATCTTCCCCCGGATGAAGTGGCACTTGTGCGTCGCGCGCTCCTAGTGTTGAATCGGATTTTACCGATTGATGGACTGTGGGGAGTTGAATTGTCTGAAATTGAGCATGATGTTTACCAATCGACGCTTGCGACGGTGGTAATTGATGAAACGATCCGACAAAAAATCTTTGACATAGACAACAAGTTGTCGGTTGACGAATTGTTGAATTTTGTGTCGAATGATTCTATGCAGCAATTGTTGACGCGCATTTCGCATGTGCTTATTGACGAACCACATATCTATTATCCGGGTCATCGTAATGACAATACTGACTCCGACGATGAAGAAGAAGCGAGAGGCACAGATATGACTATCAGAGAGGCTCTAGAACAAATCAACACTAACAAAGCCGAATATAAACAAGCCCAAAATGCATGGAAAAAATGGAGAAAAATCAAATCAATAAGCACAGTTACACAAAAACAACAACAAGAAAATCAAAAAGGCCTAGCACAACTTTCGGTTGATTACGAGATTGTCACTGCGCGTTTGGAACATTGCCAACGGCTATCTGAAAAGGCATTGGAATTGGTATCGAGTTTGTTTATTCACGCAAATGTAGAAATTGATATGGATAATGATGTAGGGTTGTCGTCATCGGTCGCAGCCGCAACTTCGCCGGAACCCGAAATAGCATCCCCCGCAGCAGCATCCCCCGCAGCAGCATCCCCCGCAGCAGCATCCTCCGCAGCAGCAACACCCGCAGCAGCATCCCCCGCAGCAGCAACACCCGCAGCAGCAACACCCGCAGCAGCAACACCCGCAGCAGCACCAGCAGCACCCGCAGCAGCACCCGCAGCAGCATTACGCGCCGTTATCGACGATGTGAATAAGGGGTTCGTGTATAATGAGATGACTGATTTCGTGAATACTGCAGAGTTTTTGGATTTGGTAAAAGATATTGACGTGTCTAAAACTGTGTTTCATTCTTATAACACAAAAATTGACAGGTTGAATGATCTTACGAAAAAATTACGAACCGAGTATACTAGATTATATAACACGAAGAAACTTCCTGGTAAGATGTTTACATGTAATCCCTGTTTGGTTTACGACGGTCGAAAAGATGGTAAGGCGTGTCGTATTGCAGTTAAAACAACGAAGTTTTGTGAAAAAATATGCGAAACGCGCACCTATGTTCCGTTTGTTCGAACCCGTTATGACCTTACGAACATATACACGACAGAAGGCGTTACACGTCCTGAAGATTTGATGGTAGACCTTTTTCCAATTATTAAATTTGATGCTACTAATATTATGCATCGTCTTGCGGCGCGGATTATATCAACTGCCGTGCCTCAACCCGAAAATATAAAGTTTGACAGTATGAAAATGAACGAAATCTATCATAATGATAGTTCTATTCGAGGGACGTTGCAGTCTATGTATTATTGGAATCTTCCGCAATTAGTATATGGTATGGTGACACAGGAAACCCTGAACAAAATTTTTTCAGAAGGTTTGTATCGTTATTACGAACATGCAACACTATGGTATAACTTTGCCGCCAATGAGAAATACATCCTTGCGTTGTTGGTAACATTGGTCCCTGGACTTCTATTGCCCGACGCCATTGTTGTACATGGAAGTGGAAATGAAACAAATATGCGTGGTGGGGCATCCGCAATGCAAGTTATGGCTGCAATGCGTCTTCGGAATTATTATAAAAGTCGGCATTACGATAGCACTGTTAAGAAATTGAATGACATTGTACATAATGAAATTGATCGTAATGGTTTATTTCAGTACGATGCCAACTTAAACCCACTGTTGAAGAAGTTGGCTTCACAATTGCCAAGAGATAAAACCGTGCCCGCACCACATGCTGTTGTGCCTGTTCTTAAAACAACTATGAATAGGAAGCGTGTTAACATGGATGTTAGCCCGGGTACACGTAGAAAAAGAAAAAGGGACGAAACACCGGAAGACGGTGAAATCGTATCGGTGACGACGACTCCGTCACACACTGCGCGAGTCGTTGATGAACCGCCGGCCATCGCGCGAGTCGTTGATGAACCGCCGGCAATCGCGCGAGTCGTTGATGAACCGCCGGTAATCGCGCAAGTCGTTGATGAACCGCCGGCAATCGCGCGAGTCGTTGATCAACCGCCGGCAATCGCGCGAGTCGTTGATGAACCGCCGGTAATTGCGTCACAATCCGATGACACGAATACAACACCGTCACCACCGTCTTATACCAATCCGAAAATATGGAAATTAGCTTACGCGGAAGCGAAGAACGAATTTATAACAGAAGGCAGAGACTTGGATGATAGAATTGCTATATACAAAAGAGCCAACGATATTTATGAACGGGTTTCGCAAAAATATAATGAATATTATAGTTCTCGGTTTAAAAAACTACCACGACCACGAGAACCACAACCACGAGAACCACAACCACCAACCGTTGGTCGTGGTCGTAGGTTGCCTCGCGGTGGTTGCACCCGCCGTCGGCGTTGGTAAAATCATAATTTAAATGCATTTAAGTTGTATCCGGTCTGTCCCCTTCGCAACGGAGGATGCGGCGCTGTTGCCTATTCTGCGCGACCTGGTTCAATGGTTTACCCGCAACGACATTATCGAATCGATTTGTCAAATCCCCGGCGGGTGGCGGCTGACGCCGCATAGTTCATCGAACGTCACCATGCATGTCGATGACGGTTGCTGGTTGTTTGACGTTGACTCGATGGGTGTCACGTCGGACCATTTCTGCTACAATGAACACACCGTGCGCAGTTATGACTTGGCGATGATTGTGGGGCAATTGTTGCGGCACTATCGAGTTGATGTGGAGATCGAGACCGAAGATGAAATCATCGAGTTCGATTCGAACAAATATATCGAGAACCATCCGTGGTTTGTGTTTTCGGTCACCGAGAAAGCGTCACCGTCGCATGGTCGCTGTGCGCTCCGAGTTTTTTTTCACATGCACGAGGGAATCAACATGGCGATTCGCGCGATGCGGGAGTTTTGTTGGATTGGTGTGCCGAAACCAGAACGCGCGTTTGGCTTGCATGTTGTTCGCACGGAGCCCGCCTTTGCGCAATTGTATCTTTGGCCGGGACTGTGGCACTCAACTACCTCGTTTCTATCTACGATGAATGCGATGATGCCGTTTGGGGATCGATCTGAGATCGATATGGATATGTTGCTTGCCCATCTGCACGATCCGTTGGTGAAATGGGTGATATCGACCGCGACACCCGAACAACGCCGCGAATTGTTTCACGGGTTTCTGGTCGTGAACAACGATGTGCTCAAACAGGATCTATGCGCGTTGCATACCATGGGTATGTGTTTGTCGAAACCGGTGCTTGTGTTTGACGCATACGAGGGGGCGTGCACGTGCGAACAACTTCGTGACCTCGCCGTGCTATGGTTGCGGAGTCATCCGAAGCTGTTCGTGGCGAAAAGCGGTGTGTTCGAGCGATGGTATGAATTGCCCGATGGATTCCCACGTCGATTGTTGTATGATGAAGTATGGCTTCCGCTCGACAAAGAAGGAAAAGAGGTGGCCATTACGTCGGAACAGGATGTGACCCCGGAGATGTTGATGGAAATGTTCATGACGAATCCGCGCATGCCGCAATGGTTGGCCCATAATTTTCGAGATAAATGGACATGTCAACGGGTGTCGCGATCTGCGCCGCGGAGAAAAAAATTGCGTAAGCATGTTGAGGACGAACGCGCGCGATCTCCGTTCGCGGAGTTCTGCTCTGAAAAGAGACCAGAATTGAAAGCTGCTCACCCCAATGCTAGTTTCGGCGAATTGGGTAAGATGTTACAACAATTGTGGGCTGAAACTAAAAATAATCCTTAAATATTGTTTAAAAATTCGGCGAAGTGCGAACCCGTTATGCCTACGGGTGGAGCGTAGATCCTTTTCCTTTGGTCGGTCGTTGATTATACATGAGAGTGACCAAATTCGGATCAAGTGTTTGTTCTGCCACATGTGTTCGTCAACACCTCTCGCATGACGTCCGACTCGATTGTGATTGATATCGCATCAATTCTTTCGCTGGAATGTGGTTTTGCCATTCAATCACATCCCGAATGGTCATAATGTAAAAGTTCGGAATGGACCGCGCCATTGCAGTGCAAGCGAAGTTTTTGCTCGCTTTGGTATTCAACTCAATGACAATCCGACAGCGGGGTTCGGGGTGTGCCCGACGTCGGCGGTGGGTGTGCATCGACTGCTGGCGCGGCCGAGCTGGGCGGCACGCAGACGGCAAGGTCCGCAATGGAAAGCATCGGCGCAGCGAGCGAGTTCGGCGTGTGCCTCGACGGCGGGGTTGGCAGTGGAAAGCATCGGTCGGCGAGCGCAGCGAGCGGGGTGTGGGGTTTACCCCACGTGGTTCGCAAGCCGCTTGGTCGATGATGAATTGTTACTGCA
>JACCEA011125645.1_pt1 | contig 20609 bp, 18 predicted proteins | sample 7449851 | NCBI WGS metagenome assembly JACCEA01 (sample SAMN15323453, study PRJNA562643) | freshwater metagenome | isolation source: river surface water | place: USA:Blue River Watershed | collected 2017-08-18
AGCACGCAAACAAAACTTTACGTTGAGAAGGTTTTAAACCATCCATGAAATGAGCGATGGAGCGTTCATTATCAGCATGGCTAAAGAGAATTAACTCATGGTTAACAAAGTTGTCATAAGTTATATTTTCGACTTTGTAATCAATATGAATTCCTGGTTCCATGGATAGGAGCCATAATTTGCGGTCATCAACTCTCTTTTTAGCAAAAGCCATATCAATCACATCAGCAGCATTGCTATCCCATTTGAAGTCCAGTTCATGAATATTGAGATTGCTAAAATATTCCTTGGCTTCCGCTGCAGTAGAGGTACCCAAACCTTTGTAATACTTTATCTTCCACCCCCGACCTTCGTCATTATCGTCTCTCCACTGCTTATACTCAGGAATTGTGAAAAAAGAAAGCTCCTTTTTGCCTTTTGTGCATTTTACGATCGGAGTGATAAATTGTTGTAGAAACCCATCAATTTTCAACAACGATGGCCAGAAATAATGCAAGAAGTTGATTAATAATCCTTTTATATGACTGCCGTCGTGATCTTGATCCGTCATGATCATCAAATGTCCATATCGCAAAGAGGAGGTATCATCATACTCTTTTCCAAAAGTTAATCCAAGAATTCTTGAAATATTTTGAATTTCTTCGTTTTTCATGATTTGGGCATGAGAAGCTTCTCGAACATTAAGCAATTTTCCTTTCAGAGGAAACACACCATAATAGTCTCTTCCGACTACGCCTAAACCTGATATAGCGAGAGCTTTTGCGGAATCACCTTCGGTAAGAATAAGAGTGCATTGATTACTTTTTGAAGTTCCTGCATAATTCGCATCATCCAATTTTGTGATACCCACCAATTTACTTTTCTTTGAACCGCTCTTTTTTTTAAGTTCAGCAGTTTGCTTATATTTTGCCCAATTGAGAATATTGTCGATTATGTCGGACTTTTCAATAAGTTTCATCATTTTCTCGGATACTGTGCAAGTTGAGCCAAATGCTGTAGACTTCGTTGTCAAATTTTCCTTTGTTTGAGAGTCAAATGCGGGATTGACAACCAAGGCGTTTACAAAAATAGCTAAGTGATTCTTGATTTGATTGGCTTTAACCTCTTCTCCTCTATTTTTCTTTTTAATAACTCCCATCAAACGGGACGTGATTTGATCCGCTATGTAGTTGACATGGCAACCTCCTTTGGATGTAGAGATGGAATTCACAAATGAAACTTGCTGAAAAGATCCATCACTCACACCCACACCAATTTCCCAACGCTCATTAACTCTTTCAAATGCTATAGGCGCTTCAATTCCTTCATAAAGGGCGAGATAATCTTCGAATTTATGAATATCAACGCGTTCTGAGTTTAAGTAAACGTTTAGTCTTGCTCCAGGTGCCGAATTTGTTCCAGCAATATCAAATACTCGTTTGGATAGCAAAGCGACCACATCTTCCTCCAACATTTCCATCTTGAATCGTTTTAAGTCGGGATAAAAAGTAATAGACGTGAAGTCTCCGGAGTTATACTTAACGATTGATGGCTCATGGCGGGTGGTCATGTTGTTTGTGAACTCCTGCTTATAACGCAAACCCTTACTGGAATCTGCCGTTTCGACAATAAAGCGAGTGGAAAAGATATTTGCGAGCTTAGCACCATAGCCATTTCTCCCTCCAGTTGTTTTCTCTTCTTCGTCATCAAAGTTACTGCCCGTCAACAAATTTCCAAATATGAGTTCTGGTACATAAATGTTGTGCTCCTTGTGAATCACAATCGGGATGCCTGCTCCATTATTCCAAACACGGATATAATTTTCTTCAACATTAATAAAGACATCAATACGGTTCATGGAAGGGTCACGTTGCTTATTATCTGCGGCATTTACCATGATTTCATCAAAAATTTTGTACAACCCTGGAACATAGGTGATTGGACGGTTGACAATCTTCTTTTGAATGGGATCAAGCACCCACATGGACAATGTTTGCTTTTCTATTGACCCAATATAAGTGTCAGGACGAAGCAAAATGTGCTCTAATTGAGTTTTTTTCGTGTATCTGGAAGAAAACCATCAAGCTATTGATTAAGCAAGAAAAAAACAAACAAAAAAAAACGTACGTTTCTTCAATGGTCTTCTGCTTTTTGCTGGCCCCCAGCTTTCCAGAACTGGGTTTGACCAATTGATTTGGTTGATTTTCATCATTCAACATTTTGGATGTTGTATCACTAAATGGTAAGGATTATAAAGTTGTGTTGATTGTGGGCATCCACTAGTCAGTAGGTTTCTAGTTGTCAACGGCTAGTTCTCATCCCGCTCCCGATATTCGGTTATTTTGATTCTTTGCCCTGACAACCAACTTTTGTACAATAAATAAATACTTCTATACCATATAGAAGTATTGTACTTCTTATTTATTATAATATGGAATACAATACTTTCACTAACATTGTAATAAGTAATAGTATTTGTAAGTAATAAGGTGAATTAATTTACTCAATTTTGTTATTGTAGTTTTTCATTATTATGTTGAGCGATTCATTGTCAGTGTATGAGGTGGGTGGATTGGTCGCCGCGGGATATTCATTGTATCAAGCCAAACAGCTTCATGATATTGAGCTTGCAAAAGCAAGGGATCACCATAGAGAATCTATTCGTATTGCAGAAGAGCAGCATAAAAAGAATTTGGCTGAAGTAAAACGTACATATTTACTTGAACTCTTCAATAATTTGGAACAACACTTTCAACAATTGAACGCAGATCTCATTGCAAGCAGCAAAGAATCCGAACGAGACATGTTTGATCAAAGAAATCAGAGCTTTCAAACGATTATTTTGGCATCCTCTGTCATGTTCACTGCCTTGTCAACTGCCATAATCGATGGAATGATTCCATATGACGCTTCACACTATTTTATTATTGGCTATGCATTAACTTCATCCTTGTCATTCGCATTTTTATTTCTTTGCGTAGTAGTTTGCATTGAACTTGTTCTGCGTGCATCATCGTTCATGTATCGACGAGCGCATAAACACACAGAATCATTGCGAGATGCAATTGAAAAAACTAAAGTTATGATGAAGCGCATGAGGAGTAGGAAGCCCTATCGTGTTGACAATGAGAGCAGAGGTTCATCAAGAGATGTTGCTGTAGATGATATCGCCACCTCTGATAATCGTAGATCGATTGTACAGATGGAGGATACCGCATTAGAGCACGAATGGAGCAAGCACGAGAGTGAAATTCAGGGCTATTTATCCCAGCGGGAGCTAATAAACGATTCGTGCGCAGTAGTGGCTAATTCCGACGATTCTGCTTCCAACAAAAAATCATTCCAGCAATTTTGGAATGAATCATGCAAGTTTTGGGCGGAATTGGCTATCCTTTTTTTTTATGCCGGTACATTGAACTTGCTATTATCTATAATGATCTTTATGTGGACGCAGTTTTTCATGGAATATAATAGTATGATAGCAGGTGTACTTGCAGTGTCTTTGATCAGCTTATCATTAGTGATTGGTATATCAGCCGTAGTTTTGTTACGAATATTTAGTGGTGTTCCTTCTGGAAGTGATAGTACAAATGGAAACCACAGGATGGCTCTGTCTTCACGCGATTCCTCTTGGAAACCATTCAATAATGAACCGTTAGGTGCAAGACATTCCATAACTAGTCAAAATGATGATATCGACGGTGGCTATTCCAGCCAAGGTTCCAATGGTCACCACACAACCACCTAACAGAATATACAGATGTCGCCAACATTTGGAAAGATCGCTAATGGAATCCACACTCTTCAAGATAGCTTATTATGCAATCAGCATGGATGACTATGACTCTGATGCAGCTGTGAAATTGTTAAATGTTAGCTTGCCGGACTTAATAACAATGTTATCAATAAGAAAACTATGGATCTTTTTCAGAAAAGTTGAAGCAAAAGTTTTCTCGATGGTCATGGATGTCACTTCGATGGAGAATACACATTTCATTGGCAAAATTCCCTAAGGGTATGGGAATATTATAGTAGAAACCCCGATATCCTTTTGTATGATAAATATTTGACCAGCAATTTATCATCCTCATAAAGTGAGCTTTACCGACCATAAAACCTTAATGACGATTGTTAAGTTTGAGCTTTTAATCGTATTGCATTGGTATCTTACAGTTGATGATAAATTATGTTAAGAAATTGTGCATCCCAGAAATTTCATTGGAAATACTAGAGGGTAAATAATTAGCTTCGACAATCCATAACTACCAATAAATTAAAGTATTCAGATTTATTGTGTAGTTGTGCATCAACTACAGCTGAACATCTTTTGAATCCCTCATATATAGAAAGCTAAAATTTAAACCTACATAACGTGTAATGCCAATTACTGAAGGAGCAATACCACTGAAAACCCTTTCCAACCATGTGACCTGAAAGTGAATGAGTACATTGAGGGATAGAATGGCTTTGTTTCCCTGGATGCACAAATTGAGTTCGCATTATATATCAGATGGGCATGCAACCAAGGTCGACACAAACCTGCAATCCATTTTTGTGAGTTCACACACGTCAAAGCACCGACCAGAAACGCTATCAACAGCAAATAGTACAAAGGAATGACGCAAAAAACCTTCTAGTCATCATATTCATCCATGCTTAGCTTTCCTTCAACTTCGTGTTTCAGTGGTCAATAAATTCCAAATTGAAGAGCAGAGTAGGTCACCCAAAAAATTATTGCTGATAAATTCTCCTTCCAGAGTGCGAATATTAATTCTTCTTCCTTTGACGTATGATTGGTATTGGTTTGGCATCATCAGAATATCTTGATACTTGCATAAAATATCAATATCGATAGTCATGGTGAAAGCACTCTCCCTTTTTCTCTCTCTCTTTAAATATTTGTTGAGGTAATTTATGTAGTATTATTTTATGTGTTTATCCGAGTCGAAAGGTATGGAATGGGCGTGGGGGGAGGATGCGAGCCGATGGCATGTATAAGGGCATGAATCCACTCGTCATCAAGAGTAAGGGCGAAGACCCTGAGGTCTGAACTGATTGATTCCACGTGAAGTTCTAGAGCATCCCGCTCGGCGCATGCCACCAGCCATCCATTCACTCGCGGCGGACATCAATCGAACTACCAATATGTACATACATATTTAACTCTTAACCCAGCTAATGATACACAGATAATTGTCCCGATTAATAGAAATCGGACTCTATTACACCCGTTTTGACATTTGACATTTGACGATGTTTAACCTAATCGCTCGGCAATCCAGGACTCCTGAGAGGTCGGATTCCATGCCCATGATCATAATTCCACTGGTTGTATTGTATTGGGCCAATTATAAGCAAAAATATTCAAACAAAATATTTACAAGCATATTGTACAACGTCACAGGGAAACGCATCTTTATTATGTAAAGTGTAATAATAACAAGGGGATTGATTGACGATTTGATGCTGTTCCGATTTTGTATTATCTGGTTATCCATATCGGAAAAAGAGGAATTTATTGGGTCATACTTTTTATTAGCATTGGATACACTTGTTACTCTGCTTTACCTTAATCGTGAAATATGAAGACTGGCAGAGAAAGAGACAGCTTTCGTATTCCTCTCTCTCAAGTCAACAAGAACAATCAAAAGCACATTGGTATATTTCATTTCCAAAAAGCAGATATTCTTTATATCCCTCTAAAGTCAAACCGACTAAATGTTTGCAATAACCATTTATTAAGTTACAGTTCTCAGCGGCAACTGCGTCGCTTGGTGGAGAGGGATATTACAGCTTGTTTCAACAGAGTGGAAAATTTGATGCATATCAAATTGCTCAAAATGATATTCTTTCAATGGAAGAATTGGCGAGGAATATCAAAACAGATATCCAACCGTTGTATGACATTGAATAGGGGCAATTATAAGCTGCTAACCTGTAATTCTTCCACCGGGGATATGAGAAATGGTTTGAGAGTCTTATGTACATTTCTCTTGGATTGGTACATAAAGCGGTTGCGTTCAAGCTTCATTAAATTTAAGCATCGATGCGTAGAGAAGAAACAATTCTTACGAAGCTACTTTTCGAAATGGGAAGAAAAGTCAAATTTAAGGAAGAAAAACAGAATGAATGGTATATATTTTTTGAAACTAATGCGAAGTTTCGGTGGAAAGCTGGACCGACAAAAGATATTAGTGTATTTTAGGCACTGGAAGTCCTCCACCAATCTTGGAAAGTATCTTGTCACTATAAAGTTAGTCTTTACATGTTGGAAACTCACTGCAAGTGCCAGCAAAATGCTAAAGCGAAATCGTCTCCGATGTGGATTGAGCACGTTAAAACAGAACATGAAGCGCCGGCAAAAGTTTCGATCACACGCGATAAACGTAATCTACTGGAGAACTTCTACTTCTGCTTTAAAATGTTCCTGGACGGTGTGGCATTTGTTTGCAAGAAAAAGGATTACATTCAGAACCATATTTGGGTTGGTGACCGAAAAAGGAGCGCTTCGTAAGAGTTGGTTTCAATGGCGTAACTGTCTTCAAAAAGTGCAATTACCACAGGTCGAAAATTTAGCTTCAGAACAGTGTTCTAATTTATCTGTGCCACCTTCTTCAACATTCAAGAACATGTCGAGTATTAGTATCGAACGATTCCCTCCCAAATTAAGCAGAAGATGCTCTTCGCCATTTTGCTCTCATGCAAGTTTGTTTTGCACTATCGACGGAGCTAGTCCTGCTAAATACATCTCGTCACCAAACGTGTCAAAATCGATGACTCCTCAACAAAAGGCAAGAATCCGAATGAAGGCTCTGAAAAAAATGGACGAGGATTACCATGAACGGGAAAACATCCGATTATCATCAAGTAGTGGTTCTGCGAGTTTATGGAGAAAGTAGTTGAAATGAATTGCATATTCAAAGATTTCTTTGTGCAACGGTGGGACATTTCTTGATAAGTTAATCATGAGATGATTGTAGGTAACTATTTGGTTGTCTATATTGGAACTAAATTTTAAAAATGTGTATCCGCAACACTGGCAAAGCTTAAATGAAGAAGCACAAGACATTACGATATTAAGCTATATGCGAAATATAGTTGAGGATCTTAAGTTTTGCATCAGATGTTTGATGAGCCATCGGATAACTGACTTGCATGATGCATGTAAATGATATTTCTGTTACAGCATTGATGATTAATCAAACGAGATTCAATCTTGGGTCAATATGACTTGACGAGTGGTATGCATTGGATCTGTGGCGTCAATTTTATTTGTTTTATTTCGTCGAAGCAAATCATTTGTTGAATATATGAGAGTAGATTTTCAATGATGGAGGTACGCGGAGTTGGGAATTTTTATCAGATGTATATAGCATGGTTGTTTAATCTATTTGAAGGCAAAGCTTTGTTAAGTATATGAAGAAAACCATAGTATAATGCCGCACATCTTCTAAAATTTGGCATCACAGATTGAGCCCCACCAAGATTGAATACAACTGAGGAACTATTTAAAATACACTTTCGTTTGTTGTAGAAGGATATATAGTAAGTTGGGAATATCTACTTCCGAACTAGACAATATCCCTAAATTTGGAAAAACTTTGATGTAATTATTTAAAGGTAATGATGATAATGTGAAAATTCTGAATGCAAAAATATATATCTTTCTATAAAACCTAATTTGAACAAACACAAGCTCGTTAAATGTACATTAAAAGCGAATATCAAAGATAGACAAGTATTGGTCGTCTATGTATTGGTTGTGCCAATAACTGTATTTTGTAGAAAGTCAATCCAGAATAATGTAGAAAGTCAATCCAGAATAATATTCATAAAGCACGGCGTTGTTAACATTATACCAGCTTCCATAAATGCATATTCTCTACTAATATACCTGAACCTATCATAACATTTCATAATAATACGGTTGCAGTAAATGGTGAATTAAAAGCTTTATTTATTTTATCCACGGTGCTCTATATGGTACGATCCACACAATATACAATAGAAGTGAATTGTTTCGAAAAAAGAAGATAAAAAGTTGCACAGAATAGTACCAACTTGGATAATTTTACGAATGAAGTGTCAATCAATACAAAACTGGAAAATTATATAATGAAAACTTTGTGGCTAGATCACCAAATTGGAAATAAGGGCTTAGAAGTAAATGAAATACGCTTTAAACACTGATTGATTGAACCGGCTATATTCATTTGGTGTTTGTTCATCAACTATGATCACCCCTATCCACCACCACCTGAAGAGTTTTGGTAGATGCACCATTCGATTGCGGGCTTTCAGTGTTGCTCCACTGAATGTTAACGAATCAGCCAAAGGACCAAATCCTCGTAGACACAATTTGAATCAATCAGGATCAAATTCAATATGTAATGCACATCAAGCACTACATCTTGTTAAATCCAGTGCTTGGGCAAAATTTGATGAAACCGTGGAGATTTCTATCAATACTGGGCTGGATCCAAGAAAGCCAAATCAATCCGTAAAAGGGGTTGCGAAACTACCTTCCGGTACTGGGAAGAAGGTTCGAATTTGCGTTGTTGCAAGTGCCAGTGATGCAAAAGTAGCCCTTGAAGCCGGGGCGGATATTGCTGGTGCTGAGGAAGTTATTGCTGCTTTGCAAGGTGGAGATTTGAATTTTAACACGGTCATCGCTACTCCTGAAATGATGCCCTTGATAAGCAAAATTGGAAGAGTGAGTCGTTTTGCTAATTTTCACTTCAGTCACTTTCGATGATTTTAATTTCGCGATAGCTTCTTGGTCCGAGAGGCCTCATGCCAAATCCAAAGATGGGAACGGTAACGAAAGATGTAGCCAAGGCTGTAAAGGCTGCAAAATCTGGTGCAGTCCAGTTCAAAACGGAAAAGAAAGGCGTGATCCAAGCAGGAATAGGAAAAGTAAGTTTTTCTAACGAATCACTGCTTGAAAACTTGCGATCTTTCATGGTCGCTGTGATGGATGCCAAACCTGATGGTTTCAAGGGAAAGTACTTGAAAGAAGTTTACTTAGCTTCGACGATGGGACCAGGAATAGAAATCGATTTAAGTAGTATTGATCCTAGCAACCCCAAATTTATGCTAGACTTGCCACCTTCACCCAAAACATTGAAGGGATAAACTTAAATATGAAATATCGTCCAATATTATATTACTACTATTCCTAATATTTACAGTCAAATCAGTTATGTGAAGTATTTGGTCTGCTTGCAGTCAATTGCAAAGGTGATAGCTTCATGCTTTTTGTTCTCACATTTGTCCAGCTCCCATCAATAGCTTTTCGTTGATGAAATGAAGCCGTGAATTGTCTTGTACGACCTGGAATTTTGGTTCCTAACAAATCAGGGAGTCTGCCGCCAGAACATTTTGGGAATGTATCACGCGTTGCATTATTGTCAACCCGGTAGAATACCGGACAACTGATCAATGCACTTTCACCTTTCCTCACAGCAATATTGATGACATCAATATGACACAGCACGGTGCAATTTGTTTTGGGGACGGTGAATTCAATAAAAATATTTCTTGCAAATCCAGGTATTAAGGGCTTGGCCAGCGTTTTGATATGAGTATCATCACTACGGAAATTGCGTGCAGTTGCATCGATGTATAGTTCATCAGGAGTACCGTTACTAACTCGTAATTGAATCGTCACTTTGGTCCCTGCATCAACAAGACCCAAATCAACAAAAGGACCAGACGTGACAATCCAATCAGATATCACCACCTTCGGAGCAATGTAGCAGTATTTGGCTAATTCCAACACCAACCTTGTGTCATATGACTTCGCCACTGCCTCTCGCATTGCATATATACTGTTATCTTGAAACTTAGAAAGTATCGTAGGTCCAATCGACAAACTCATTTCCTCGTCATCGTCATCATCATTGTAGCTTGCTCCAACACCGCTACCCGCGCGACCAACATTCATGGTTGCATTTGTAAGCTGTTGCTTCAATTTTTCTCCATTTTGTGATTCAGGAATATTTTGTCCGCTATGTGCATATTCATCTTGCTCATCATCTTCTGCATTCCCACCGATACCAGAGTAATAGCCCGGAGTGAGTCGTTCTTGCATCGACTCAGGGATAAGAGATTTTCTCGCACGTTCTTCTTCAGGATGTTGAAGCAAACCATGCTTTACTGAAGCACTCGCTCCCTCGTTATTTTTTCTTATAACTTGATAAGGATTGGCCGGAGCAGTCAGTGTTTGACACCTAAGTTTATCTCCAAAAACATCTGTCCTTGAATAGCTATTAAGACTCCTTTGGAAGCCAACACTTTGATTAAGAATGGACTGCTGATCAAGCTCATCTGCATCTTCTTTAAATTGATTAAACTTATTTCTCGCCTTATTGAGTCTAGATTTAGGGGATTCTGGCGGGCTATGAAGCTTTCCTACTGTAGTTTTTTGCAATTGCTCTACTTTTTGGAAGTCCGCTGCTATCCTCATCTCAAGTCTCATTTGTTCACTCATTCCTCCATGCAAACGAAAATTAGCATCATCTTCAGTTTTCTTTGCTATATTTCTCAGAAAGTTCATGACGTACTCTGTGTCATGCAAATGAAGAAAGGTACAGAAAAACTTGACAATCTCTACAGGTTTGGGCATAAAACCTTCAATAGTGACAATTAATTTCTTCAGGCCAGGTTTTTGATATGCCCAAATAGCCATCCGAACAATCAATTCCTTAAACGAATGAAAATCTGCTTCCTTAAACTGACCAAGCCCCTTTTCAAAGTACGAGTTAGCCAAATCTTCCCAAATAAACTTTAGGTCATCTCTTGTCAACAACTTTGGAACAATATTGAAATCGTTGCAAAACAGTTCAGTTTTTTGGAAGCTCATAGTAGCATTCGCTATGTCATCTGCGGTGAATGATGTTTGTTGAAAGCTAAACTTTATTTTCGAATAAAAGTTGAATATCATTATCAGTGTATTCGTTTGATCCTCATCCATCCCACCACTTTTTCTGCTGTGACTTTCAGTGCCACTTCCAGTGCAATCAACATCTTCCTGGACAGGAAACTTCACGATTTTCCCCGCAATTGGGATGAATGGAGTAGCTAGCTTATATGATCCTTCTATCAAGATACTTGAGGTTCTGCACAAATTCTTCGCACGCTCCGAGTACAAGAGAAAGTCATCGAAATTATCGATGGCATCGTGTTGCTGATCTTTCGCAAATTCTAACAATTTCGCCAAGAACTGCGGTGGACGACTAAATTCTTCAACATTTAAGGTGTCCCCATTCATTTTCCATACATTTCATGATAAAAGATATTTCATAATAATGTAGAGCGAAGATTTGTATAAGCAGAAATAAGTGCTTGCTGCCGCGAGCACAGCATTTGCGAAACGGCCGCCTGTCCTGAGCACTTTTGTTGGATAATGGTACCGTCGGTATATCATAATACTTGTATACTTCTATATAATTAAAAATTTACACACTCCTGCATGTGACAAATGACAGATAATAAATCATTTGCCTATTCCAAGCGCTTCAGGGTTCAATGACAGAAGTTCTTTAACAATTTTTTTTTTGTCATTATCCTGTGGTAACTCAAGTGGTGCAGCAGATGACCCATCATTATAACTTAGAGACTTACCACTTAGAACTTCCTCACGCTCAAGCGATGATAAGGACTGCAAATATTTGGCCAGGATTCTTTTGAGATTTTTAGTCACTTTCAAGACAGACTTTAAAATATTCCCAGGAATTCCCAAGAGAGACTTGATAGTGGGCTCACATGTTGCCTTACTGACTGCCCCAGCAGTTAAGTTGTCAGCACCCACCATTACTCCTTCCCAGACTTTTGGTGCAGAAGACCAAACCGCTTTCCCTACAAGTAAGGGGATTAACTTCTCAAGGACCAGCTTTTTAATCTCAGGGAAGGAATTAGCTGAGAGAAGAGCAGTTCTCATCAAGACTACATGAGGAATCTCGTCCTTCATGAGCGTTAATAACGAGTCCCTGATAACAGTACCGTTGAATTCAGTTTGATTCTTCAAGCAAATAGCTATGGCTTGAATAAGTGACTTCGTTTTCAAATCATGTTGGTCTATATTGATCCTGAACAAAGCATTAGCGAACAATCAAATATGTATAAGGCGAGCTCACCTGTGAAGTGCAACAAACAAATCTGTTTTCGACAATGGTGGTGGACGAGCCTTGATAATTCTGGTGAAAATTGTTTCTAAACCGTCTGAATCGTCACCATAGAAATGAATAATTCTTGGCAGACATCGTTCAACAGTATCTCTTGATAGACCACTGATAATTGGCAAAAGTAATGAGAAATCTTCATCATTGTCAATGAGCATAATATTTGACCAAGAGGTTGAGTCACTACTGTCGGGAATACCTAGGTACTGAAGCACCATTTCGATTAGATTGGATTCTGCAGGCTTGGAGAAATCATGTTGTAGCAAGCTCAATGTAAATGCTATCAAAGGGCGAGCATTTTTATCTCTGATTCCGATAAGCTTAAAAATTTCCGTTACTGAATGCGTATGATGAATGGCAGGAATAATATCTTTCAAAGCGGATTTCAAATGCGCCAAGCGTGTATCGGAGTCTGAAGATATTGCACATCAACAACGGGACAGAAATTTAATAAACTACGTACATTCTTTGGGTGCCCCAGTTATACTAGCACCTAACTCCATAAATACAGGCAAAAGAGAAATTTCTTCCAAACACAATTTGTTGAAAAAGTGAGATGCTTTTGTAAAGTCCATGGTGACGTCTTGGTTAAAAAAAGTTTCAAAATTTCCACCAAATGATAAGCCATGGTCAAATGAGGGAAGAGATAATGATTCGTAGATGCTCCCAATTCGAACAACAACCTCCGATCCATCGAGAGAACTTTGCTGCGCTGAATTGTAGGACAAAACTTGATCCAAACCAAACGAAGTAACTAAAGACTGGATCGCAAAGCTGAAAATCCGATCATTGCACCAATCATTTTGTTTCAAAATTTCACTAAATGAATGCAAATAAAAACAACATCGCCAGTTTGCAAGAAGCGATAATCTTACTGTACAATGACATCAATTGTTCTCGACCGAGCCTCAAAATTATCATTCAGTGTGTTCCAAAGCAAAAAATGTAAACACTCTGTGGCGATATCTATATCTTCCGCAAATGCAACCAACTGCGCAGTCAGAGACAACGCATCTCCTTTCGTTCCACGATATCGTGTTTCCTTCGTTGATGAGCCTTCAGTTCCAGTGGAAACAAGCAGTTTTAACAATCGCACGCAAATAAGAGGAATTGAATGTAATTTTAGCAAAAAGTCTCTACCACAATAGTCTCTCAAATGGGGAATTTGTAGCATTCTGCACATTATTGCCAAAACAATACCCTCATGAACACCACACAACGCTGCGTGATTTTCCTCATTGTCCCAATTATATTCACAACAGTCGCATAGTTCGTTGCACAATGTAACTAGCATTTCCACCCTCTCCGAAATATCCCTTTCTAAATCGATATCCATTGTTTCACTTCCGCAAGTTTGCAGAGCAAAACTAACAAACAACCATAGTGCTCTACAGACGGCAATTTATTAACGTTAACACATTTTCAACAACAGTACAAAACCTCACCTAGGAACGGATACATTAACAGGTATCCCATCATAATCTGCTTTATTGAGACTACTCGACCATGATGACACAATTTTAACGTTTGTATAGGATTCATTACCAATTGATGATATGACCATGGATATGACGGTACGAGTCAATAAATCCTTGTACTGATTCATAATCTATAATCGAAAAGTTATTTTGGAATTCCAAATAATGAAGAAAACTTACAACATCGCCTGTTATCAGCATTGGAAAATAGTTTTCAAAAAGTTTAAGCAAAGAAAATATGGAGAGATCGTTAAATCCTCTCCCATCACTTGGGGGTAAGGGGTAGCAATTAATGAAATCTCCATGCGGTGAGGGTTCTTGCTGAATAGACATCAATACAGTTACGAACCTAAAAGCAGAAGTCTCAATAGAAAGAATATCAGCTGATAGTTCCGTATGTTCATCTATTCCTACTTTGGAGTCGACAATGTTGATGTTGGTACCACCTTGAAATAACGACTCGGCGGCAGCGGCAGCACGAGCTTGTTGCTGCTTTCTAAGAGCTTCCGCCATGTCCACAGCATCAATCACAGAAGTACGATACGCTTCATCCTCTAAACCTTCGTCATCGGCCACTTCAGAAATATCCCGCTTCCTCCCTATTGCCAATATCTCGCTCTCACCAGTAATTTTCAAATCCAAGCTGTTTATGGCTGCCTTTAGTTTGTGCATCTGTCCTTCTGAATCAGATGTAAATAACGACGCAGCTCGCAACAATCTCATAGCTGCCCTTGCCATATTCTCCAAATATGATCCATCAATTTGCAGAACAAGGCTACTTTTTTCAATGAGAAACTGCGTCAATAACTTAGCGGCGGTCAAGCCATACGCTGGACGAACCGTTCCGACTGATGCCAGCGTTTGGGCAATGGTCGCATGTAAGTTAGGACTTAATGGATAGTTTGCCGGTCCTCCTTTTAAAATCCATGATGAAAATTTCTGAATTGTTTCCTCTGCATCTTTTTGAAGCGCTGTCCTGCTCACAATGGCGTGATGAAGCGAAATTACTTCTGCGGTATTAATATTGGAACCTGTAGTTGATGCATCCTTCATAGTTGTTCTGCTCAATCGTGGGTCCTTTCGGGCGATTCTCGGATCAACGCTTGTTGTTGAGCTTGGTGTGGCAAAAAGTATCTGCTCTTCTATAAATTTTATACACCAATGCTTCAATAAGTCTGATCTTGCACTAATCAAGTACTCATGAAATTTAGTAACAATAGATTTGACTGAATTGTAATAAAAAATTGCTTCTTGACTATTTGCCTCCGACATAGAGGAAATATAGAGAACTATTTTAGGATACAACTTGCTCATTTCTTTTACAACAGCGCAAAGGACTCCGTCATTTGAATCCGAGAGGAATAATCCGTATAAGTCCAACATTTTTGGGAAAACCACAACTGGATCTTGATTAAAGAGATCAGTAGAAAATTTAACCAAAAACTTCCGTACGTTCGCATTTCTCTCCGTCATAAAACTAAATATATCATTCACAAGGGAGGGCAATAAATCCTTCTGACGATGAACAACTATTTCCCTTATTTGCCCCAGTTGAAAAATCTTAAACTCTGAATCTTTGCTGATCTTAGCAGCGTTGATGATATCGATCGCGGCATCTTTCAAGTAAGACATGGATCAAGTATGTGACCACTGAACCTTGAACTCAATGGAAGGCATATAGATTATTATGGATTGGAATTGCTTCAGCAATTATGGTATTTATTATGTTTAAGTATTTCATTATAATATTCTTTGGAAATTATGTAATTGAACAGAAGTCACTTTCGGAATTTCGAGGAATTTATCGCTAAAAACTAGCCGTTGGTATCTTTCACAAAAAGAGCTGTTGGTTTTAGCGATAACTTGTTCAGGCAACACGAAGGTGTCATATTTTTATCGCCCTGTAAACACATTTAGTTCAATACAATATTTAAGATCAGTCAATTGTATTGATCAAGTAAATTTATTATTGTTGTTTCGTAATAACTGATCATCATCTCCCTCTTCTTTACCCTTCCGGAAACGTAAAAAATGTTCTCCAATAAATATTACAATAACGCCCCCCTCAACAACGAAAATGTTGCAAAGCCATCAACGAAACCTGTCACGGCCAGACGTCGTGCACTTGGTGATATTACGAACAACTACGCTGAAGAAGGTCAGCATGAAATAGTTGCCAAAAGACCTCAAATGGTGCATCACACACAAGATCCAATCAACGATGACAATGCAACCGTCATGTCCGATCGTTCGTACATGCAAAGACCTTGTGATGATATTGACAGCAGAGATGCAGATAATCCTTTATTGGTAACGTGCTATGTCAATGAGATGTATGATAACTTCAACCAACTTGAACAAGAATTTCGTGTTAATCATAACTACATGGCTACTCGACAAGAAGCAATTAACGAGAAAATGCGATCTATTCTCATTGACTGGCTGGTAAGTACTTCTATCAAAAGTACATAGTAATACTCAAAACTTGATGCAACAAATTAGGTTGAAGTTCATTTGAAGTTCAAGATGGTCCCTGAATCTCTGTACATAACTGTTCAAATCATTGATCGCTATTTGCAGGTTCGCCAAGTGCGTCGTTCCCGTTTACAGTTGGTTGGTGTTGCTGCACTGCTGGTAAGTAGCTGAATGGAACTACCACGATATAATAAAGTCGCAATCATTTTAGGTTGCTGCCAAATATGAGGAAATCTATCCTCCCGAACTCCGAGAGTTGGTTTATATCACTGATAAAGCCTATACGAAACAGGAAATTTTGGAGATGGAGTCAGATATTTTGATTACCTTGGACTACAAGCTAACTGTTCCAACCATACATACCTTTTTGTGCCGTTACTTGAAGGCGGCACACGCTGACCGTACAATGGTTCAGCTATCTTGCTACCTTACCGAACGCTCTTTGCAAGAGTATGGAATGTTGAAATTTCCCCCATCTCAAATCGCAGCAACTGCTGTCTTGATCGCAAGAAAGTCGCTGAATCGCCATCCTTGGTCCCCAACGCTTCTGAAATATACAAATTACGATGAAGTCGATATGGCCGCCTGCTCAGACGAGCTTAAGAGTGCCATAAATAACCCAGCTAATCAGCAACAGGCTGTTTTCCGCAAATATTCCAGTACGAAATTTGGAGCAGTAGCGAAGATGCCTCTCTCCTTTTGATCTACAAAGTTTGGCGATAGGCTTTGAGGAAAACCTTCAACATTACCTTAAGTTCAATATGTAGAAATCATAAATTATAAATCATGTCAAAATTACTACTATTTAACATTTCTTAAACAATGTAATGGTAACTCAGGTCGGGCCTTCAATAGACCTATGTTCTTCAATTCTTCCACCAAAATTCTCTGTGTCGCATCTTATTAAGATTATTTACAAAAATAATTGCATGACACTACCTTTGCAGCATGTAAATCACTTTGGACACCAGTTAAGTTGATTTGAAACCGTTTATTTTCTCCCGACAAGAAGCTTTCAATATCCGAGAGCAAATCTTGGTGAATCTTCATTCGCTCAGCTCTCAAAGTTAAAATGCTGTCATGTTCACAATCATTAATCTTCACATTGATCTAAAGTACCCAACTAACCGATTGCTTTTGATGCGCTTCAATTTTGCAAGATAAAAATCCTTGGTTTGGACAACTTTCAACTTCATGATGTTGTTATTTTGTAGCATCATTGCAGAAATTGTTGGTTCCAATCGGCCCAATGTAAACAGTCCATTTTGCAGAGTACGGTCAATAACTTCCACGTTATTCAAATGGTGGGTAAGTGTTTGCTCAGAATTCGACCGTCTGTGAAATTCATAATCAAACTTGATGAGCACAGGAATTTGATTAGCAGAGTATTCCTCTTGTTGGCGTAAAACTGAATTAGTTCTGTCAAATTTTCTAATCAGGTCAATTAAGTCAGACTTATGCAACATTCCCTCTTTCAGCTTTAAGTCTACATCAGGTAAACAAGTTTGCATCTGCCATAAACCAACCTTCAAACAGAATTGTTGAAAAAAACTGTCAGACATGCTCTCACCTCTAATTGAACAGAATTTATCGTTTCTACAATATTTTGATACGTACGGTTCAATTCGTTGACTTCAGATTCGAGATAGCTCATCTTATCTTTGAACGAATTTACTGAATATGCACTCTTTTGCGCCGCCAGCAACGCATAATATCGGTCATGTTGATGAAAAGAAGTCCTACTATGTGTAATGGATTCCGATAAATGATGTAAATTATCGCGTTTGATATCAACTCTGATATTTAACCTCTTCATAGAGCAATCAACATGCTTCGCCGAACTTTCATTGTCCAAGTATCTGCAATTTATGACTTTCAAATCAACATTAGTTCTTTCAAAAATCTGCTTTGTAAAGAAATCAAATTGTGATTGTGCTTCAAGAAAATGACCAAGTACAATATTTTCTTTAACAGTACAATCTCTTTCTCGAATTGCTTGACGATTCAGACATGCGAAGCACTGCAATTCCGTGCTTTCAAACTCAAATACCAGGCTACTCCACTGATTCATTATGATGGAATACTTTGCCAATATGGAATCGTTTGAACTCAAATTTTGCAATAAACGACTCAATTGTTGATCAGCAATGATTTCAAAACCTCGGATTGAAGATGCAGTATTCATGCAAGCGGACTGAATATCACTCAACTCGCTGTATTCATTACTTGCGTCACGGTAAAAATTTGCAAAGGATTGAATTGTCACACCTAAAGATCCCTTTGGAGTTACCAGTAGCCCCCTTTGCATCTTTACGAGAGATTGACAAGCTGCAGAGAGAATATTGATCAAATCCGATCGAAAAGTAAGATATGACTTTATTTGCCCCAAAGTGCTTCGAAAAGGCAACTTAGAAGAAACTTGATCCAACTTATTTGAATCCAACCGGGCAATATCAACTTTGCTGTATATACTATCGAGTTTTCTTGCAAATTGATAGCAGCGACGAACGATCATTGTATCGCTTTGTAATTCATTCAGCAGCTAGTAACGTAAACACCACAATAATTAATATGTAACATAAAGATTTCACATTCACGTACCCAAGTTTCATTTTGGTCAATTGCTGCCTTCAGATATGCTTTTTCATTTTGAAGCTGCTGTCTTTCTTGGTCATCTTTCTGAAGAAGGACTCTTAATTCCAATAGTTCCTTAACTGCCATTATCTCATTGTCACCATATCACTTAAAATACATGATTACAATTGACAACTAAACAGACGAGTCTATTACATGTCACATTAAATAGCTGCTGCTAAGCGATTTTCACGTGGGTATCAATATCGCTGTATTAATCATCGAGTGCATGCGTGTATCATGTTATTTTCACATCTTTGTCGCATACTTCTATAACGCTCCACATTATTGTTTGAGAAATCACCGTACATCTATCCCCATATACACTGTAAAAATTACAAAAAATATGTGAAAAATAAGAAGTGACTACACTCGAATGTACATATTTGTTCGAGTAGAAGATTCGACAACAAATGCAGATGATCCCGATCTATAGGTATACACTGTACAATGAGAGACTTTGGATTGTACTTATACCATCAGTTTTGTCGTAAACATATCCTTTAACATGTACTTCGTCTGAATATATTTACTTATGTCAAAACTATTCCATAATAATTGTATCTTTTGGAAAATTAATATAGATAGATTTGTGATTGCTGAGGCCTAAATTTGGCTGCGCTTACTCTGTTACTCTATCTTTCTTGCCCTCCTTGTTATTGTTCAGGCGTTAATTTCAAAACATAAGAGATTCCAGAATGGCAGAAAGGGAGCATGATTTCCAGCGATTGTCCAGTTCTTCAAGACGCTGGAAGCGCAAATTGATTGTTAAACATCATCAACTTCATTGGAAATCCTTACTCAGAGATGCAGTTCCTCTTTTTGTTGGCGCATCATTTTCTCGTGCTGTAACAGATGTCATTAATGCAGCTTGTGGATCAGGCCGAATTCATCTTCAAATTATGGTCATGTTTCTATATTCTCTATTTGTGGCACATATTGTTGGCTACATCACGAACTGGTTTGTCCCTCTTGAGCATCCTCTTGCTAGCTATTACGTTGATATCGCCAATGATAATGCAGCATTCGGATGGTCCACAACGATCACATTAGTAATCCTAAATTGGTTATACAAAAAGCAACGTGTGGCCATTGCCCTAGTTGCATGGATGTTTCTGATTTTCATTGTTTGTTGCATCATATACTTTGCAGGTTATTTTCAAAGGTTTTACTTGAAACCCAGTCTTCTAATTCACTATCGATTGCGAGTGTTTGAAAGCGAGGCGTTTGCGTTGGCAGCAGCCTACTCTGTTACTGTTATAATTGCATCAAGTATATATCACAATGAGTCCACTGATTATTTATCCAATACTGATGATCTAAATCTGTCGTTGGATAATGATAGCAACAGTACGTTATCACGGTCTTCGTGGTACTTTTTTACATATGCTTTTGTTTGGACAGTGCTATTGGTAATCTACCAACGGTATCTCGACAAGAGTTCATTATCATCAAAATTAAGTTCCGATGATAACTCTATTAAACCCCACAGTGTTGAAAAATGTATTGTTGATGGCGAAATCATTTTGGAAGAATCTGATTGTGATCCAATAGAGAATTATATCACAGATTATGATAAGGGAAACGAATGCGAGGAAAATATTGAAGATTCAAATATTGGCCCCATTACCTCATCTGCTGAAACTGTTTTGTTTTCGTGGGACCATAACAACCGATGTCGAAATACATACAGAAGCTTTTATTATACATTCATTGGATATATGGTTTCTTGCGCCTGGACAGTGTGGGCACTTTTGTCATTTGAGGTGAGCATACATAAAATAATAACTGAATCATATGATCGCTTTTCATTTATTTTTTCAGAACTTGTTTCATTTCTACGGTGGACAACAAATTGGTC
>JACCEA011196449.1_pt1 | contig 20597 bp, 19 predicted proteins | sample 7449851 | NCBI WGS metagenome assembly JACCEA01 (sample SAMN15323453, study PRJNA562643) | freshwater metagenome | isolation source: river surface water | place: USA:Blue River Watershed | collected 2017-08-18
GACCTGATGCACCTGTTAGGAATGAAGAGAGATCAACATCGGGTAAAGCTCAACAATCATTTATCGATTTTAGATCTCCACCCAAACACCTCGGATGAAGCTCTTGAAGATAGACAAAACATTTTGAGTATTTTGGACATGGGAAGCGCCCCGGAAATAGAGGTCTCCTTGAGTGATAGAAGAGCGCCGGGAAGGAGCTTTGCTGAACTTCTGCAAAGCTGTAAAGAGTTGGTTTTTGTTGTAGGACCGGAAAATCATGCCTTGAGACAGATGGAGGAGTTTTCTCTCCAACTTCAATCAATGATTCCTAATATAAGAGTTACCTACGTATTGAACAGATTAGCTTCTTCATCTAGACATCAGGGCATAAAGAGAAGCTTTCAAAGAAAGTTAAATGAACTTGGCACCGACAATTCAGCTTTTTTAATTCCAGCCGACTACTCACTTTTGGATAAGGCGCAAGGAAGATTTGCATCGGTTCTGGAGGTATCTCCTCGAAGCGCCTTGCGTCGGGCCTACCAAGAACTGGCGGTTTATCTCAGCAAGTAAGTTTGAGTACGCTCTGCCCATGCCATTTCGTCACCTAGTAGAGGGTTCAAACGCGCTTTCTGCTGAGGATGTGTCACGGCTAGGAGAGTTAGTTGCTGAGTGGCAGCTTTTGGCTGATATCTCATTTGCTGATTTGGTTCTTTGGATTCCAAAAAGAAGTGATGAGAAGAGTTGGCCCGAGGGTCATAGAGCAATCGCCCAAATCCGCCCTATGACCGCTGCGACAGTTTTTACACATGATGTGATCGGTGATGAAGTGGCATGGGGAAAGAGACCAAACCTGGACCATTCACTATCAACGGGTGAGATTGTTAGAGAGACTGAGCCACAGCAATTTGGTGAGTTGAAGATTAAAGAGGAAACCATCCCCGTTTTGTTTAAAAAGAAGGTAATCGCCGTAATTTCTCGTCACCGCAATCTAGAAACTATGCGTACTCCATCTCGTTTGGAGTTGAATTATCGAGAAATTGCAAATCACATTTATCGCATGATTGCGGAGGGCAATTTTCCTGTTAAGGATTCAGTTTATTTAGCGGAAGCTGCACCTCGCGTGGGGGATGGATTAGTTCGTTTAGATGTAGAGGGCTCCATTACATTCGCTAGCCCAAATGCGCGATCTGCATTTAGCCGAATTGGGTGGGAGAGAGATCTTGAAGGTCACAAACTCGGTGAGGTTCTAGATTCATTAACTTTGCAGAGCCAGGGACTACAGCCCCGAGAAGAGAATTGGCAAGTTGCGATGAGTGGTCGTTCATTGCGTCGCGCCGAATTTGAGAACTCAGGAGGAGTTGTAGATTTACTGGCGATTCCGCTGACCGAGGCTGACAATCGCATCGGCGCTGTTGTGCTGGTTCACAATGTAACTGAGCTACGGAGAAAAGACCGGGCTTTAATCAGTAAAGATGCCACTATTCGCGAGATTCATCATCGTGTGAAAAATAATCTTCAAACGGTGTCGGCGCTACTTAGATTGCAGGCTAGACGTATCGAAGATGACGCCGCCAGCGCCGCGATTGAGGAGGCGGTGCGGCGCGTAGCTTCCATAGCGCTAGTTCATGAAACCCTTTCAAATACCGCGCAAAACTCAGTGCAGTTTGATGAGGTGATTAGCAAGATTTTGCAGAGCGCAGTTGAGCTAAGTACTAGACCAAACCAAATAGCAATTTCAAAGGTTGGGGAGTTTGGACTAGTGCCGGCTCTGGTCGCGACGCCTTTGGCGCTCGTCGTCACCGAACTGGTTCATAACGCCTTAGAGCATGGTTTATCAAAAGAGGGCTCAAAGGTTGAGGTACATGTGACTCGAGATGCTCAGATTATGCAGGTAGCGGTCATTGATGATGGAGTTGGCGTTCCAGAAGGTTTCACTTTAGATGAAGTGAACTTGGGTTTGCAGATTGTGCAAACCCTGACACAAAATGAGTTAGCTGGCTCTTTAGATTTGATTAAGGTTGAAAAAGGAACTGAGTTCCGAATCAAATTTCCGATTAATCGTTGAGTTGATTCTCCATCAAGCGGGCGCGGTTTCTTGCCGCACGTCGCTTCATGGCACGTCTTTCATCCTCAGACAATCCGCCCCAAACACCAGAATCCTGACCACTCTCTAGCGCCCACTGCAGGCACGGTTCACGAACTTCACAGCGTGCACAAACTTTCTTTGCTTCTTCAATCTGTGCAATCGCCGGCCCAGTATTTCCAACTGGGAAGAACAACTCAGGATCCTCATCGCGGCAAGCAGAGCGATGACGCCAATCCATTGTCATATGTCCTCTTTCATGAACAGCAGACAGCAAGCCAACGAAATCAAACGTTTGAGCTTGATGCCCGAATGGGCTTAATTACTGCGCAATTCTCCCGCGCAAAACTTTTTAACTCAAGGGATTGCGAGGGAAATTTGAGAATTTGAGGGTGAATTACGCCATTGTTGAGTGCCCCCGACAGGATTCGAACCTGTGCACCCGCCTCCGGAGGGCGGTGCTCTATCCCCTGAGCTACGGGGGCGCTTTCGACAAGATTATCAGTGTTTGTTCATGCGAAGATTCGCAGATGACACAGAAAGCCTTTTTTGCCACCGGGTGCTTCTGGGGCGCTGAGCGCAGATTCTGGAATCTGCCTGGAGTGGTTTCCACTTCGGTTGGTTATATGGGGGGCACTAGACCCTCACCAAGTTATGAGCAGGTTTGTACCGGAACAACAAACCATGCTGAGATGGTCGAAGTAGTTTTTGATCCAACTCAAATAACTTACGAGAGATTGCTAGAAGAGTTCTGGACAATGCATGATCCAACCTCACTCAATAAGCAAGGTGGCGATATTGGCACTCAGTATCGCAGCGCAATCTTCACTACAACCGAAGAGCAGATGATTGCCGCCATAAACACTCGAGAGCTGTACAACGATGAGTTGAAGAAGCTGGGTTACGGCGAAATCGTTACTGAAATTCAAGATGCTGCACCTCACACTTATTGGTTGGCGGAGGAATACCACCAAAGGTATTTGGAGAAAAATCCAAATGGTTACGACTGCCACTCCTCAACCGGCGTGCCATTTCCCAAAGTAGCAAAGTGATTTAAAGGTGATTTTTTGCAATAAGTAAAGTTCTATCCGGATTGCAAGATTAGAAAAGTAGGAAAAGAGAGAGTATGCAGCCAGGCTCAGATTTGCCAAAGATTAACCCGCTAACCGGCAAGCCATTTCCCGTTCAAGTCGATGATGCAAAGCTGGAGCAGGAGTTAGATTCCTTATCATTCGAGGTATTACGAAAAGCTGGAACTGAAGTTGCCTTTACCGGCAAGTATTATGAAACTGAAACCATTGGTGTTTACAAATGCAAGGCTTGTAACGCTGAGCTGTTTAGAAGTGATGAAAAGTTTCACTCAGGCTGTGGCTGGCCCTCTTTTTATGCACCAACAAAGGATGATGCGGTAATCCTTCTGGAGGATCGCTCTCTGGCACCAAGAATCCGTACTGAGGTGCGCTGCGCTGCTTGCGGTTCGCATTTAGGCCATGTTTTCGAAGGTGAGGGGTATGCAGTTCCAACTGATCAGCGTTGGTGCATTAACTCAGTTGCGCTGGTTTTGGAGCCTAAAGGTAAATAGCAAGACTCACTTGCTGCTTTTTGAAGTCAAAACCTCATTTGCCCGCCAGCAGTACCAGGCAACATGACTGCGATATGGAGCGAATGGTTCTCCCAGCTTGGCTAAGGCTGCAGGGGTGATTTCGCTGCGCATCCGATTTACCTTTTCCCAACCTCTTCTAACTCCTAGGTCTCCTACCGGCCAAACATCAACTCTTTCCAATTGGAACATCAAAAACATCTCAACTGTCCATTGACCTATTCCGTACATTGGCAAAAGATGTTGCATGATTTCCTCATCACCTAAGCGATGTAGGTTTTTCATGGGGATTTGATTACCGGTGCTGGCTCTGGCTAACTCCTTTACCGCCCGAGCTTTTGAATTGGAGCAACCTGCCGCGCGCAATTTATCGGGAGATAGAGTGGCCAGTTTTTTGGCTTGCAAAGTTCCACCACATAGTTGTTCGACACGGCTGATTATTGTGGCCGCTGCTTTTGTGGAAAGTTGCTGAGAGAGAATTGATGATGCAAGTGAGGAAAAGTTTGATTCCCGTCTTTTATTGGAGTTACCGCTGCTGACAATTGAACCTTTGTCGGCTCTGGCACCAATTGTGCAGAACCCAGCCCGCTCGATAACAACTTCAAATCTGGGGTTGATCTCGATTATGTGGGAGGCGATTTTCCGTGCGCTAGGAAGGGTCTGGGACATAAACCGCAGGCTAGCAGCGTGATTTTCTGGAAACCTCTAGTCATTTTCAGTTTTGCACTCTATTTTTAGCCACTTACAGCTTTTTGCAGAGCCTAAAAATGGATTTTCAGGGATGGGGGTGAGCGATGAACAGCGGCAAAGTTGGCATCAAAGAGGTAGCGGCCGAAGCCGGGGTTTCAATCGCAACAGTCTCCCGTGCTTTAAGGGGTTTACATCATGTAAATCCAGAGACCCGGAACAAGATCTTGGATGCGGCGGAAAAATTAAATTACGCAATTCCACAAGAGAGTGCCAAATCTATCTTTGGCCGCACCAACTCAGTTGGAGTTGTAGCTCCATATATTTCCCGTTGGTACTTTGCACAGGTCATTAACGGCGCTGAACAAGCATTACGTGAAGCTGGCCTTGATCTATTGCTTTACAACTTCTCTCAAATGAAGGGCAGAGAGAGGTTATTTCAACATCAATTGTTAAAGGGACGTGTAGACGCTTTAGTCGTTATTAGCTTGCCTCCAACCGAAGAAGAGTTTGAATCGATGTTGGGATTAGGTATTCCCATCGCATTGGTGGGAATGCACCATGCTCAATGTTCTAGTGTTGCAATTGATGATGTCGCTGGAGCCAGAACCGCAACCCAGCACTTGGTAAACCTTGGTCACAAAAAAATTGGTTTGATCTCTGGGCGTCCAGATGATCCATTTGGATTTAGCGTTCCGCAGGATCGCAGAAATGGCTTTATGCAGGTTTTAGCTGAGAGTGGTCTGGAGTGGAAACCATCCCGTGAGGTTTATGGCGATTTCACTATGCATGGTGCTAGCAGAGCTATGGATGATTTGTTGGCGCGCCCAGATCGACCTACAGCAATCTTTGCGCAATCTGATGAAATGGCACTTGGAGCACTTCAGGCAATTCGTAGAAATGGTCTAAAGGTGCCGGATGACATCTCAATTATTGGTTTTGATGGCCATGAAATGGCGGAGTTTTCAGATTTAACAACCATCGAACAACCAGTTCAGTTGATGGGTGAAATGGCGGCTTGGTCGATTATGGAGCGGTTGAAATCCCCCAAGAGTGAATCTCACTCCTTAACTTTGCCAACTACATTGGTTGTTAGAAGTTCAACCCGGCGTTTAGAAAGCTAGTTTCTAAATTATGTATTTGAAAAATGGACAGGCAAGTCTGTGGTGGCAAGAAGCTGCGATTTATCAGATCTACCCGAGATCTTTTCAAGATCTGAATGAAGATGGTGAGGGGGATTTGCCTGGAATCATCTCCCGTTTGTCATATCTAAAAGAGCTGGGCGTTGATGCAATCTGGTTGAGCCCTTTCTACACATCGCCAAACAAAGATGGTGGTTACGATGTCTCAAACCCACGAGATGTAGATCCAAGGTTCGGAGATATGTCAGATGCAGTTTCACTAATTGAAGAGGCACATAAAGTTGGATTACGGGTTATCGTAGATATTGTTCCCAATCATTTTTCTACAGAACATATCTGGTTTAAAGCAGCGCTGGATTCCGAGCCTGGCTCTAAAGAGCGGGCCCGTTTTCACTTCTTCGATGGACGAGGTGAGGATGGAGCGATTCCACCAAATAATTGGTGTTCCATATTTGGAGGCCCAGCTTGGAGTCGAGTTACAGATTCCGATGGGCAACTTGGTCAATGGTATCTACATTTATTTGATTCAACCCAAGCGGATCTAAATTGGAACAATGAGGATGTACATAAAGATTTTGAGGAAACTTTGCGATTCTGGCTCGATAAAGGGGTAGATGGTTTCCGGATTGATGTGGCACATGGCTTAGTTAAAGATGAGATATTGCAAGATCATCGAGATCCTGAAGGCCTAACCCGTGCTTTGCGACTCGATGTTAGTGATATGCCACGAGAGCAAAGAGAATCACTGCTCTCTGATGTGCCGTTTTTTGATCGCGATGGTGTCCATGAGATTTATCGCAATTGGCGCAAGATTTTTGACTCTTATCCCGGGGATCGGATGAGTGTTGCAGAGGCTTGGGTTCATCCCAGTTCTAGAGCAACGCTTTATGTAAGGCCAGATGAACTACACCAGATTTTCAACTTTGATTTTTTGATTGCCGAGTGGGATGCGAAGTTCTTGGCCAATGCTGTAGAGAAAACTTTGCAAGAGGTTGCTGCAGTTTCAGCGCCGCCTACCTGGGTGCTTTCCAATCATGACTCACCTCGATTGGTTTCCCGGATGGGTGGGGGAGAGTTGGGAGAAAAGAAGGCGCGCGCCATTGCACTTTTGACTCATGCCCTACCTGGTGGGGTTTATGTTTTCCAAGGTGAGGAGTTAGGGCTACCAGATGCACCGCTATCAGATGCTGATCGACAAGATCCCGTTTTCTTTAGAACTAAAGGGGTAGATAAAGGAAGAGATGGTGCAAGAGTTCCTCTACCTTGGAACTCCGCGCAAAATAATTTTGGATTCACCTCTGGGAAGCCATGGTTACCAATTCCCTCCACATGGGCAGATAAAACAGTTGAGGCGCAAATGATTCTTAATGAAGAAAACCGCCTCTCATTTTTGCAGCTTTATCAAAAATCTCTCCAACTAAGAAAACTCTTTGCCGATTCAAATTTCAACTGGCTGATTCGCAGCAATGAAGTTATTGGATTTAGTCGAGGAAGTGAGTACGCGATTTATTCCAATACATCTGGAGAGAAGCTTCAAGTCTCCCTTCCAGAGTCTTTTGATTCTTTCGAGGTCATGATCTGCTCAGCCCCCCAGGAGCAGTTGGGCAGGTCCGGGGAAGGGAGCCTGCAGCTGCCTCCACACAGCACAACCTGGGTTAAGCGGCTCAAGTAGAGCGCCCTTTTAGCTCGCTGAAAACGTTTTTAGTTAACCAAACTGTTAGTCATTTGCAGTTTTTTTACATGGGCAAGCCCTTGCCCTATCCCCGGGCTGGGAGAAGACTGTGCGGGATTCCTCAGAGCGATCTGGGGATTTTTATAGTCCTTTCGAAAGGGGAAAACTATATGACCGCAACTTTGCGGCGTCGTCGATTTGTTTTGGCGACATCAGCCTTTGCTGCGTTGACTCTAATTCTTAGCGGATGTTCAAGTTCAGATGACTCTGCTGGTGGAGCTAACTGCGATGCGTATGAGGCATATCAGGGACATGAGGGAACTGAGGTTGAAATCTATTCTTCAATCCGCAGCCCAGAGGCAGAGATTTATCAGGAATCTTTTGCTGAGTTTGAAGAGTGCACCGGAATTACCATCAACTGGAATGGAACTGCAGAGTTTGAAGCTCAACTTCCAGTTCGTGTTGAAGGCGGTACCGCACCTGATCTAGCTGTATTCCCACAGCCAGGTTTGCTAAAAGCAATGGTGGCAACCGGAAAGATGGTTGCTGCTTCTGATGAAGTATCTGCAGCTGCTGATGAATATTACGGCGCAGATTGGAAGGCATACGGAACTGTTGATGGAACCTTCTATGCCGCGCCACTAGGTGCAAACGTTAAGTCATTCGTTTGGTACTCACCAAAGACTTTTGCTGATAACGGTTGGACAATTCCAACAACTTGGAGTGAGCTACTAGCGCTTTCCGACAAGATCGCATCTGAAGGCAAAGTTCAGCCATGGTGCGTCGGTTTCGGCTCTGGCGATGCAACAGGTTGGGTTGGAACTGACTGGATGGAAGATTTGATGCTTCGTGTTAACGATGCAGCTACCTATGATGCATGGGTAAATCACACCATTCCTTTCAATGATCCAAAGGTTGCAGCAGTATTGAAGGAAGCAGGAAAGATTCTAAAGAATCCAAAGTATGTAGGTAATGTTTCAGCTATTGCTACAACAACCTTCCAAGAAGGTGGAGCTGGACTTGTTGACGGATCATGCGCAATGCACCGTCAGGCCTCATTCATCGGTGGAATTCTTGCCGCTGACTACAACGCCACGATCGTTACCCCAGAAGACACTGGCGTAGAGGGCGGAATTACTACCTTCTACTTCCCAGGTGTAACAGCTGACCAGCGTCCTGCCCTAGGTGGCGGCGAGTTCGTCGGCGCATTCGCTGATCGTGGAGAGGTAAAGGCTGTACAGCTATACCTCACATCTCCAGAGTGGAACAACAAGAAGGCTGCACTTGGTGGCTGGTTCTCAGCTAACAAGGGTCTTGATGTTGCAAATGTTGCTGATCCAGTAAACAAGAATGCTGTTGAAATTCTAAAGAGTGCAACAACATTCCGTTTTGATGGCTCAGATGCGATGCCAGCTGCAGTTGGTGCTGGTTCATTCTGGAAGGAAATGACCGCTTGGGTTGCTGAGAACAAGTCCGACAAGGCTGTTCTCGATGCAATCGAGAAGTCATGGCCGAAGTCCTAAAGATTAGAGAATCAACCAAGAAGTTGATTAGCTAGCTTAGAAAGAGGTGCGGTGTTTTTACACCGCACCTCTTTTGCAAAGTAGATTTCTCCCAGAGAGAATCTTGGGGTTAAAGAAATTTAAAAAAAATTTGCAGAGTGGAACTTAATAAAGTGGAGTTAAAGAAGGAGTGGGAATGCTTGAAATAGCAGCGCGGCAAACCCAACTCGAGCAAGCATTTTCAAAGTTGATTGGCCTGGTTTTAACTGTTCTTGTCTTTGCCTTACTTGTCGCCGCTGCATTCTGGCTCGCCGAGCGCACCTCTGAGAAAATTCAACGGTATGTTAAGTACCTAATATTCCTAACGCCGGCATTAATATTTTTGTTCATTGGTTTAATCGGCCCAGCAATTAGAACTCTTTACCTCTCATTTCGTGATGCTAGAGGAGAGAATTTTGTAGGGTGGGAGAATTACCAATGGGCCTTTACACAACCTGAAATCTTGGAGGTTTTGAAGAATACCGGAATCTGGATGGTTGTAGCGCCTTTGGCATCTACTGGTTTTGGTTTAACGATTGCGGTTTTAACTGATCGAATGCGCCGTCCCGGGCTAGTGAAATCGCTGATATTTATGCCGATGGCTATTTCATTTGTGGGTGCAGGAATCATTTGGAAGTTTGTCTATCAATTTCAACCCAATGATCGGGTGGCAGAAATTGGGTTACTTAGCCAGATTGCGGAGTGGTTAGGTTTTGTTCCCACCAACTGGATCTTGACCTCCCCACTTAATACCTTTCTGCTAATCATTGTCTTTGTTTGGATTCAAACTGGTTTTGCAATGGTGGTTCTGTCCGCTGCAATAAAGGCAATTCCTGATGAAATATTAGAAGCCTCAATGCTTGACGGAGCCAGTGGCTGGAAGCGCTTTAGCAAAGTCACGGTGCCCATGATTCGAGGCACCATCATCGTTGTTTTGAGCACCATAACTATTGGCGCACTAAAGGTATTCGACATCATTCGAACCATGACTGGCGGCAACTTCAAAACCAGTGTTATCGCAAATGAGATGTATAACCAGTCGTTTAGGGCTCTAAATTATGGAACCGGAAGCGCGCTGGCGATTATTTTGTTTATCGGCATTTTGCCACTGGTGATTTACAACGTTATCCATCTGCGTAGAGAAAGAGCGGAGCGATAATGAAGATTTTGAAGCGGAACAAGGCAAGAGATATCGAAACTGTTAAGACCCATTTATCGAGCCCTTGGGCAAGTTTTGCTGCAATCTTGTTAGCAACTCTTTGGACCATTCCTACCTTTGGTTTGTTTGTCACTTCTTTTAGGCCGAGTACCGGCATAAACACCTCGGGCTGGTGGACAACAATTACTAAGCCAGAGTTCACCTTAGAGAACTATTCACGGGTTCTTTTCGAGGGCAGGGGAGCTACGCCACCCTTAAGCCAGTATTTCTTGAATACCTTCGCCATAGTTGTTCCCTCTACAATCATCCCAATCACTATCGCGATTTTCGCGGCTTATGCGATTGCCTGGTTTGACTTCAAGGGACGCAACTTCATATTTTTCTCAATTTTTGCCCTGCAGGTGATTCCACTTCAGATGTCACTAATTCCGCTGCTGCAGCTGTTTTCTGGTGGATTACACATTGGTTCCGTAACGGTGATACCAAGCTTTGGCATAACTGGAACCTTTATTCCAATCTGGTTGGCGCACACAATGTTCGGTCTTCCATTAGCAATTTTCTTACTTCATAACTTCATCGCTCAATTGCCTCGCGAGCTAATAGAGGCTGCTCGCGTTGATGGAGCGGATTACTTCAAACTTTTCCGACAGATTGTTTTGCCATTGAGTATTCCAGCCATCGCATCATTTGCCATTTTCCAATTCCTATGGGTCTGGAATGATCTGTTAGTTGCATTGACATTTGGTGGCGGTAAAAGAGAGATTGCGCCTCTCATGGTCAGATTGGCTGAGATGACTGGAACTCGAGGCGGGGATTGGGAGCTTCTAACCGCTGGCGCCTTTGTATCTATCCTTGTTCCGGTTGCGGTCTTCTTCGCCTTACAACGGTATTTTGTACGGGGATTATTGGCGGGTTCTGTTAAAGGATAATCCGTCTAAATTACTTAAAGTTAATGCCTTAAAGTGGCATACTGCTGGTCATGGTCAATTCAGTTGATGCTCTGTCTTTGCAAGATCTGCGCAAGAGAAAAAGTGTTAAGTGGCGACAATTCCCATCTGATGTACTGCCTCTTCCAGTTGCAGAGATGGATTTTCCGATTGCCGAGCCAATAAAGCTGGCATTGACAGACATGATTGAAAGATCTGACACCGGATATCTAGGGCCATTTCCTGAGATGTTCGAGGCCTTTGCAGAGTTTTCTAAACAGCGCTGGAATTGGGATGTAGATGTCTCGCAGATGAGAATCGCAACCGATGTCGGCGTGGGCACGGTCGAGGTAATTCGCACTCTCATAAATCCTGGCGATCGGGTCATGCTTAACTCTCCGGTCTACGACAACATGTGGAGATGGGTCGCTGAGGTGAGAGCAACTTTGGTTGATGTTCCACTCGCGGAAAACAACCTCGACTATTCTCTTGATTTAGATGCGATAGAGCACGAGTATCAAAAAGGAATAAAGGTTCACATTCTGTGTCATCCCCATAATCCAGTCGGAGTTATCTTCTCTAAAGAGATTTTGGCAAAACTCGCTGATTTAGCCGTGAAGTATCAAGTAAAAATAATTAGTGATGAAATCCACGGTCCACTCACGTACGAACCTAACTCCTTCACTCCATTTTTGGCGGTTAGTGATGCTGCCCGGGAAGTTGGTATCGCCGTTACCAGCGCTAGCAAGGGGTTTAACCTCGCGGGATTGAAGTGCGCCTTGATTATTACTAGTTCACAAGTGCTAAAAGAGAAGATTAACTCTATGCCAATCTCAGTAGCATTTCGCGCCTCTCTTTTTGGCGCGGTTGCAGCCACCGCTGCCTTTAGAGATTCGCTGGAATGGCTGGATGGCGTGATTGCAACTTTGAATGAAAACCGCACTCTAATCAGAGGTTTGATTGACACTCAATTACCAGCAATCGGCTATCGGATTCCAGATTTTGGCTATTTGGCTTGGTTGGATCTTTCAAATCTTGGATTAGGTGATGATCCAACAAAGCAGATTTTGGAACGAGGCAAGTTGGCGATAAATGGTGGCGTTATGTATGGTCCAAAACATACAAGTTTTGCCCGTCTCAACTTTGGAACCAGTCCAGAGATTATTTCAGAGGCTTTCAACCGCATTCTAAAAAGCTTGTAATTAGGATAGATTTGATGGAACCGAAATACGATGCGGTGGTTGTTGGCAGCGGTCACAATGGTTTGGTAGCTGCCTGCTATTTAGCGTTGGCTGGCAAGAAAGTTCTAGTCCTCGAGAAAAATGATTATGTTGGTGGAGCCACAACAAGTATCTCTGCCTTTAAAGGTATCGATGCCAAGCTTTCTCGCTATTCCTATCTAGTGGCATTGCTTCCTGATCAAATAATCCAGGATTTATCACTGAATTTCCAATGCTTAAGTCGCTCTGTTTCAACATACGCTCCCTACTTTGATGAAGAGGATCAGGGATTATTAATCAACAGAGTTTTTGACCATGAAAGCCATGAATCGATGGAGCTATTGACCGGCAGTGGAGATGAGGCGCAGGCATGGATCAACTTTTATGGAGCGGTTCAAGAGTTTGCGGGTGTTTTGGCACCAACATTTTTGCAACCGCTACCTACAGCCTCGCAGTTGCAAGAAATCGTTGACCCTTTAACTTGGGTGGAGTTAGTTGAAAACACCTTAGGCCAAACCCTGCACGATAATTTCTATGATGATCTAGTAAAGGGAATAGTCTTAACTGATGGCTTGATAGGAACCTTTACTAGCGCTGATAGCCATGCTGCAAATGTCTGTTTTCTTTATCATTTAGTTGGAAATGGAACTGGAGAGTGGAAGGTTCCTAAAGGAGGCATGGGGGCTCTAGTTTCTGAGCTAAAGAGGCGGTGTGAAGAGTTAGGTGTCTTAATTAAGACCGAGACCGAGGTCCTCTCAGTCATTGAAACCGCTGATTCTGTAGAGATTAAAACTAAAGCAGGAGAGAGTTTTACTGGGCAAGTACTGCTCGCAAATTGCGCGCCGAAGGTGCTGGAGAAAATCGCTGGAGTTCCTGCTCCCGATCTACTCGATGGATCCCAACTAAAGATAAATATGGTTTTGAAGGAGTTGCCGAAATTAAAGAGCGGAATGGATCCAAAAAAGGCGTTTGCTGGCACCTTCAGAATTAATGAAAGCTTTCATCAATTAGAAAGGGCATACGAACAGGCCTTGCAAGGCAAGGTGCCGGATGAAATTCCAGCTGAGATGTATTGCCACACAATTACCGACCCATCAATAATGGATGAGTCACTTACCAAAGCAGGTTTTCACACCTTAACTCTGTTCGCTTTGCACTTACCTGCCTCTCTATTTGATGAAGATCACGATGCCACCAAAGAGATTGCGGTTCAGCGGGTTTTGGAGTCGCTAAATGAATACTTAGAGCGACCAATTCAAAGCTATTTGGCAGATGATGCAGATGGCAATCCATGTATCGAGGCTAAGAGCCCACAAGAACTGGAGCAGGCGTTGGGCCTACCCAGAGGCAACATCTTTCATGGTGATTTGCAGTTTCCATGGAAAGACGAGGGCGACTTACGCAAATGGGGAGTTGAGACAAATTCAAAGCGAATTTTCATCGCAGGCTCAGGAGCGGTTCGTGGTGGCGGAGTTTCTGGCATAGCTGGTCACAATGCAGCGATGGCAACCTTGGAAAGTCTTGAACAACTGGCGTAGACTTCGTCTTGTGATTAAAGCTCTTCGCAGATTTACAGCCTTTGTGGCCTTGTTGGCGGTTGCCTTCAAAGGGGTTCTCTCATTCTTGTCTTGGGTAGAGAAACAGGATGAAGCGCAGGCGGTTTGGAGCGATGACGAGGATCGTGAAGAAGAGTTGGAAGAGGCTTTTTAGTGAGCCAAGCAAATACTCCTACCTACATTCCAGGTAGCTGCAATCTTGGAAAAGAAGAAATTAGACGACGCCAACTGGTGGCGATTCTGGGATTAATTCTTTCAGTAACCACCTTTGTTGGTTTAGTTGGTTCAGATACGCCGGCATCAGCACGTTGGGGAATGTTTGTTCCGCTAATGGTTTTCTCCATTGGCTTTATTCAATCTCGGAGAAAATTCTGTTTGGCTTATGGCTTTATGGGAACTTTCAATCTAGGTAAGTTAGGCGACCTATCGCGGGTTCAAAGCCCTGAAGACCGCAAAGCTGATCGAAAGACCGCTCTTTCAATTTTGCTGCAAGCCTCAGCTCTGGCCCTGGCGCTGACTATTGCGCTGGTTTTACTCCCACTTTAATCTCTAAAGAAATCCATTGAGTTCTAAGCTCCTCGGGAGTAGTGTCTTTCTCAACAGCTAGAGGAGTAAAGATGCAAATCATTATTCATAGTCACGGTACAGCTTTAGCAATAGATTTCTCTGAGATTAGTAAAGAGAGATTACAAAGATTGGCCAGATTCAATATTCCAATTGATCGCATTGATGTGGATGTAAAGCATCAAGCCAATCCACGTTTTGGAAAAAAATCGCATCGAGTAGTTCTAACTACTCATGGAAGTGGACCTCTGATTCGTGCCGAAGGGGAGGGTTTCAATGATCTCGCGGCTTTTGACGAAGCTGCGGAGGCGTTAGAGCTACAACTCAGAAAAAAGCATGAGCGCGCCAAAGATTTCAATCGGGAGAGTTTGCGGAAGCTGCGAGCTCACACCACCGTAGACTAATGAAGTGATTTCCGATTTAGCAGATGGAATTATCAAAGCTCAGTCTCTCCTGAGCCTTCCGCAATCGATTAGCCGAATAGTTATCTCAGGCAAGCAACGCAATAAGTCACCGCAGTTTCTTCGGATTGATATCCGACCGGTCTTAATCAAGTCAGCAATACATTGGCAAGTAGTTAGCCATGATGGCAAAAAAGATATAACCAAGAATCTGCGCCCCGAAGCTCTCAAGTTAGAAGAGTTCATACAGAGTGGATTTGCCAACCTACTTATTGAAAATGATCAGGTGGAGTTCACGCTGCGGGTAACCAAATCAGGTCAGGCTCAACTCAATACTAGAAGACTCTCTCCAGCAGATGTTTCCAGGTCGGATAAACAGGATAATCAACTTTCACATGATCGAGTTAAGAGCAGGCTTCTCGACGAGAGCGAGGAGTTATTCAAGCATCTTGGGATAACAGATCACGATGGAAAGTTAAAGCCTTCTCGCAGTGACAAATTCAAACAGGTTCAAGAGTTCTTGAAGAGTATTCAGCTAGCCATTGAATTTGTTCAAGTGGACACCAAAGATCAATCTGACAAGAACGCCTTCAAAATTGTTGATTTGGGCTGTGGTCATGCCTACCTAACCTTTGCGGCTCATCGATTTGCTCGAAAATTAGGATTATCTCCTGAAGTTTTAGGGGTAGATGAGCGGGTAGATAGTCGCGACCGAAATAACGCCATTGCAGATTTGTTGAATATTTCAAGTGAAATGAAATTCTCTGCAACAAAGATTGCTGAATTGCCTGCGATGAAAACAGATTTAGCTATTGCGCTGCATGCCTGTGATACTGCAACTGATGATGCAATTGCTTGGGCGGTTAAAAGTAAATCTTCTGTCATATTGGTAGCTCCGTGCTGTCATCACGATATCCAAAAGCAATTGAGCACTTCACCAGCTCCTTGGAAAATTGCAACTAGATATGGAATTCTGCAGGAGCGAGTCGGAGACATAATTACCGATTCGATTCGCGCTCAAATCTTGAGAGTGCTCGGTTATCGCACTGAGATTATTGAATTTATCGCTGGCGATCACACCCCAAGAAATCTTATGATTCGCGCCTTTAAATCCCACGACGGCAAATCTGCCGCTAATTCGCTCTCTCCACAGCAGGCCTCAGAAAAAGCAGCGGATTTCCAGGAGTTAGATCAGATGATTGAGCAGTGGCAGATCAAGCCAAAATTGATGGATTTGCTGCGCTCTGAGCTGGAGCAGGCGCGGGCCGGCAAGGGTCTCAGTTAGGCTTCTCCAATGTCTTCCAAACCACCATCTGCCAATGAAGGTAATGGGTCATCCCAGATTAATGTCGGCAAAGTCTTAGCTTCATTGCCGGTGGGGGAAAAGGTTGGAATCGCTTTTTCTGGCGGATTAGATACTTCTGTAGCGGTCGCTTGGATGCGCGCTAAAGGTGCAAAGCCCTGTACCTACACAGCTGACTTAGGTCAGTATGACGAGGGAAATATTGAAACCATTCCAGATCGCGCTAAAGAGTATGGCGCAGAGATTGCACGTCTTGTAGATTGCAAATCTTCCTTGGTTGAGGAGGGTTTAGCGGCAATTGCATGCGGCGCCTTCCACATTAGAACTGGTGGCCGGGCATATTTCAACACCACGCCTCTAGGTAGAGCGGTTACTGGAACATTATTGGTAAGAGCAATGCTCTCCGATGGAGTTCAGATTTGGGGAGATGGCTCAACTTACAAAGGTAACGACATCGAGCGTTTCTATAGATATGGTTTGTTAGCAAATCCAAATCTCAAGATCTATAAGCCTTGGCTAGACAAAGATTTTGTCACTGAGCTAGGTGGTCGCAAAGAGATGTCGGAGTGGCTGCTTGCTCATAATCTGCCTTATCGAGACAGTGTTGAAAAAGCTTATTCAACCGATGCCAATATTTTGGGCGCTACCCATGAAGCAAAACAACTTGAAGAGTTGAGCTCCTCTATTGAAATCGTAAAGCCAATAATGGGTGTGGCATTTTGGGATCAAAGTATTTCTATTCCATCAGAAGATGTTCGAATCACCTTCAAACAAGGCCGTCCAGTAGCTATCAACGGCAAAGATTTCTCAGACTCAGTTGAGTTAATGCGAGAGGCAAATGGGATTGGCGGCCGGCATGGACTTGGTATGTCTGATCAGATTGAGAATCGCATAATTGAGGCCAAGAGTCGTGGAATCTATGAAGCGCCTGGCATGGCGCTGCTATTTATCGCCTATGAAAGACTGGTTTCGGCTATACACAACGAGGACACCATCGCTAATTACCATGCAGAGGGAAGACGTTTAGGACGTTTGCTATATGAAGGCAGATGGCTTGATCCACAATCACTAATGCTGCGAGAGTCATTAACCCGCTGGGTAGCCTCTGCCGTATCCGGCGAGGTGGTTTTGCGGCTACGTCGTGGAGATGATTACTCCATTATTGACACTAAGGGAGCTGGCTTTAGTTATCACCCAGAAAAGCTTTCCATGGAGCGCACCGAGTCAGCAGCCTTTGGACCTACAGATCGAATCGGCCAACTCACCATGAGAAATCTAGATATAGCCGACACCCGTGCGAAATTAGAGTTGTATCGAAATCAGGGACAGATCGGCAAAGGTAACTTTGATTTGGTCGAGTTAGAGGATGGATCAAAGTAGTTTTGTATTTGCATTCAAGTTCTTTCTGGCGAAATCCAGAAGCGAATACTGGAAGCGAAATCCAGAAGCGAAAATCAGAGACTAAACACTGAAACTAAAGTAAGGAACTAAACTCAGAAACGGAGAAAGCATGTCAAACAGCCCAATCTCAAAGATTCTGGACAACTTCATTGAAGAGGGAATCAAACTTTCTCCAATCGGCGCGACCATGCTTGGCGTGCCGGGTCATGATGACAAATTTGATGATTTCTCTATGGCGGGTTACAAGAAGCAAGAGGAGTTGGCCAGAAATACCCTCAAGGCGATTCAAGCCGAAACTCCCGTAAACGAGTTTGATCGCATCGCTAAAGATGTTGCTATAGAGCGTCTCTCCTCTGAAATAAAGTTGAGCGAGACATTAGAGGCAAACATTCTTTTCAATCTGATTGCATCACCTGTTACCCGGGTTCGTCAGGTTTTTGAAATGATGAATAAGGAAAAGCCAGAGACTGTTAACAATGTAACCAAGCGATTAAATGGGGTAGAAGAGGCGTTTGCAGGATGGCGCTCAGCTCTGGCCTCTGCAGCCGAACAAGGCAAGGTGAACTCCAAGCGCCAAGTATTGGCGACTGCAGGACAGCTGGAGACCTTTTCTAAAGGTGCTTTCACCGCAGTTGCAAAAAAGTTTGATCCTGCCGGTTCAAATCAAGAGTTGATCGCAGCTGCGCACCGCGCTGAAAAAGCCTCCAGCGATTTGGCGAAATGGTTGCGTGATGAATATGCCCCAAAGAGTGATCCTAAAGATGGAGTGGGAGCGGAGCGCTATCAGATGTGGGCCCGCCATTTCACAGGAGCAGATCTTGATCTTAGAGATACCTATGAGTGGGGCATGGAGCAGTTAAAGATTATTAATGAGCGCATGTGGGTAGCTGCAAAGAAGCTTTATCCAGATGCCACATCACTTCGCGAGGTCGCAGATAGATTAGATAAAGATCCTCGCTATACAGTCGAAGGCGAAGCTGAGCTGTTGAAGAAGTTACGTGAATTCATCGAAGCCGCTGTGGTGCGTTTAGATGGTAAAGAGTTTGATATTGATCCACGAATCAAAAACTGCGAAGCCCGCTTGGCGCCGGAAGGTAGCGCATCTGCTGCTTATTACATGGGACCAAGTGAAGATCTTTCTCGTCCCGGAACAACCTGGTTTCCAACGATGGGCCGAAAGGTTTTTGGCTGGTGGAATATTGTTTCAACCTGGTACCACGAAGCTGTTCCCGGACATCATTTGCAGGTTGCTACCACGAAAATTAACACCGAACGCCTAAATCGTTTCCAGAGAAATAGAGTTTGGGTTTCGGGATATGGTGAAGGTTGGGCGCTTTACGCTGAACGACTAATGGATGAACTTGGAGCTTTCGAAGATCCAGGTTATGAAATGGGTTATCTATCTGCACAGGGACTTCGAGCCGCGAGAATCGTCGTTGATATTGGTATGCACTGCGGTTATGAAGATTTTGATGGAAAGATCTGGAACGCGGAGTCGGCGTTCAAGCTGCTTCATGAACGTGCTCTGCTAGATGAAATCTCAGCGCGCAGTGAAGTAGATCGTTACCTGGGATGGCCAGGACAGGCGATTTCATACAAAGTCGGTGAACGTTTTTGGATGGAGTGCCGCGAGGCGGCGAAACAAAGACTGGGTTCTAAATTTGAACTCAAGAAATTCCACTCCTTTGCCCTTAACTTAGGTCCGATGGGTCTTGATCCCTTCAAGCGGGAAATGGCGCTTTGGGATGGCAATTAAGTAGACTGAGCAGGTCGTTTCCGGGGTCGGTGTAATTCCGAACCGGCAGTTAAAGTCTGCGACCCGTTAGCAGCCAGTTAACGGTGGACTTGGTGGAACTCCAAGACCGACGGTTAAAGTCCGGATGAGAGGGAACGCGGGTACTTTCTATTTGCGCTTTTTTGGCGCACTAGATTGAACTCTTTTCTGTCATGTCATTTGGCATGTGCGGAGGGAGTCTCATTGGGATATCCCGTTTTCGCCCCGGATTGTTTGCAACCGGAGGGCGCGCTTAATTGAAGCAGAGATTTGATACCTCAGCGATCGACCTAGATCGTTTGATGTTGCGTGCCAATGATTTGTCCAAAAAGGGACTTGGCTTAACAGCACCTAATCCAGTTGTTGGCGCAGTGATTGTTGATTCCAATGGAGATGAAATCGCTTCAGGTTTTCACGCCGGTGGCAATCATGCCGAGATCGTTGCGATTGAGGCAGCAAAGAAATATGGCAAAACTGATTTTTCTGATTGCGCCATCATAATTACTTTAGAGCCATGTAATCACTTTGGGAAAACCCCACCTTGCTCCGATGCCATAATCAACGCTGGTTTTGCAGCAGTTATTTTTGCCGTAAATGATGCAAATAAATTAGCTGCTGGGGGAGCAGAAAAGATTTCAAGCGCTGGAATTACTGTGATTTCCGGAGTGCAAAAAGAGTTAGTGGCTTCGACCAATCGAGCCTGGTTGGGTAAAGTCGAGAAGAACCGCCCATGGTTTGTAACCAAGATAGCTGCTACTTTAGATGGAAAAATCTCCACACAGAATGGCGAATCAAAGTGGATTACCTCTGCTGAATCACGAGCTGATGTAGCGGCATTACGTAATCAATCCGATGCCATATTGACGGGAACTGGTACAGCTTTAGCTGATGATCCGCAGTTGACTCCAAGATTTATCGAGGCTGAGAATCCATCAGGACGCCGCATTAATCCAGCACGTGTTGTTATGGGAAACAGCTCGATACCAGATCACTTCAAGCTGCATGATTCAACCGCGCCAACCCATTTCTTGAAAACCCATGATTTTGCGCCACTTTTAGAGTTGGCAAATTCATTGGGTTGGAATCAGATTCTGGTTGAGGCCGGGAGTCGACTGAACTCCGCATTGTTGCAGGCGGGCTTAGTGGATGAAATTCAGCTTTATTTTGCTCCAGCGTTATTGGGCTCTGGCACGAACTTCATCTCTGATTTAGGAATAACAAGATTAGCCGATCACATACAACTCTCATTTGGGGAGATTGAAAAGGTTGGCCCTGATTTGAAACTTCAAATTTTCACTCAATCACATTCCGGGTTTTCGGTCATCGGCAATGGCTCAAAAGAGGGAGGCGCACACTAAGTGTTCACTGGATTAGTTCAGGGAGTAGGCGAGGTTATCTCCATTACTAAAGCTGAAGACTCAGCTCTTATTACCTTTGCCAGTGATTTGGTAGCGGATTTAGCGGTGGGGGATTCAATTTCTATAAATGGTGTGTGCCTAACCGCAACCGCGGTAAAAGAAAACAGCTTCACCGCCGATGTTATGGTGCAAACTTTGAAGTTAACCACTCTAGGAAGTTTAGTTTCGGGA
>JACCEA010607670.1_pt1 | contig 20588 bp, 7 predicted proteins | sample 7449851 | NCBI WGS metagenome assembly JACCEA01 (sample SAMN15323453, study PRJNA562643) | freshwater metagenome | isolation source: river surface water | place: USA:Blue River Watershed | collected 2017-08-18
AGTTGCAGAAGGAACCTATGCTTATCACAGGTGGATATGATGGTATTCTTGCCTTCTATAATTTATTTATAGATGGAAAAGACTTGACTGGAAAACAAGAAGCCGTGTGTACTCGTAAAGTATTAGCTCACAACGAGAGTATCACTGCCATGACACTCTATACGCCAAGGCTTGCCAAGGATGACCCCCTTGTTATAACCGGCAGTATCGACACAAAGGTGATTGTGTGGAATATATTTACTGGAGAACGTATGCAAACTTTAATAGGGCATTCTAATCGTGTTTGCTTTATGTCCGTTTTGACATTGCCGACAGATCCATATCAACCCGACAATCCAGAGGATAAAGGGCGCCCACTGTTGATCACAGGTGGTGATGATCATAGTATTATTATCTGGGAAGATGCACTTCATCAGAGAAAATTTATGCCAACATCTGATGCTGTGCAATCTGCTTTTCTCTCTGATTTGAAAATGAGTGATACTGTGACCGATGCAGGTATCAATGGGAAAATATTTGATCAAGATCATCCACCCAATGTACGCGACCAATTCCTATCATCTCTTGAGCACCAAGACTGGCATTTGATTACTCATCTCGCCAAGACATACAAACATCAATTATTCATTGAAAATCCAACTCTGTTTTCAATGGCTATTGCAGAAGGTAAACCAGACTTTTTATTAAAATTTCAAACTTATTTAAGTTACATGATTCGTTTCTTGCCTGATTTATTAAAAGAAGCGATTAATAAATATGACTTAGCTTCAGTTCGTGTAATCTTATTGTGTTGGTTAGAAAATTGTAATCGTGACATTGATAATCGTTTAGAACAACGTTTATATCATGGATCATATTTTTTACCAACTGAACATTTGCATAGCCTTGCTGAGATGTATCCATTAGAGTTTATTAAATTTATTTCTGGTTTAAAATTAATAAGAAATCATTGTCCATTAATTCAAGATAATCACAGTCGACAAAAATTAAATATTGTGGATCGTATTGATATCGTTGGAATGAAAGATCCTTCTTCGGAGTATGTTTCAACGTGGCAAAAGGTCTTTGAAGGCCGTCCTAAATGGTTAGATAATTTGAATGAAATTCGTGAAGTTATTTTATATGAACGTTGTTCAAAAGCTCATCCCGTCGCATCTTTAATGATTCCATTAAAAAATGCTGCAACAATTGAAATGTTAGAATGCTTTGTTGAGGTAAGTGATTTATTAGATAATGTTGAAATATTTGCTTCACCAATTGGTAGTACTGCATTAAAATATTATTGGGATGAACATGGTAAAACATTACATTTACAAGAAATGATAAAATACGTTCTATGTTTAATCATGTTTATGTTTTGTTTATATTCTTATCAATTTTATTTTCAAAATGTTAATCATATTATATTTACAATTGGTACAAATATTATTGATGTATGGATGATAATGATATTTCTATATTACTTGTATAGTGAAATTACACAATGTTTAGTTAAATATAAACGTGTATGTAAGAAAATTAAATCACAACAATTTCTTAAAAATACCTATAATATACTTCTATATTGTTTCATACCGGATGAGAAGGGTGGGGAGCAGAATGATGGATATATACGAGTTGGAGCATTCTTAATTTCTCAGTTTATTATGGATATTTGGAATGCTATTGACGTGTCTATTATTCTTAGTGGAATAACCGGTTTAGTGATGAGAATTGTTGCCAATAAAGATTCTCCTAGTAGTCGAATTGCGTTATCGATTACTTCGATACTAATGTGGTTTAAATTGTTATATTATATGAGACCATTCTCTGCTTCTGGTCAATTAGGTAAGTGAATCGGTCTATTTGAAGTCTTTCTTTATCATCTAATCACCTTGAATTTTCTTTTAAAACAGTGGCCATGATAATCGCAATTGCTTATTCCATTCGTTATTTTTTAATTGCTTTATTTATTGTATTAGCAGGATTTTCTCAAGGATTTTGGATATTATCAAATATGGATGCTGATTCTGATTTTGGAACTATAAGAGGTTCACTTTGGTCTTCATTTATGACCATGCTTGGTGCTATGCAGCCAGAATTTGAACCGAATCATAATGCGTCCCCAGCCTTTGCTCGCTATCTGCTTGTTGTCTTTATGATGGTCATGATGATATTGATGCTTAATATTTTGATTGCTCTTATGGGTGATACATTCACAAATGTAAGAGATTCAGGATTAGCATTGTGGAGAAAAGAACAAGCTGCTATTTGTATTGAAGAAATGATATCACCTGTAAAATCCGATGCGGTTTCTGAGAATAATAGAGTTGGTGTTTGTCCTTACATCCATGTATTACAGTACACATCGGATATTGGTACTAGTGATTCCAAAGTTAAGCTGAGTGACATGGTGAATACCAGTAAAGATCATGTTCAGAAATTTACTCCGTTGGAATCAGATAATGCCATTCTCAATAGACAGTAATATGATAGTTTTTGTCGCAGATTAAAGTTTAGAATTTGTTGTTTGTAGATATAGAAGCTTTTTTCTTGTTGTTGTAGTGTGAAAATGGTCAGTCAGTCATCTTGCAGTAACCTGTTTGAAAATATTACAGTATCTTATATAGCTAATAAAGTGAAAATGTTGTTTCGCGTAAACTTTAACATTGGTATCCTTAAATTCGGTCAACCAACATATTGTTTTAGAATTGTCTTGTCTATTGTCAATTTAATAAAGTGTTTGAATGTTCGTGTATTTTATTTGTCAAACTAGTCATTTGCAGTTGAATGTTTGGTGTGATGGTACTGAGCATCATTATCTTATTAATATAATACTAACGTAGATCATAAATGAATGACCATACTGACCCATTCTTTCAAAATACTACAACTGACTGACCTTAATGACATTAATCAACTGACAACTCCTAACGAGATGACACATACAACTACAGTCAAACAATTTGCAGGATCTACTGAATACTGACAGCTATATTTAACATTGAAACAACTACTGACAAACAAAATCATTGCAACTGTCATTGAACTTTTAGATAATGTCTATGAAAAATAAAATCTTAACCAACAATCAACATAATAGTAAAATTAGGCGAAACGCATGCAACTCTACCGATGTCTTCTTCTCTAAAGACCGTACTGACAAGTGTTATTAATGCGAGGGAATACTGTCAACAACAACAAAAGCAACCAACAAAGATTATCCAAATTTAAAGCAAAGGAAAATGAGATAATCCAATAGATATAAAAATTAACTTCATTCATTCGATCAAAATATTGATATTTTAATCATTTCTCTTGACTTTTCTCTTGAATGGATGAACTGGAATGATACTGGCTTCAACCATCTTACGTAATTCTTTGGATGGTTCATTCGCACCAACATCCGAAGTATACTGTAACACGTGAATAAACGGCTTTACTGTAATTGCTTGATCGGTAAGACGATGACTGGTTCCAGCGAAAACACACGCTACACTAGGTTTTGAGGGTTTATCAACTCGGTGATAGGGCGATATAGACCTGGCAAATGACGACATAGGCGATGAAAACATTTCTTCAATACAAATAGTAGCTTGCTCTTTTCTCCATAGCGCTAATCCTGAATCTCTTACACGTGAAAAGGCATCGCCCATGAGTGCGATCAAGATATTGAGCATCAAGACAATCATTACCATCATAAAAATAACCATTAAAAAGCGTGCAAATGCAGGAGATGCATTTTCATGACCATCAAATTCTGGCAACATGGCACCCAGCATTGTCATAAATGAAGCCCACAACGATTTTCTTACTGTACCAAAATCAGCGTGTTCATCCATATTTGACAATAACCAAAATCCTTGAGTGAATCCTGCTAACACACTGAACAAGGCAATCAGGAAAAAGCGAATCGAAAATGCGATTTGAATGATCATCGCTACTAATGGACCAGACGAAGAAAAAGGTCTCATAAAATACAACAGTTTAAACCACATGAGAATGGATGTAATAGATAAGAATACACGACCAGTTGGAGTATCTTGAGCATATGCTAAACGTAACGATAAGCCCACAATACCTGTAATAATGACAATCATATCTACCATATTCCAAATATCAAAAATAAAATGAGACACAACAAAGGCACCAACACGAATTAGAGGAGTTTCTATTGACTGAGTTGGGTGACTTTGGACCTTGGCACTTGTTTGACTCACATTTTCAGCCTTCAAAGTAGATGAAGAAACAACATCTTTTTTAACAGGAAAATATCGTTCAATAACATTGTCTGAATTCGCTTTAAATACAAAAATATCCGAACCTAATTTCTTATGAATAGAATTATATTTTGCACTACATTGTTCAATTTCTTCAAATAAATAATATCCAAATAAAATTATCATAATAACATTTAATGCATTTAATTCTATTTTACTATTTATTGTATTCTCATGTTTTTGATGTTGAAATTGAAATTGATAAGAATAAATACATATCATAAATACAACAAGACAAATAATATATTTTAACATTGCAGAGAAATGTAACCAACGTCCATGTGAATCCCAATAATGTTTTAATGACATTACACCAACTTGTGAACGAAAGATTTCAACATTATTTAATAAACTACTTACCTCAACAAAGAGTTCAAGGATAGAAATGGAGGCAGAATTCATTAATGGTACCATTAATGAAGTTACTGATTGAGCATTTGAACAACGTTCGTACAATAGAATTTCATGAACTTCATTCCAATGATAATGTAAAGTAGAACGATCTTCAAAATGGTTTCTCCATGAAGTTGCATATTCGTCAGAGGGATTATCTACACCACAAATATTGAAGCGATCAATTAAATGAAGCTTTTGTTTATTATGACCACCAATCAAAGAATGATGATTTCTAACCAAGGATAGTCCAGAAATAAAATTAACAAATTCTAATGGATACATTGCAGCAAGACTACGTAAATGTTTAATTGGTAAAAAATAAGAAGCATGAAATAAACGTTGATCCAAGCGGTTATCAATGTCGCGATTACAACTTTCAAGCCATGCAAGAAGAACAATTCGTACGGAAATTAAATCATTCTTATCTATGGCTTCTTGGAGTAAATCAGGAAGAAAGCGGATTTGAAAGGTTAGATAAGAAAAGAACTTGAGCAAAAAATCTGGGCGTTCCACTTCAACTGCTAATGAAAACAGATAGGGATTTTCAGTAAATACTTCATGCTCAAATGTTTGAACAAGATTTGTGATCAGTTTCCAATCAGGATGATCCTTGTTTAATTTTGTTTTGCTTTCTTCAGAATTTTTCTTGTCACTTTTCTGAGCAGCAGTGATGGATCTAGCATTATCATCGTCATTACTCATACTAGTCAGATCTGCATAGAACATCTCACACACAAGGTCACAGGTTGGCATATACGAACGCTGATGAAGTGTATCTCGCCAAATTATTACACTCTGATCATCAGCACCTGAAAGCAACACCGGTAAACCCTTATCGTCTTTTCTATCAACTTCAGGATCGTCTTTTCTATCATCTTCATGAGAATTTTCATACGATGGTAATACCAGCACAGCAAGATAACAAACACGGTTAGTATGGGCAACCAATGTTTGTAAACATTCTCCAGTGATTAAATTCCAAATACTAATCTTCGTATCAATACATCCAGTTATGATTAATGGATCATCCTTTGGCAGCTTCGGAGAATATAGCGCTAATGCTGTGATGCTATCACTGTGTGCAATTGTCTTGCGCAAATATGTTTCAACGCATTTCTTTTTGGCAGGCATCTTTGAGGATTTTTTCTCCTTGTCAATATTAGACTCTTCGTAATCAATCAGAAAATTCGTTACGAAACAATCTTCATCGTCGCGGTTATCTAAGTCGGTTTCAACATTCGTGGAATAAGGACGCCCATTGGTTTTTAAATTGTATAGAACTAGGACACCGTCATAACCTCCTGTTGCTAGAATTGGATCTTTCCGACTCTTTTCCGGCAATTTACGATTCCCTTGTGAACCACAATGGGCTAAAGGATCGTATATCACAGATCCAAAAACAAATCCATTGCGGACATTCTCAAAAATACGTAGTTCTTTCAACGCAGCAAGGTCCCATAATATTGCTGTTCGATCGTAAGATCCGGTAACAAATGTAGGCCTTTCCCTTGATAACGAATTACTTTGCAGCGACATGCAACGAATGGGACCCAGATGAGCATTTGGTTTCATTTGGATGGGCTTCATAGTTAGTGGTTTCTCAGGAACAATCGCCATTTTTCTGATCAGTTCAAACATACCATCCATATCCCAAACGCAAATTTTTTTATCGAATGCTCCACTTATCAATAAATGTCTATCCAAGGGGACTTTATCATCTTGTTCGAGGGTGAGATCTGAACGCGGTTCATAAATACACATTGCAAAGAGTGTTATTGAATGTCCTTCCAATGTAATTAGTTTCTTTCCACCAAATAAATCCCACACTGACAAATTTGCATCCCCTTCCGATATGATCAATAAAGGTGGTACCTTAGCAACGGAAGCGGGAGGTTCGTATATGAGTAAAGCATTGACACGAGTATTTTTGTTGCCACTGTTCACCATCTTATCCGCAACGGCAGTACCAGATTTGATGCTAAAACTGCGACATCCTCCATCAATACACCCAATTATCATTACAGGGTTAGGGTTGGTTTTATCAAGCCATGGAGAAATTTCAGAACTTGAAATCGGCTCAACTTTGGATTTGTTGGAAATAGTTGCGATAGCAATTACATCCGCTTTGGTAACGACCTTTTGCCATCGCTTAGTTTGTAAAAGATTCCAGACATGCAATGAGTGTTTGCGCTTAATTACAACACTTTCCTTTCGAGCACCAGGATCTTCCCCCGCAACAATCAGAAGTCCTTCCTTAAACAAATGTGCATCCATGGAAACGACCTTTTCAAGATGTCGGAAATTCCTTAGATTTGTTCCGGTCAGCAAATCCCACATAATGACGTGCTTATCTTCACTAGCAGTGATAACGAGAGGTCGGGATATCACGCGAGTGGCTTGTTGATTAACATCATCGCAAACCACTCGAACAATTGTAATTTTATCTTCATGGCCAGATAAAACATGAATTTTTTCAAATTTCTCTAAATCCCAAATTATACAAGTCTTATCCAAACTACCTGAAATTAATAATGGCATTGGTTGACGATGCTTCATTGAATTATCGCCATCGTGCTCTTGTAATTTTGAAGCTTGATCATAGATATAACAGGAAACAACAGAAGTGACACATTTCGTATGTCCGCGTAATACCCCACAACATGTAATACCATCATTATCTTTCTTATGAGAAATATGCCAGCATCGGATTGACTTATCCCAACTACTAGTCAAAATTGAAAAATTTCTGTACCACCTTGGCATTACAATATCTGTGTTCGGTGCGTTGCAAACGGATTGGGATTGTACATCGCTCTTCCCTTTCGATTCCACCGATGTCTGATTTTCAACTCGTTCCGCAACGGGGAGAGCCTTTCGAACTTTAGTCGCATCGTGATTGTGGTGACCATGCTGTAATCCTTTATCGCAATAAATCGCTGTAACAGATAATAATAAATCAGTGTGGTCCGTTTTGAATTTCCAATAACAATTCTCCAATTCGCCATCAAGCACAGAAACGGTCTTATCGCTCATTGCGAGGACGATTGCAATATTATTAAGAATATTCAATTCATGATCACCCCCACCACGCAGCAAGTTATCTTGATTTTCAGCGACAATGCAAATTGATAATATCTTTACTTCTTGAAATTGGCGTGCAAAGCTGAAAGAAATATCTTCCGGGTTTTCATCCAAATTTAATGAGTATGATCTAGGATCCCAAACATACACGAAACCTTGGTCGTCACCACTAACAACATATGGATACAATTCGTGGGTAGCTACAGCGGTGGTGAGTGTGGTGATCGATTTCTTTTTATCTTCCTTAGTATGCTTGGAGAAGATTGCCAAATATTTCATAGAGAACAATTCCCACACTTTAATTCCCACAGTTTTGTCTTCTAGGTTGTCCTTCCCTACAGTAATAAGCAATGGTTTGCTCGTATCACCGCTGATGCGATGAATGAAAATGGCAACGATAGAAACAAGCTCTTGACGATGAGTGGTAGGTCCATAGTGGTACCGATTGGGAAAGTTATCTGACATAAAATGACCGGTGAACAAGAATCTTTTCCCGGTAAAATCGATCTTACCATTGGCCCGTAAAGACAGCAACTTGCTGCGTTGACTATTCATTTCCTCACGGGAAGAAGTGTTCAGATCAGAACTTGGTGACGATGTTTGTTGCTCATGATGAATTTTTTGAAATTGGGATATTTTGGGGAACCACATATTACCTCTCATTTATCAACTTATTGAGACCCTCTGCTCACAAACATTATCAACCGACCTTCTTGTTGAAAACTATTCTGCAGTATATTGTACAATATACTGCACTCAACAATACCTACACCATGCTGAGTTTAGGAATTTAGGAATTTAAAAATTTTCGTTGAAACGCTCGCCTGCTGCGGCTGTGCTTGTTGGTCTAGTATTCGGTCACCTTACTTATAGGTAGAGATTGCGACGGTAGTACTTAGATTCCAATTCCAGATTTGGGATTCCACTGTCATTTGAAAAATTCCCCCAGACAACTGATAATTAAACTCTCTTTTTGTCATTCACGTGTCGGAAATGTTCACCAATTTTTCCGGTAGCAAAATTTCTCCGTCGAAATCTAAGTCGAAGGAGAGTGGTGAAGATGAACGAGATGCACATGATGAAGCAAATGTGGAAAAATGTGAGCAAAAACAGCAAGAATCATCGATGCAACCACATAATCCCCCAGCAGAGAGCGATGAGTTAAAGTCCCAGAGGAGAAGAGAATGTTTCAGGGCTTATAAACCATTATTTCCGACAAGTAAGTTTGTGCTACAACCTTTTTGAACGTTTTTGTGTTATATTCTTTCCAATTTGAACCAGTAGATGACAGTCCACCAAAGCGCTACCATTTTGGTAGTGCAGGAACAGATCAGCATGTGGGTATAACTGCACTTGCAATATTTGGTTGCAAGAGTAAAACGGACAGGACACCATTACTCATCTCGATTGGTTGGGACGATGCCAAAAAATCTCAGTATTCTATAAAAGTTTGGAACTTATACACGATGCAATTTATTCATAAATATGATGGTCACAAAAATGAAAAGCAAATATCCGCATTAGCAACGAATAAATCTTTCCCGTATGTAGTAAGTGGAGATATAAGTGGCAATATTCGCATTTGGGATCCTCGGACAAAACCTGCTGATGCAGAAAAACGCTGTTCAGTTTTGAAGGAACACCCGAAAGTGCAGTCGATCGCAATAGTTGTTCAAGTTAATGGTCGAGATGTTTCAAAAGAAAATTTCGAAAAAAATGTTGCTATTGTTGTTGCAACAAGCGACAAGTTCGTAATTGTTTTAGATGGATTTTTGAAGGAAATAGCGACATATGCATCTCACCATACTGATACGCTTTTGTCCGTAACTGTTTTTTCTATTATTCCATCAAACTATTTGGAGGTCGCTTCGGTCCCGAACGGCGAAAGCGGTTGGGATGAACAAGTTGTCAATGATTCTTCGAAGAAAATTCTATCGACAGCAAGTATTAGTCATGGCGGTGATACTGCACTTGAATCTGCACCTGTTGGCGGTTCGTCTGATTCGTTCCCTCTCAGCTCGTTATTTGAAAACGCGTTAATTTTAACGAGTAGTTGGGATAAAACTATTCGTTGTTGGAAGTCGGATAAAGTCTGCAAGATATTAACAGGTCATACCAAAAGTGTTACAGCGATGGTAACGTGCCATATATTTGACGAAGCGTATTTTTCTCAGCGTCGTCAAAGCTCTGAACATTTAAATATTACTGAGCGTCGCCCCATGCCTTTACTTGTGTCCGGAAGTTTAGACAAGACTTGTATTATATGGGATTTGGAAAAATTTGAAAAAATGCAGGTGCTTACTGGCCACGGAGATAGAATTTCTGCTGTACAGGTAGTAGGAACTTATCGAACAAAGAATTATTCATCTGTTCCGTTGATCATATCTGCAAGTGATGATAAACTTGTTATTATTTGGGATCTTTTAACAGGAAGAATGTTGCGTAAATTTTTCCATCAAAATAAAATTTCAAGTCTCGATGTTATCGATTTTAATCGTGGTGGAATCATGATTGCATGCGGTGAAGAACCGGATGATTTAGCTGTAAGTCGACAAGCGCTTCATGTTTACAATATGTTGCATATTGACACAAAGCATCAATGTAACACTGCTGATAATGTAATTTCCATCGATTGTACTCCATCACTTTTATTACCCACTGGTCAAATCGCAAGCAAAACCGATTATTCAAATAAGCCTGCCATGGTTGTGGGATGTGTGGATGGTAATTGTCGCATATTTGACATTGAATCTGGAATTAGTCGAGGTGAATTTCAAGTTCAAGAAGATAAAAATAAAAATGCTCGTGTCAATGCGGTTCTGATCTATACACCTCCCAATCCTACTAAATTTGATGGAGAATTGCTTTTTATTGCATTGGGTGATGGGACTCTCTCATTATGGAATCTAAAAAGCGGACAGAAGCTTGCAAAAATGGAAGAAGGTCACTCGATTGTTCTTTTTGCAATGTGCATTTATGAACCTCATGACAGCAGAAAGAGTAACTCGGTAGCAGATTCTCTTTATTCTCTAGATCGATCGTTGTTGATTACTGGAGGTTTTGATAAAACTCTTTGTATTTGGGATTTAACTGCCATGGTTGAGGAAGTAGGGAAGCTATCTCAAGGTACTCTTGATTCTCTAGCTCCTATAACACCTATAGGAAAGAAAGCCACCATTCATTCAGGTCCAATTCGTTCCCTCGGGCTTTACAACAATCCTGACGGTCAGGACAAATGTTATCTCGTGACGGGTTCATACGATAAGACCGCTATCTTGTGGGATTTAGCAAAGTTATCTCCATGTCGCATTTTTAGAGCTGTTCATATGGGATATGTATTTGGCGTTGCAATTTATGATCCAATTGCACACTGCGGCGCTGGAGGAAATTTACAGTTACCAAAGGACTGCAGAAAAGATCCAATACTGATTACTGGTGGATATGATGGATATTTAGCATTTTATAGCTTGTTTCAAGACGGAGAAAAAATATCTGAGGAAAACTTGCCACAGTCAAATATCAGTGGCCCCAATAGCGATAAGCAGCCAGTTGATCATGACTCGACATCGAAAGTTGTTACTTCACCGAGTAGTATTTACAAGAAGGTTTTTGCTCACAGCGACAGCATTACCGCTTTGACACTGTACACACCCAGGCTAGAAAAAGACGACCCACTGGTTGTTACTGGAAGTATTGACACCATGGTCGTTGTATGGAACGTCATTACGGGTCAGCGTGTTCAAACTTTGGTAGGACACAAAAATCGCGTCTGTTACCTGTGTATTTTTTCTCTGCCTTCACCAAGCGTGTCCAAGGAAGCCATCCCAAATGACAAAGGCCGCCATATTTTAATATGTGGGGATGATGATAAAAGCGTGTCCGTTGAAACCAGCCCAAATGACAAAGGCCGCCCTATTTTAATATCTGGGGGTGATGATAAAAGCGTAATTGTTTGGGAGGATGCTTTACATAAAAGACCATTTATGCCTTCTAGTGAAGCAGTATTTGAAGCATTCCTCGCTGATTTGTTGATAAATCAGAAAAATGATGAAAGTGACGATGACGAAGGAGGGGATGCTGATGAACTTTTTGTCGATGAAAATGATCGGAAAGTTGCAAAAGTTTCCATATCTAATTTCAAAAGAGACGATAAGACTGTTTGGGCAATCACGCTAGATAGTGGAATGAAACAGCACTATGATTGGCCTCTAATAACGGAATTGGTACAAGCATATAAGCATCAAGTCTTTGTGGAAAATCCATATTTGTTCTTGTTGGCAATTCATGAGCATCGAGCTGATTTTCTTTTGAAATTCCACAAATATCTAACTTATATGATTCGTTTCTTACCAACATTATTAACAGAAGCTATTGCTGAACATGATTTAGTTTCTGTCCGAGCGATCTTATTCGCATGGGTAGAAAATTGTAATCGCGATATTGATAAGCGACTAGACCAACGCTTGTATCACCCATCTTATTTTCTGCCAACAAATGATTTGAAAAATCTAGCTGCAATGTATCCATTGGAGTTTGTTAATTTTATCTCGGGGTTGAAATTAGTTAGAAATCATAGCTCGTTGCTAGAAGAATCAAAGAGAAAACAGAAGCTACACTTGCTTGATCGATTGAACATCTTTGGAATGAATGATCCTTCATTGGAGTATAAAGTTACATGGGGAAAGTTGTTTGAAAAACGTTCTGATTGGCTAGAAAATTGGTTTGAAATTCGTGAAATATTGCTTTATGAGCGTTGTTCGAATCCTCAGTCAGTAACCTCTGTCATGGTTCCATTAATTAATGCGGCATCGATCGAAATGCTTGTTCTCTTTGTGGAAGTCAGCAGCTTATTGAACAATGTCGATATATTTGATTACCCTGTTGGAGCAATGGCATTGAAGTATTATTGGGATACTCATGGCAGAAGAATCCATTTAGCGGCTATGATCAAATATATTCTTTGTTTGATAATCTTTATGTTTTGCATTTATTCGTATCAATTTCAATTCCAACAACAAAAGGATACAGATACAATAGTCAGTAAAATTCAGCTGAATGTACTAAATGTCGCAATGTTGTTGATATTTGCTTATTATTTCTTTGAAGAAATTGCACAATGTCACGCAAAATTTATGACTATCAACAAGAAATTGAGATCTAAAGTGTTCATGTTCCCAACTGATGAAAATGACAAAATTGGCGAAAGCGGAAAGACCGCTCCAGTCGCTTTGGATAAACGTCGATCTTCTATTGCAATTCCCAAACGAAGCGACACCATCCTCACTGATGAAGCTCCAAATGCTTTTGTACACGTTGGTGCTTTTGTTGTTTCTCATTTTATTTTTGATATTTGGAATATGGTAGATATGATTGTCATTATTACAGGTATTGTGGGCTTATCGTTACGTTTAGCATTTGCTCAAGATACTCCAACTGGTCGTGTATTCTTATCTATTACATCCATTCTCATGTGGTTTAAACTGTTGTATTTTATGAGACCTTTTTCCTCATCTGGTCCATTAGTAGCGATGATCATTCAAATCGCTTTTTCCATCCGATTCTTTTTAATTGCTCTTTTTTGTGTGTTAGCAGGATTTACTCAAGGATTTTGGTTATTGTCAAATATGGATGAATATAGTGAATTTGGCACTATTAGAAGTTCTCTATGGTCCTCCTTTATGACAATGCTTGGTGCAATGCTGCCAGAGTTTGAAGCAAACCATAATGCATCTCCTGCATTTGCACGCTTTTTGCTTGTGATTTTTATGATGGTGATGATCATATTGATGCTTAACATCCTCATTGCTCTTATGGGTGATACATTCTCACGTGTAAGAGACTCTGGTTTAGCATTGTGGAGAAAAGAACAAGCTGCTATTTGTATTGAAGAAATGTTCTCAGCACCAATATCATCAGCATCTGTTGTTGGAGGAAGCGATCAAGCCAGTGCGAAGAGATTCTTTCAAATATGGTTTAATGTTGGTGCACGTAAAAATGTCAATCAAATTATTCAAGTTCAACCATACATCCATGTTTTACAGTACACATCGGATGTTGGTGCCAAAGAACCATCTACTAAGTTGCGTAATATGGTCAAAGCTAGTAAAGATCATGTTCAAAAATTTACTCCATTAACTTCAAATGCTAATAAGGCCAGTTTGTAATGTAATGTGCGTGCCTTGGTTTGAGTAAATTTCCGTGTTTTTGTGTGGTCTTTTCTTAGTGTCACTCTTCTCTTTTGTTGTTGTTATCAATGTGAAGTTTTATTTTTTCATTCGCTTTGATTGACAGTTGCTAAATAAATGTGTTCATAATGTACCCGTTGATATGTTGTAGTCATTCAGTCAGTACTAGTGGAGATTGTCATTCAATGGAATTAACGTTCTTTCTCTTTTGCTTATTCTTCTGTTGTTTTGGTATGCATGCATGTTGTCATTTAATCACACTCCGACACTTATTAAAAATATGTTCTAAAAGTTCTTCACTTGTTAAAGATATTTTTTTGTATGACAATCATAAATATCCCCATAAACCATGTTTCATTTAAATATAGATACAAATATTTAGTGGCACTAATCTGTTTTACGAGCTATTCAGTAGATAAGAGCTCATACAAAGAGAATGTAGCCTAATTGTCATTTGTCTTACGTTGAGGTCAGTCCGATGCATTTGTTGCATCATAAAAGTTAATTTAACTGCAAAAGGAATATCAATCATGGTTTGTTCATTAGTCATGTTTTATAAAGGATACGACAAAGCCGAGAGGCTTAAACATGAAGTTACCGCCTTATCCAATGTCTAACTTTTGTTATTTCACCAACGTAACTATAAGGCCAAATGGCTGGTTTTACATGCAAAAGACACTTATATTTTAATATTACACCACACTCAAAGGGAAACAGATAAAAAAAATTGTCTACATTCAACAGATACGTAATGAATGAATCAGAGTTGAAACTCGTCTGAAGTTAACGGAGTAAATTTCTGAACATGATTTTTACTTGTTTTGACCATATTGCGCAACTTAGCGGAAGGTTCATTGGCTCCAACATCTGAAGTGTATTGTAAGACATGGATATAAGGCTTAACTTCAATACTATGAAATTTAGGATCAAATGACCAGCTTTGTGATGAAATTGGCAATGAAAACATTTCTTCAATACAAATAGCAGCTTGTTCCTTTCTCCATAATGCCATACCCGTGTCTCGTACACGTGAGAATGTATCACCCATCAGAGCGATTAAGATGTTAAGCATCAAAATAATCATCACCATCATAAAAATTACCAACAGAAAACGAGCAAAACCAGGAGAAGCATTGTCACTGGACTGAAATTCGGGTAACATAGCACCAAGCATTGTCATAAATGAGGACCACAATGAATTCTTTATTGTTCCAAAATCAGAGGATTGATCTGTATTGGATAATAACCAGAATCCTTGAGTAAATCCAGCTAATACTATAAACAGAGCAACTAAGAAATGTCTTGTAGAATATGCAATTGCGATGATAATCGCCACTATTTTGAATTAAAGCAAATCAAATAGATGGTAATACATATGAACCGTTCAATAAGCTGTAACTTACCTAATTGACCAGAAGCAGAAAACGGTCTCATAAAGTATAATATTTTAAACCACATTAGAATAGATGTAATCGATAATACTACTCTTCCACCCGATGAATCATCATTCCAGATCATTCTCATAACTAACCCAACAATACCAGTAAGAATAATACTCATATCAATTGCATTCCAAATATCCAAAATAAAATGAGATATTATAAATGCACCAACTCGTATATATGCTTTTGTTTTATCATCACCATATAATTTACCAGTTGATTCACGATATTTTAATGGAATTACACGATACATGTTATCACTACTATTACTTACAAACATCTTTGAAGCAATTTTATTCGAAATTGTACGATATTTTGCTATACATTGTATAATTTCTTCAAATAAATAATATATAAAAATAATAATAACAATGATATTAACAATATTCATTTCTATTCTACTAATCATCATTGAATTATTAGAATGTTCTTTTATTATTGTATGAAAATAAAATTCAAATGAATATAAACAAAATAAAAATATTCCCATACACATAAAATATTTTATAATCGCAATTAAATGTAAACGTTTACCATGTGTATCCCAATAATATTTTAATGCAATCGATCCAATTGGTGAATCAAATATATCAAAATTATTTAATAAATTACTTACTTCAACAAATAATTCTAACATTTGTATTGATGCAGCATTAGTTAATGGAATCATTAATGATGTTACAGATTGAGGATTAGAACAACGTTCATATAATAGTACTTCATAGATTTCATGCCAATTGTCTAACCAATCAGAACGTTCTTCAAATACATGTTTCCATGTAGTATCATACTCAGCTGACGGATCATCCATACCTAATATGTCCATACGATCAAATAAACTTAATTTTTGATTAATATGCGATTCATCAATCAAAGAAGTCAAATTCCTGACTAGTGAGAGACCAGATATGAAATTGACAAACTCTAATGGATACATGGCAGCTAAACTCTTTAAATGTTCAGTTGGCAAAAAATATGATGCATGGAATAGACGTTGTTCTAATCGATCTTCAATATCACGATTACAACTCTCTAACCAACATAATAGTATAATACGTACAGAGATTAAATCATTCTTATCTATTGCTTCTTTTAATAAATTTGGTAAAAATCTTATTAAATAAGTTAAATATGAACGAAATTTTAATAAAAAATCTGGTCTATGTGTATCAATTGCTGATGAAAATAATGATGGATTTTCAACAAATACTTGATGTTTATATCGTTGAACTAACCTGGTTATTAGTGGCCAATCATGTTGAACTACTGCCTCTTTCACATTACCAGCATCAAGTTTCGAAGCGGGTTGATGTGGCTTATAGATGACAATATCATCATGATCAAATAATCCACCACCCATATTATCATCATTTGAATTCCCATCAACTTGTAAATCTGATCGAAATGCTGCGTTTACACCATCAGAAGTTGGCATAAATTTCCGTTGATGTAATGCATCTTCCCATATAATGATACTTTGATCATCACCACCTGTAATCAACAATGGTAAACCTTTGTCATGAGGATTATTGGGTTCACATGGATCAGATGGAAACACTAATAGTGATATAAAACTAACTCGATTCGAATGACCAATCAACGTTTGCATACGTTCACCAGTAAATACATTCCAAACAATTACCTTTGTATCAATACTACCTGTTACAACCAATGGATCATCCTTGGGCAGTCTTGGTGTATATAATGACATTGCAGTAATACTCTCTGTATGTGCAAATACTTTTTGTAAATAATTAGTTTTAATCATAATAGAAGGATCTTTCTTAGATGGTACTTCATTCTCTTTAAATAAATTATAAAATATTAGACAACCATCATAACCACCTGTAATTAGAATGGGTTCTTCATGTAATCCATCAGGACGTTTTATATTACCATGTACTCCACAATGTATTATGGGATCATAAACCGCAACTGCAAAGATAAAACTCTCATGTGCATTCTTAAATACTCGTTTCTTTTCCATTGTTTGTAAATCCCACAATACAGTAGTTTTATCGTACGATCCTGTTATTAAATAACATGTACCTTCCGTTTGATTGTAGTGAAGTGTTAAAGATCGTATTGGTCCACTATGCGCTTTCTTTAACGAATAATATGGCGCGCATTTGTCAAAGGAGTCTGATCCTGAAGGAGAACAATTAGGTGACTCAATACTACCATCAAAAACATCCCAAATGCATATTTGTTCATCAAAGCCTCCTGTTACCAGCCATGGTTTGTGCAAATTCAAGGCAAATGTACTTTTGCTACATGCCGTAATCTTTTTCTTGCTCAGAAGATGAGGCTCAAATATGGATATTGCAAACAATGTCTTGGTATGACCAATCAATGCTTTGAGTTTCTTATGAGCGACAAAATCCCAGATGGATAATTTTGCTTCTCCTTCAGCCACAATTAGCCATGGATTTTGTTCTTCAACACTTTGGTTAATGGACCAAGGATGAGGCTTGTAAAATAATACACGATTGACACGGGTACTGGTTTCCTTCGTAAATACAGGAAGTTTGAATGTCATCTTTCTGTCTACTATGTCAAACATACGACACCATCCATCAATGGAGCCAACCACAATGGTTCCGTCAATGACATGTTCGGTTTCTGAGCAGGAATGATGCGAATGCAGATGTTGGGATGATTTGTGGGTGGCTACAGGTTGGGGAAATGTACATATAGTATCCAACGACACTACATCCGATTCAGTTTCACAACGATGATATCGTTTCCGTCTTAACATATTCCAAACATGTAGTGGTTGTTTTTCAATAATATCTTCTGTACTTTCGCCAGTAACAATCATTAATCCTTCCGGCAAAAGACAAGCATCCAAGGCTATTACTTTGTTTAGATGTTGAAACCTTCGCAATGCATATCCCGTTAACAGATCCCAAATCACTGCCAGTTTATCTTCACTCGCTGTAATCAATAGCGGTGGCGATGATGACGATTGGTTTGAGCTCCGATTATTGTCCTTGACATTGCCAGTACTGCTTGAACCATGGAGAATCACAGTAGTTGCAGTAATCTTTTCTCTATGACCACTTAATATACGAAGCTTTTCTCGTTTTTCTAAATCCCAAACAACACATGTTTTATCAAGACTTCCGGAAATCAATAATGACATGGACCGATTTGCACTGTTCGCTTCTGATGAACCATATATATGACAAGCTGTAATCGCTGTCACACTCTTCGTGTGCCCACAAAGTATGTCGCAAGTTGTTGTAACTTGTTGTTTATCATAATCAAACGAACATTGCCAACAATGAACAGTTTTATCCCAACTAGCACTGATAATCATAACTCTTTCAAACCAATTCAATTTATTCTTCAGAGCACTCTCTTGTCTTTTCAAATCAGTCGAATTGTTTTTTCCAGATTTGTTCGATTTTGAAGACTTTGATAGAGTACTCTCAGGTTGCCTAGATTGCTCCTCTTTTTTCCCAGGGCTTTGCGACAATGGGGAAGTAGTTTGAGTGGATGGTATCAAAAGCGGAATATTGTTTTTCCCCTCAGTCTTCATAGGATTCAATCTATCATGCATGACAAGAGTTGTCACTGACAATAACATGTCGGTATGATCTGTTGTAAAATGCCAGAACAATACTAATGTTTGATCATAGACAAATATCTTTTTATCACTGGAAGCAATCACAATTGCAACAGATTGTTGGGATGGAATAGATGATTCGACAACTATTGATATAGAGTGAACTTTCACTCTTTCACCAGGTAAGACTATCTTGGAGATACTTTCAGCTTCTTTTACGTTTTCGTCATCGATAGGATTCCATACATGTACCCAACCACTTCCATCACCACTCACTATATAGGGGAAATATTGATGGGTTGCTATTGCAAGGATAGTGTCTGTATGATCATGGAAGACTTTTGTTAGTTTCATAGAAAATATATCCCATACTTTAACCGAGAAACTCTTTTTGGATGCAGGTCCATTAGATACAGAGCTACCTCCTAATGGTTTTATACCCCCAGTGGATGAATTGGACGCTTGTATCTTTGCTTGAGTTTGTATGGATACTATCCTCTTCGATGCATCATCGTTGAATGCGACAACTTCGCTACTCTGTTCACCATCGGTGGCAGTTGATGGTTTGGAAGTAATGTCACCATCTTCTCCGCCTGCTATAATCAATGGTGCTACTGAATTGTCAACATGATGGTAATGAGTAAATATTGCCACTGTAGAAATACTGGAGTGTTGATGATGTGTGCTTGGTCCATAGTGAAAACGTTTTGGTAATCGATCTATTGAGATTAAATATTATCAGAATAAATGATCGACCTTGGGTTTCGCAAAAATCTTACTGTCGTAGTCACTTTCAAAGGTTTCACTTTTAAATACTGATCGCCTAGTGACTTGCTGGTACTTGGAGTTTGGCTTGGGTTCCTCTCCTTCCTTTCCGAAGGGAGCAACCTTGTTTAACGGCATAGTTTGGTCTCAAAGGCTGGCTAGATGGGCCAACGGAGAGGTTTGAATATCACCACCATGTGACAATTCTTCTACATCAAAACTATTTTCTGGTTTACCCGATGTCAGGCGTGCCGAAAATTGCCATAACGGTTGCATCATATATAGTTGTATCCTCACGCTAATATGTAATGTGTAATTTGAGATGGTAAAAATTATGGTCAATTAAAAAAGAGCTTTCCAGCTTTGAAAAAATATTCTACAATCGGAATAACCACTATACAACAAATAACAACAAAACCATATTCATTCCCATCCGAATCTGCCATCGTATCAAACAATGAGAATGATAGAAACATCATCATTAACACTGAGATATATGGTATCACTAATGAGATAAACTCTCGAATCTGACCACATTCTCTATAGAAGTGAGTTGGGAATACAATATACAACATATCATACCTTGTCACTGAGATAGGGGAAGCATTAGCATCACCACCTTCAGCGTTAACCCTTTCTCTTGTTGCAGCCTCCCATTGTTCCACTTTCGCTTTACTGCCCATCAATAGTCTTGATACTAGTCTCTGACTCATTAATGTCTGAGACAATATTGCGATACACAGCACTACAGCCAATGGTGGGAATACCATACCAAATGTCAGAAGAACAGCAAACTCGCCAGCTAATCTCAATACATAAGTCTCTCGAGAGAATAATTGCACTAATTGTGCACGTGTCTGATGAGAGGCAAATTGTTGCTGCATTTCTA
>JACCEA012355144.1_pt1 | contig 20583 bp, 19 predicted proteins | sample 7449851 | NCBI WGS metagenome assembly JACCEA01 (sample SAMN15323453, study PRJNA562643) | freshwater metagenome | isolation source: river surface water | place: USA:Blue River Watershed | collected 2017-08-18
AGCTGTACAGGCTGTTGCCCTCTTGCTGCCACTGAGCTTAGGCGAGCATTTTGATGTGGCTGAGCACATCTCGGCGTTTGCCTGGGTCAGTGGGTTGGGGTTGCTGGGGTTGACGGGGTGGATGGCGCGCTTGCGGCACCAATACCTTAAACCTTATTGTTGAAAGTCTGTACCGCCAGAATTCTCATGGCAAAAAATCCCAATGCGATGGCTAACGGATAGCAAAGTAAATTACTCAGAACCCACCCCAGTGGCATAACGGGTACCCAAAGGATTAGCAATATCAACTGACGCAATAAACTGGCAAACAAACCATCAAATTTCGACAAAACAAGAAAAATTGGAATGATGAAAATTAGACGGTAGGCATAACTTACTGAGAATAAAAAAGTAGATAAAAATATCATCAGCGAAACCACCAGCAAGATCGAGTCAATTGAATTTAATTTCATGATATTCTTGTCGAAATGAAATTTACCAACCCAATCACGAAGCATCCACCTCAGAACCCACGCCGAAAAGATAACAAAGCAGCCCAAGATAATGGCTACCAATTCCATATAAAAACTTGAGATAAATATTGGAAGCTTTGATGTTGGAATATATAACAGAGATAAAAATCCATAAGCATAACCGAAGCCTTTTGGAGTATTCGAAATTATATTTTGCAGCTGAATTAGAGAAGCAATAACTAAAGGCAATGAAAACCCCACGCCCAAAAGAACACTATTCAAGTTCCGCTTTCGACAGAGCCAGCTCCAAGCCACATATGCAAAAACAGGGAAAATCTTCAGAGACGTTGCCAAACCAAGAAAAAAAACACGTAGCGCATTCGATTTAAAAATCAACAACGGAATAAAAATCAAAGAAAACAATAATGCATCGGTATTGCCACGCTCGATAGCCAGCAATAAAACAGGGTTAAAAATCAGCAATGGGAAAGATTTAAAGTCATACCTCCAGCACAGGAAAAACAACGCAACAGTCAACAAAAGGGCATTTAATCTCCAAAAAGCCATGAAAAACTCTTCCGTCTGATTTGAGAAATAACCATAGATATCAACGACCATACTTGGGTAATTCAACGCCGGAATAGTCGCCTCTGAATATAAGCCTTTAACAGGCGCAGCCTCCCTTAAACAGTCTGCATCATTGACTAGCTCTTTCATACTCTGACAATATGCAGCCATTTGTATATTTCTAGAATCTCCACCTGGCCAAGAGTTGGCGGGAACACCAAAAGCAGAAAACTTAGCTTTCCACGGCAGCTCAGTAGATATGAAAATATTAAAAAATAGAATAAAACCAAATGCTAAATACAGGAATTTCCCAAATCCAAATAACCTATCTTTCATCTTTTCATCCCTAGCTTTTGAAAAGCTGAACTTATAAATACTAAATAGCACTCAAAAGCATTGCGTGTTGATCTTTAGCCGCCAGCAAAGGGGGCGCATCGAGCAGATGCAAAGGCCAATCTATGCATACATCGGCATCATTCCAGAGCAAACTGCGCTCAAACTCTGGGTGGTAGTAATCGGTCGTTTTGTACAAAAACTCTGCGCTCTCGCTCGTCACCAAAAAACCATGCGCGAGCCCCGCAGGTATCCACATTTGTTTTTTGTTCTCGGCTGAAAGTTCGCAACCAAACCATTTGCCAAACGTGGGTGAACCTTTGCGAATATCCACCGCCACGTCAAACACTGCCCCTTGAGTGACCCGCACCAGCTTGCCCTGTGCATGCTGTGTTTGGTAGTGCATGCCGCGCAGCACGCCCTTGGCTGACTTGCTGTGGTTGTCTTGCACGAATTGCACGTCTAGACCTGTGGCCTGCGAAAAGTCGCGGGCGTTGAAGCTTTCAAAAAAGAACCCGCGGGCATCACCAAACACTTTAGGCTCTAGTACCAGCACGCCATCAATAGGCGTTGTCGTGACTTGGTAAGGCATATCAGTTATCGCTTGGCTTTTGCTCGATCAAATTCAACGCGCTTGGCGCCAAAAAGATGAGAAGAACCAACATGGTGAAGTGCCCTTCTTCCATGTCAACCATCATGGAGTTCATAAAAATGCTCACCATGAACAAGTAAACGAACATCAATAATCCCACCCGCTGAACCTCAGAAGGCTTCAGTAAAACAAGTCGACAAGCTTGCACAAAAATACCAACGTACAGGGCGAATCCAATAATGCCCTTAGTTGCGAGCATAAACAGATACTCGTTGTGCGGATTACTGAATCGCTGAGGTTCTGTGGTGCCCATCGCCAAATTCACTTGCTGGAAAACCTCTGTAAATTGAAGTGAGCCTACGCCTATGAGCCAGTGATTTTGAATAATTTCCCAAATTGACACATAAAACTGCAGCCTCAAACCCACGGAGCTGAAGTCGTTGGCTCTCTCAACGGGTGACCGTTGAAGGTACTGCGACACCTCCTGCCAAACTAGCAGCAAACGGTTTTGCACGATCGATGAGCTAAATGCGGCAATCAGCACTGCAGCGCCTACGCCCAGCAACCACCAACGGTATTGCCCCACTGCGAATCGTTTTCGGTTCAAGAAAATCCACAAGGGCAAACCAGCCACCAGCAACAAAAACCCGGCTCGCCGCTCATTGGCCATGAACATAGATCCAAGTAAAACGAGCAGCGGAATCAGCCCTTGCCAAGACAGTCTGTTTTGCGTGAGCATGAGCTGGGCCACCAAAAATATACAACCCACACTCATTTGTCCATGCAAGTGGTGCATGGTGTACCAAAGGTATTGCCCTGGCTTTACGACGCCCATCAATGTGGCAATCCAGTTCGCCCCCGCGACAGCAGTGAATGCCAACACCAGAGACCACAAAGCAAAACGTGCAATGCGCTCGTCCGCAAAAAGCGGCCACAGCAACAAAACAAACGCGAACGTACGCAAGTCATGTTGCATGGCCCATAGCGAACGTGACAAGGTTGCACCAGCAGCCACATTAGTCACGATATCCCACAAACAAATAGCCGCAATAAGCGCTAAGAAATAAAGTGTTTGCTTTTTTTGAACAGGTTCAAATGCAAAACTGCGCCAAAACCATGGCGTAGCCAGCAACAGCAATAACACGCCGATGTTGATGCCAGCAACACTCGTCAGCATTGCACTGGCAATTGCTAGTAATACCGCGTAGGCGTAATAAGTTTTGAGATCAAGGCTCTGCATTTCAATCCTTAAGCAAGTTCAGCAGGTACTGACCGTAGCCGTTTTTAGCCAACGGCTTGGCGAGCTTCTCAAGTGCAGCAGCATCAATCCACTTTTGGCCAAACGCAATTTCTTCAGGGCAAGCCACCATGAGGCCTTGGCGTTTTTGCAACGTGCCAATGAAACTGGCTGCCTCTAGCAAGCTGTCGTGCGTGCCAGTGTCTAGCCACGCATAGCCTCGCCCCATGATTTCTACATTGAGCTGGCCCATCTCTAAGTAGCGTTTATTCACATCTGTAATTTCGAGCTCACCTCGGTGCGATGGCTTTACGTCAGCCGCTATGCCGCACACCTGCTCGTCGTAGAAATACAAGCCCGTTACCGCATAGTTGCTTTTGGGCTTGGCGGGTTTTTCTTCAATGCTCAGGGCTTTGAATGCGCTGTCAAACTCCACCACGCCATAGCGCTCTGGGTCGTGCACATGGTAGGCAAACACGCTTGCGCCGCTGGTGCGCTCGTTGGCGCTGTGCAGCTGCTTGACCAAATCGTGCCCATAAAAAATGTTGTCACCCAACACCAGGGCACTTGGGTGGTTGCCCACAAACTCTTTGCCAATGATGAAAGCTTGCGCCAAGCCATCAGGGCTGGGCTGCACGGCGTACTGAATGTTCATGCCCCACTGACTGCCATCGCCCAACAGCTCGGCAAAGCGCGGTGTGTCTTGCGGGGTGGAAATGACCAACACCTCACGAATGCCACTGAGCATGAGCGTGGTGAGGGGGTAGTAAATCATGGGCTTGTCGTACACGGGCATGAGCTGTTTGCTCACCGCCTGTGTGACGGGGTAAAGCCGAGTGCCAGAGCCGCCTGCGAGGATGATGCCTTTGCGTTGTTTTGTCATACTTGTTTTTCTTCAGAGAATTTCGGAAAGCATGCGTTCTACGCCTTGCTGCCAGGGAGGCAAAACCAAGCCAAAGGCTTGTTGCAACTTGTAGTTGCACAGGCGGGAGTTGAGTGGACGTCTAGCGGGCGTAGGGAAAGCGCTGGTAGACACGGGCGCAATGTCGGCCACTTTCCAAGGCAAGTCAGGCCGCAAGGCTTTGGCTTTGCTGATGACGTATTGCGCGTAGTCGTACCAAGTGGTTTCACCCGAAGCCACCAAGTGGTACATGCCCGACAGTGCCACGGTTTGACGGTTCATCAAACGGCGCATGGCATGCGCCGTCACATCGGCAATCAGGTCTGCGCCGGTGGGTGCTCCGTGTTGGTCGTTGATAACAGTGAGCTTGTCGCGCTCTTGCGCCAAACGCAGCATGGTTTTGGCAAAGTTACCACCGCGTGCGGCATACACCCAGCTGGTGCGGAAAATTAAATACTTGCAGCCACTGGCCACTATGGCCTTTTCGCCATCCAACTTGGTCTGGCCATACACACTCAGCGGGCCTGTGCCTTCGCCCTCTTGGCGGGCATGGCTACCACTGCCGTCAAACACATAGTCGGTCGAGTAATGCACCAGCCATGCGCCTATTTGTGCAGCTGCTTTGGCCAATGCGGCTGGGGCATCGGCATTTAGCAACTTGGCCAACTCGGGTTCAGACTCTGCTTTGTCTACCGCCGTGTGCGCCGCGGCATTGACGATGAAGTCTGGCTTATAAGTCAGCACGGTTTGCACCAGTTGGTCAGGCTTAGACAAGTCGCCACAGTAGTTCACGCTGCGGCGGTCTAGCGCCAGCACCTCGCCTAAGGGGGCCAAGCTGCGTTGCAACTCCCAGCCCACTTGGCCGTTTTTGCCTAAGAGAAGAATTTTCATTTCAGTATTGGTAGCATTTTGCGTACATCGCCATGCAACGATGTCAATGCGTCTTCAAATGAGAGATGTGGCAGATAGTCTTGCACTAATTTAGCCACAGCTCTGGCTTGATCAAGGTCTCGCGGCTTTTTAAGAGGTTCGCGCGACACCTGCATGGAAAGCCATGCCTTATGCAAAGCAAACGCCCTCGGGTCTGGTGCACGCATGGACACAGGCCAGCCATCTTCATCAATAGCAACTGCATTGACTTTTGGCGAATTCAGCAACCACTGCAAGCCCGGCACCTCTATCGCAACCAGGTCTGCTTTGGCAAACGTCACGGGTTCTTGTGCATGCATGCCCTGTGGCGCTACCACCAAGTCCACCATGAACTGGCCAGCATTCGCAGCACGATAGCCGTTTTCTCGTACGCACTCAAAAGTTCGATCTGCCTTTTTCAGCAAACCCAATAAGCCATTGCCATCCAACTTATCGGACACCACAGTTAATTTCTTTCGGGCATCGTAAAGCAGATCCACATCCCCCGAAGCCAACAACTCTAGTATGAAATGTGCGCCACCCACCGCCTCATAAGCATAAAGCGCCTGGGTGCCAATCACCGTGAAATCCTCTTGCAAACCTGCAGCATCCAGCTCGCGCAGCACACGTGCAATGACGGTGGGTACACGCGCAAGCCTTAAGGCTTTATTCAATCGCGCTTGCTCTTCGAGCTTTTCTGTCAGCAACTGCATACGCTCAAGCGCCACGGCACGCCCTGCATTGAATGATGCCAAGAGCTGCTCTGTCTCTGCCGATCTTGCGCCTAGCGACTTGCCATTACCGCGTCTATCGCTGTCCTTAAAAAGGTACTCCTTTCCGCGAACCGTCTTCCAGCGCATGCCATACTGATAAGTTGCCCTATGAGTTTGCGCAGAGCGATAGTTTTCAAACAGTTGCTCACTGTTGACTTGATGAAGTCGCTGTTGGTTTGTGAACGCCTTCATTTGTTTCCGGCAATTTCGGTGTAATTTAAATTATGCCGGAAACATCAGGCACCGTACTGCTTACCCACCCACTGCCGGTAAGCGCCACTGGTCACACCCTCTACCCACTCTTGATTAGCCAAGTACCACTGCACGGTTTTGCGGATGCCCGTTTCAAACGTTTCTTGTGGTTTCCAGCCTAGCTCGCGCTCTATCTTGCGAGCATCTATGGCGTAGCGGCGGTCATGGCCTGGGCGGTCTTTAACGTAGGTAATTTGCTCGGCATAACGTTTGCCATCTGCACGGGGCTTGAGTTCGTCCAGCACTGCGCAAAGGGTGTTAACCACTTCAAGGTTTGGCTTCTCGTTCCAACCGCCAATGTTGTAAGTCTCGCCCACTTTGCCAGCTTCTAGTACGCGGGCAATGGCGCGGCAGTGGTCTTCTACATAGAGCCAATCACGCACTTGCTGGCCGTCACCATAAATAGGCAGCGGCTTACCCGCCAAGGCATTGAGCAGCACCAAAGGAATCAGCTTTTCTGGAAAGTGGTACGGCCCATAGTTGTTGCTGCAATTGGTGGTCAGCACCGGCAAACCATAGGTGTGGTGCCATGCGCGCACCAAGTGGTCGCTAGCGGCTTTGCTGGCTGAATACGGGCTGTTGGGCTCGTAATTTTTTGTTTCTGCAAACGGTGGATCAGTGGGTAGCAGCGTGCCATACACCTCGTCGGTCGACACATGCAAAAAGCGGAAGGCTTGCTTCTCAGCTTCGTGCAACTCTTGCCAATAAGCACGCACGCTTTCTAACAAATTGAATGTGCCCACCACGTTGGTTTCAATAAAGTCACCGGGACCGTGGATGGAGCGGTCTACATGGCTTTCGGCGGCAAAGTTCAGCACGGCACGGGGCTTGTGTTCGGCTAGCAGCTTAGACACCAAAGCACGGTCACCGATATCGCCCTGCACAAAGATATGGCGCTTGTCGCCCTTGAGCGCATCCAAATTAGCCAAGTTACCTGCGTAGGTGAGTTTGTCTAAATTCACCACGGTTTCATTAGAAGACGACAACCATGTGTGGACAAAATTGCTGCCGATGAAGCCGGCGCAGCCGGTAACAAGGATGGACATACGTTAGAAAATTAGAAAGAGTTCTTGAAAGTTTATTGAGCCTGCAGTTTACGAAAACTTATCAACATCCAAAACTTGAATACGAGATTGAAAAAAGCCCGCATCACAGGATGTTTAAAAGGCGCTCGCCTGGATGCACGCACCGTCAGCATAAACGTCTGAATTGGCGTAAGTCTAGATCTTGAACTGACCCCACCCGCAGCCTGTGCAAACGTTAGTTTGTCAAAACACAAAACAGATGCAAGGGGGAGCACATCTAACAGCTGAAAACAAAACACCTTGTCAGCAACATACCCTATATCTTCGCTATAGCTTTGTGTTAATTCAAAAAGCTCACGACTAAAAAGTGTGCCTTGGTGTGGGAAATGAAATCCAAACCTTGCATGAAAGCCATTTAGTGGCTTTGCTGGCAGCAACCGGTAAACGTCTTGCCCTTCGTAAATGGCCACAGGTGACGAGAGTACGAGCGGCCTTTCTTTTTTCAAAGTCGCGTATAGAGCTTCAAAATTCGCTAAATCGTCAATCCAATCATCCCCGTTTAAATGAAGAATGTATTGACCACTCGATAAGCCTAGGCCTTTGTTCATGGCGTTGTAAATGCCGTTATCAGGCTCGCTAACAAACTTCACGTTTCGTACTGAGCTGGCATAGCTGCTAGCCAGTTGCACGGTGCGGTCGGTCGACGCGCCGTCCACAATCACATGCTCAATGCCTTCGTAACTCTCTAAAACGAACTTTGTCCCACCAAGTAACTTGGATAACGTCTTTTCAGCGTTATAGGTGACGGTGATGATGGAAATTAACATGGCGTAATTAAGCCACCCAACGCTTCAAGCGTCTGTCAATTTTTTTGACAATATCTACCAAACGTAACCTTAGGCCCAACCCCTTGTCACGCTTGGCGTGAATCGGATAAGACTTCAGCACGTTCCAATCTGGCAGATTCGTATGCTTTGACGGATAGCCATATTCATAACAAGACACAAGTGAAACTTTGTTGAGTTTGCACAAGATAGAAAAAATACTTTGATCGTGCCTATGTTCTATAAAGCCTGGAAAGTTAGAAGCCCCTGATGGTGAATCATCTAGCAATTCAAAGCTTGATGACATCACACTCAACCACTCACGAATGATTTTTTGTGACTGCTCACACTTTTTGATGAAAATAATGCCAGCCGTCACGGTTGGGGTACGCGTAATCGAGTCATCATCATAGACATTCATGTGGTGAAACAAATCCGCTTTGCACCATCTGTAATCCGACAAATCTGGTAGAGATATCGATTCATCGTGAAACGTTGGCGGCACAGCCGCAAACGCAAGAATGCCTGTATCCGATGCATTTGCAAGCTCAAAGTACTCCAGGAGCCTCGCCATTCCAGCTTTATTCAAATGACAACCTGCGTCTGTGTATTGAATGATGTCTCCATCCTCAATTTGCTCGAGGAGCTGCAATATCACTTGCGGCTTCCAGCACCAATATCCATAACCCCGCACATTGGGCTTGAGTTTGTCTTTGAATTTCTCTCTAAAGTCGATGTTCAAATACGATTGATCTGCAACCACAATGTGGTCATAGCACCCCATAGCCTCTGCCTGCTGGCGAATTCTTTGTAGTGCGCCAGACATTCTGGAATCTGCAAATGACAGAAAAAACTTGCGCATTGCTTATTTCCTGACCATACAAAATTGCAGATAAAAAAGTTCTCTATCTGCAAAATAATTAAACACGATAAACGCAAAAAATTGCGACAGCACAACAGCTACCGCCGCACCAGCGACACCCCACACAGGGATAAGAACACAACTCAAAGCTGTAGTTAGCAAAGCCCCAATCAGAGTTTGGCGTAGCTGCTGGCCACCTTTTTGCTGGTTATATGTCCAAGCCCACTGGGCAATCCACGACGTGGTGGTAATAGCTGTGAGTGCATAAATCATGAATGGGATTTTCGATTCACTGTAAGCAACGCCAAATAAGTAATCAACTATCAAATCAGCAAAGACAAAAATGACCGCCACCATAAAAATGGACAAGGCGTAGTTAAAAGCAAAAAACCGTACCAGCTTCTGTTTGAATTCAGCTTGATTTTCTTGGTATAGCCTTGAGAAGTGTGGCAGCGCACTCACTGCCACCATATTGGGGATGGAATAACAAATGGCAATGATAGGCAAGAAAACTGAATACAAGCCCAAAGCTGCATCACCTAGGTATTGCTTCAAGATAATTTGATCAATTTTGTTAGACAACAAATTACACAGCCCAGCCACAGCAAACAAGTACGACTCAGCCACTAACACCTTGCCCATGTGCAACAAGTCGGCTTGCCACTTAGCTCCGCAAGAAAACTGCTTGTAAGAAAAAAACAGCGCCACCGCCGCCAACGCAAACTCAACCCCCATCGCAGCAGCAAACCAAACCAGCGGCATGTCAGCCAGTATGAATGCAATACGCAATCCATTTGATACCGAATATGCCAACAACTTGGCCATAACCGTGCGCCTACTTTGGCTTTGTGACTGAAACCACAAATCAACACTATCTGCGGCCTGAAAAACCAAGCTTGCCCCAGCCAAAGCAACCAGCAGTGCATTGCGCGGAGTAGACAGCCACCACATACCGCCCACAGCAATCAGCCAACACACAGTGCCTGCTATGAGTCGCACGGCAAAAACAGTTCCTAGCAACTGCCCAATTTTTTGTTTTTTTGCCTCATCTGAAAGCGTGTCATGCTGAATTCGTGCAATATCTCGCACCACCACGCCATCTAAACCAAGGTAAGCCAAAGACTGAAACAAGGTAAGGTACGCCAATACATAACTCAGCTCACCAAATTGCTCTGGCCCTAAGTAGCGAGCAACCCACGCCCCCACCAGCAGGGCCAATAAGCCACGCATGACTTTGTCAAAAATTAGCCAGCCACTGTTGTGCAACACCGCCAAGACATTTTGTTGACCACTCAAACGCTCACGCAACTGAAGCGGAATAAACCGAAGCCAAAATGGATTCTCCTGTGAGCTCAATAGGCCCCCTGCTTGCTGGTCAGCACCGTGATGGTTTTGAACAAAATTGTGATGTCCGTCCACAGCGACCAGTTTTTCACGTACCAAGAATCAAAGTAGACACGTGTTTCATAGTCCACATCATTACGCCCACTCACCTGCCACAAGCCCGTCATACCAGGCTTAGCCAATAGGTAGTAAGCAACGTCATCGCCATAACGCTCGAGCTCGTCTTGCACCACAGGGCGTGGGCCGACCAGGCTCATATCACCTTTCAACACATTCCAAAGCTGGGGCAACTCATCGATGCTTGTGCGCCTAAGGAAATGGCCAATTGGGTTGATACGCGGGTCGTTTTTGAGCTTGAAATCTTTATCCCACTCTGCTTTGGCCTCTGGGTTTTTGGCTAGCAAGTCGGCCAAGACCTCTTGCGCATTGACCACCATAGTTCTGAATTTGTAGCAAGCAAATTGCTGCCCGCCTTGCCCCACACGCACATGTCCAAAAAATGGGCGACCACCATCGCGCGAAATTTTGTAGGCTAAAAACCCAAACACAGGCGAGAGCAACACCAGCAAAACCGCAGAACACACAATATCAAACATACGCTTGAGCAATCGCAAGCTCCAACGGCTCAGCCTGTTTTCCATATGAATCATCAGTACTTCATGGCTGAAAAAGTTTGTGCTCGCCAAGCCAAACAGCGGCACGCCACGCATCGCCGGAACCACATGCACGTGAGGAGCTTGGTGATGCGAAAGCTGGCGAATTAACTTATCCCTCAAATCGGCCTCATGCGCTTCAAGCGCTATCACACAGTCGTATGTGCGAAGCACTGCTAACTCAGATGAGCTTTGCGGCCAAGCCAATACCGGCACACCTAGCTCAAGAGTTGCCGCATCCGCCTCTTCACCAGGAGGCAAGACAATGCCCTTCACAACATACCCAAGCATTAGCTCACTACGCAGCGCCAACGTTGCCTGGTGCGCATTTTCACCATTGCCAAAAACCAGTGTTGGCCACTCCCAATAACCTAAGCGACGAAGTAAAGACCGGACTAGACCTCTCAGTGTTGGCATAAGAACCGCCAACCAAGCGCACGCCAACCACCAAGCCCATAGAACATCTGTATTACCAATAAGGGCTTTGAGCATTGAGCCCACAAACACCAACATCAGCACCCCTTGCAACACGAAGCCAAGCTCTACCCAGAATGCATGTCGACGAGTGTATTGATTGTGAATAAATGCAGCCCATGCGCACCAAGCTGCAGCCATGATGGCAAACTTTACAAAAGCCATTTGCCCTGTTGGATCCGCTGCGAAGTAGGCTGCCACCCATGCAAGTAAGTCAGCCATGATTAACATCACACTGCATACCCAAGCAGACAGCTGTCTACCCAATAGAGAGATCGGTGGAGGTAAATTTGGATCACGCATATAAATTTAGTAGCTCGGCATTGAGACGTTCGATAGCAAAACGCGAGCGCGACATCATTGCCGCATTGTGACCCATGCCCTTACGCAGCTCAGCATCTACTATCAGCTCTTGAGTGCGGGCACAAAGCTCCTCATCTGTATTGCATACAAAGCCAGTTATGCCGTGTTGAACCACATCACGGCAGCCAACCACATTCGACACCACTGCAGGGACACCTGCCGCTTGTGCTTGTATGAGTGCAAGCGGCATGCCCTCCCACAACGAAGGCATCAAAAAAATATCAGCCTGAGCTAAACGTTTAGCCACCTCTGGTTGGTCAACCCAACCTGTAACTCGTAAATTGTCAGCCTCTCGCGGACGTAAATCTCCGTCGCCAACCCACACAAAGCTGGCAGGAAATTCGCTGCATTGATGCGCAACGTGCTCAAATCGCCATGGTGCTTTTTGATAACAGGCGCGACTAGCATTCAAGACGTTCACAACTATGCCGTTTCCACTCTCTGACGGTTGTACCGAGTTAAGGTCTATGGCGTTCTCAATCAGAGCGACACGTTTATGTCCTACCTTGTCTGTAGCCAGCCGAGACTCTGTGGCCGAACATGCGACCAGAACCCCAGGCAACCAGCTTGCAAACCTTTCAAACCACAAAAACAGTTTTTGCTTAACCTCTGAAACATCTTGACGCAAAAAAGCAAACCCATGTGGCGAGTAAAAAACGCGTGCGCGCGTCCATGCCAAAAGGGCTGCCACTCGACCTAAAACGCCGGCCTTAGACGAATGCAAATGGATCACATCTGGCCGCTCTTGTCGAATCAAGCGAATCAGATGAAAAACGCTTGAAAAATCTTTCAACAACGACACTTCCGTCACCATTGGCACTATGACGCGACGCTCCAAAAAACCAAACTCTGCGTCTAACTTATCAGTCGGTGTATCAGCCCTCATCGAGTGCGCTAGTACAACGCAATGTCCCGCCCGAGCCTGCTCCCGCGTCACCATTGCCAAATAGTGCTCTACACCCGCCCCCAATGATTCTGTGATGTGCAAAACCTTCATGCGATCACCACTTTGTCACCGTTCCGTATTTTTAATAACAAAAACATCACAAAAATCTGCCCAATCAACATGCCATACACCCACGCTACAGGGTTGGCTAGCATGCACAAATAACCCGCACCTATGGTAACCAACAAGACCCCAGCATTAACCCATAACACCTCAGTCTGACGCCCAGCAAATACCAAATATCCTATCAATGCATGCTGGACAATACACAAACCCAGCCACAAAGCAAAAGGGACCAGAGCTGGCAATGCATAGACTAGCAAATGCGCAGGTAAATAAAAACCAAACAACTTGTCTCCCATCAAGTTTAGGAACATTGCCAAACCAATGCCGCCAGCCATATAGGCCACGACTAGAAACTGCAAGCTTTTCCAATATGCAGCTCGATCTTCGTGATACAACTTCGCAAACCTAGGATGAAGTGCCATATACAAACCCACCAACACCGTGGCACCAAGATTAAATAGCTTTTCAATTGCCGCATAGGCCACAGTCACATCACTCTCTGCAAAAGCGCCTACAAATACAGTTCCTAATGTGGTGGAGGCCAGCAAGAGCAATTGCGAAATCACTAAGGGCCAATCTTTGCGCAAAATACGTTGACAGTCGGCAAAAGTTACTTTTTTTGTCTGTACCGTTTGGCAAGATTGACGTGCCGCATACCAACTTCCCAAACCAACACAAATATGTGGCAGCAGCAAAACCAATACGCACACAAGGCCAAGGCTAGCCGAATCAACCCATTCCTGTTGCACAAAAAGCAGGTAAAGCAAGCTCGCACTTAAGACCACGCCTAAAGCAGCATACCCCGCACCCGCTGCAAAATTCTGCTTGGCCTGCAAAAACCAATTGGAATTTAAAGCACTGGCCAGCAGCAGTAGCGCAAACGCCCAGAGATAAGCATCACCAGGAAAGACCACTGTACAAACCACCCCAAATACCAAGAGTGTGGGCACCAGTAATAACAATTTCGCTCGTACTGCCGTTACCAACAAGTGCCCATCATGCGCAGGGCTTACTTTCTTTGCCAACTCAGCTGGACCACTCCATGCAAACCCATAAAGTAGCAATACCACCAAGTAGTAAACGTTCACTTGTACCACCAACAGCTTTGCCATAAGGCCAGAGTCAAAGCTATGCAAAAGCAATGGTACAAAAACAACCCCAGACAGCCCAAGCAGGCCCATTAAGAGCATTTGCCATCCGATTGCAGAGAGTGCGGCAGACAGCTTAGGCATCAAGCCTTGCCTAGCGGCGGTGATACAAATAACTTTCGGCGAATGGCTTCATGCGAAAAAGCTAATACAAACCAAAAGTATGGCTGTCGCGTGTTATGAAAAAAAGTAAACACCGCCATCATCAGGACCACACTGAACGTATATGAATCTCGAATTCGCCAAGCACTAATTAGCAAATATGAAACGAGTAAAACCCACGCCACACCAGCAAGCACTCCCCCTTGCGTTAACAAATCAATGGTGATGTTGTGTGATTCTTTTTCGCTACCGATCGAATTCCACGAGTACTCACCAGGCCCATGCCCGACCCAGGGAGATTGAGACCAGGACTGCAAACCATTCATCCAATGTTCCTGACGAACCCCAGTCTTTTGTAATGGATCGCTATAACCGATTCGAAAGGCCTCTTGGTCTTTAAAGCTTTGACCGTTGTAGCATTTTGAAGACCACAATCCCTCACCTTGGCTGATGGTTTCTATGGCGCATTTCACTGATTTACGCATCTCACCATGCGCGAATGTTTTGACCAGGAAAACGCATAGCACCATCATGGCCGCATACGCTAATAGTGAGCTTCGATTTGCCTTCATCTCCCAGCGTAACCGTAGGAATATCAGAATTACGAATTCAAACACCCAAACCACAAACAAGCCATCACTACGAACCAGCAACCCCATGAGCATCAACGCAAACAGTAGTACGCCATATGAAGCCGTGTGAAAACGTGTGGGCTTGTCCACATTGCGCCATAACGCAACCAACCAAACGGGAAGAGGAACAAAGAACAACGCCAGTTGATTTGGGTTCACAGACCAACCTGAGTACCTGAGGTCGCCCAAATTCGTCATGTTTAATTTATTTGCAAGCTCTAAGTCTCCAGAGAGATAAATAATAAAACCGAACCATAAAAAAACTGCCGTCGACAAACAAAGCCAAAAAATAGTCTTTCGAAGCGCTGCATCCGTCAACTCAATCATCAACAATGACAACCCAACAGTTACGACCGACGCAAACGCGTACGCCATCGCGTGATGTTGGGCCATATTGCCACTCATTGTCCCCAACAATGCCCCTGCGGTCATACAAAGCAATACGGGACACCAAAACAAAAACATGGGAGTCTTCCACAAGCTTTGTAATTGCCCATAAAAAAAACCGATAACCGCTAGAGCGAGCAGCATCAACTCCCCTGGGCCAACGGGAAAGGCAGCCAAGCGTAGGTTGGTACTGATTGACAACAACATGGCAAGCCCAAACAAAAACGGAATGCCTGTCGCCCAAAAAAATCTAGTTTGCTGTAGTTTCATTTTTTATTTAAAAGTTCTTGCAATCGCTGCATGTAAGCATGCGCATTTGGGCTGTTTTCTTCAGGGGCCCACTCTGCGTAATCTTTGGGCTGAGTAGGGTCATACGGCCCCGCTTTCACTTCAAGCAAAACTGAGCCGGGCACCAAAGCCAACACCGTATGCCAGGTTTGTGGATCCAACTCCACGCCAATAGCTATATCAGCCCCATATTTCTCAGTCCCAAAATGCTGCATATCCAACAGTTGCCCATCATCTTTAAACGTCGCAAGCACCATGAGCCCTCTTACCGCGACAAGCAACTCGTCTCGGGGAGAAGCTTTGTGACGATGTGGACGAATATAGCTTCCCGGCTCGATCGCATTGAACAAACGCTGACACGCCTCACCGTAGTCTGCATGAATGTTTTGGTGCTGCCGCAATCGTGGGGATATCGATGAACGCTCCACCAACTGATTGAGCTTTTCAGCAGTAAATACTCTCATCGCTCGGCCTCATTGAGCGAAAGCGCCTCAACGATTTGACGAGCCGCCTGCTTAACCGAAAACTCCCGCTCAAACAGTGATTTGCATCGATCTGCAAGAGTGCTGCCAGCACTCAACTGCTCCAATAGCTTTTCTGCCAGCATGACTAAATCGTCAACTTGATGGCTATCACAGACTTGGCCGACTGCTTCTGATCGAATTAACTCAACCAAATCATTGCCGGCATTCACACAAGCTAGTACGGGTAAACCGCTCTGCATATATGTCAAAAACTTGCCAGGTATGTTGTGCGACTTGTGCCGTGCATCAAGTGCTACCAAACCAACTGTGCATTGAGCGTACAAACTTGGTATTTCATCCGGATCTATTTCGTCAAAGAACAGAACATTTGAAAGCCCACGATCATGGGCATTTTTTCGCATGTGCACTACATCGCTACCGCGCCCTACAAATAAAAAACCCACATCGCTGCGTGATTGCAAACGGTCAGCCATGTCGAGCAATATACCCACGCCTTGAGCCACACCCATATTGCCTGCGTAGACAAAAACCTGACGTCCGGCTAGGGCGGTCTGGTCAAGCCGAATCGAACAACGCTGTAAAGCCGCTTCGCCCAACCAATTTTGCAGCACGTCAAGTTTGCGCCCCTTTTGTCGCTGCCATTGATCGAAATACGTTAGATTACCTGGTGTCTGAACACCAATCACATCAGCAACAGCGTATTGATACTGAGCTACCAGATCAAAAAAACGATACGGCAACCCACGCCCCATCAGCCCCATGTCCACCGCCCACTCGGGGAAGATGTCACGAATGATGAGGTAGGACTTACAACGGCTCTGCCGTTTGAGGGCTTGCACCAAGGGGCCATGAAAGATGGACGGCGAATACCACAACACCCCATCAAAGCGCTCTTGAGCCAAAGGACTGCGTTGTAACTGCCGGAGCATGGCAAACGGCATCCAAAACTCATTCAAAGTACGGCGCACATAGCCAATGTCTTTGGTCTTGGGTGCACGCAAGCGCAATACGCGCACACCCTCCCAATCATCCAAGTGCCATGGGCCATCCAAGTCTGCGGCGGGCAAGAGCACGGTGAGCTGGTGGCCTTGGCGCACCAGTTCGCGCGACAAGTCGCGCAACTGCACCGCTCCCGAAGTGCGCAAGGGCGGAAAGGTGTCGGCCACCAAGACCAAGCGCATGGCCAGGTTCTTCAGTACTGCTTCCACACCACGCGCTTGACGTAGTCGGTGTAGCTGTGAACGATGCGCACCACTTTTTCGCTCACATTGGGCATGCTGTAGTCGGCCACCAAACGCAAACTACGCTCTGAGCCCCGCGCTTGATGGGCCACGAGGGCCAAACCTTGGCGCACCCGTTCGACCTCCAAGCCCACCATCATCACGGCGGCTTCTTCCATGCCTTCGGGGCGCTCGTGCGCCTCGCGCAGGTTCAGGGCCGGGAAGTTCAAGATGGACGACTCTTCGTTGATCGTGCCGCTGTCAGACAAAACGGCTTTGGCATTCATCTGCAGGTTCACGTAGTCGTGAAAGCCCAGCGGTTTCATCAGGCGCACCAGCGGGTGGAATTGCGCTCCTGTTGTATCAACCCGTTTTTGGGTACGGGGGTGCGTCGAGACCACCACCGGCAAACCATGGTCTTCGGCCACGCTGTTGAGCACGGCCACCAGTTTGGTGAACGATTGTTCGGACTCAATGTTTTCTTCGCGGTGCGCACTCACCACAAAGTATTGACCCGCCGTCAGACCCAAACGCGCCACGGCGTCTGACGCTTGAATTTGCGGTAGGTAGTGGTGCAAGACCTCAAACATGGGGCTACCGGTCTTGATGACTTGGTCGGGTGGCAAACCTTCGCGCAGCAAATAATCGCGCGCGATGGTGCTGTAAGTGAGGTTGATGTCGGCCGTGTGGTCCACGATGCGGCGGTTCGTCTCTTCGGGCACACGTTGGTCAAAACAGCGATTGCCAGCCTCCATGTGAAAAATGGGCACCTTGCGGCGCTTGGCCGGGATCACAGACAAACAGCTGTTGGTGTCACCCAGCACCAACATGGCCTCGGGCTTTTCTTGGGCCAACACGCCGTCCACTGCGGTAATCAGGTTACCAATGGTGTGCGCCGCACTGGTGCTGCCATGGGCACTGTTTAAAAAGTAGTCAGGCTTGCGCACACCCAGGTCATCAAAGAACACCTGGTTGAGCTCGTAGTCGTAGTTTTGGCCGGTGTGCACCAACACGTGTTCGCAATGCACGTCCAGTGCAGCGAGCACACGGGACAAGCGGATAATTTCTGGCCGTGTACCCACGACCGACATGATTTTGAGTTTTTTCATGGTTTCAAACCTGGCTGGCGATCGTGTCGGGGTTGGCACGATCAAAAATTTCATTGGCCCACAACATCACCACCATTTCGTCGGTGCCGATGTTGGTGATGTCGTGCGTCCAACCGGGCACCGTTTCCACGATCTGGGGCTGCTCGCCATGGGTTTCCAAGTGGTGCACCTCGTTGGTGAGCATGTGACGAAAACCAAACCGGGCATGGCCTTTGATGACCAGAAACTTTTCGGTTTTGGTGTGGTGGTAGTGGCCGCCCCGGGTGATGCCGGGGTGTGCCGTGAAGAAGCTGAACTGGCCCGAATCGGGCGTTTTGAGCATCTCCACAAACACGCCCCGGGCGTCGCCGTGGGCCGGTACGCCATAGGCAAACTTATCCACCGGCAAATAGCTCACGTAGGTGGCGTACAAGGCTCGGGTCAAGCCCGTGCCCACGCGCTCAGACACCAAGGTGCTGCGGCAGTTCTTGAACGCATCGATTTGGTCTGAGAGTTCACCCAAGGTGACGGTGTATTCGGGAGCCACCGCAAGGTGGCTTAAGCCCTCGATGGGCTCTTGCAGCGCTTGCAAAAAAGCATTCACCACGTCGTCCACGTAGACCAAGCGCACACGGGCCTGAGCATCGTTGATCTGCACCGGCAAGTCGTGGGCCTTGTTGTGGCAGAAAGTGGCCACGACCGAGTTGTAGTTGGGTCGGCACCATTTGCCAAACACACCGGGCAAACGGTAAATGGCCACAGGGTTGCCGTTGTTTGCGGCCAATTGGGCCAAGGCCTCTTCGGCTGCGCGTTTGCTGCGGCCATAGGGGTTGTCTTGTTCGGCTTGCGCCGATGAACTGAACAACACCGGTGTGCGTTTGCCCATGCTTTGCAAGGTGTCGCACAAGCGCTGCGTCAGACCGGTGTTGACCGTGTCAAACGCGGCGGGATCAGTGGGCCGGTTTTCACCGGCCAGGTGCACCACCGCCTCGGCTTGGGCCAGCGCCGATTGCCAAGCGCTCTCGCCATCCTCGCGCATGAGGGTCAAGACTTCAGTGTCGGCGCACTCCCGCAAGCGCAACACCAAATTTTTGCCAATGAAACCGTTGGCGCCAGTCACCAGCACTTTCATGTCTTACTCCTCGGGCTCCACGTGTTCACCCCGGGCAATGGCTTGCATGAAGCGCAGCTTCATCAACAAAGCCTGCATGCCAGCGACGTCCAGGCGCTCGGTGTTGTGCGAGTTGTAGTCGGTGGCTTCAGAAATTTTGGTTTCACCCTGCTCCACGAACTTGCCGTAATTCAGGTCGCGCAGATCGGGGGGCACGCGGTAGTAGCCGCCCAAGTCTTCGGCGGCCACCATCTCTTCGCGGCTAAGCAACGCCTCATACAGCTTTTCGCCGTGGCGGGTGCCGATCACCCTCACCTCGTGCTCGGGTTTGCCCACCAAAGCGGTCAAGGCTTTGGCCAACACCTCAATGGTGGCGGCTGGGGCCTTTTGCACAAAGATCTCACCCGGCTGTCCATGCTCAAAGGCGTAGAGCACGAGATCCACGGCATCGTCTAGCGTCATCATGAAACGGGTCATGTTCGGGTCGGTCAGGGTGATGGGCTTGCCCGCACGGATTTGCTCAATGAACAGCGGGATCACCGAGCCCCGTGAGGCCATCACGTTGCCGTAGCGGGTGACGTTGATCACCGTCTGGGCGCTGCTGCGCGACTTGGCCACGGCCACCTTTTCCATCATGGCCTTGCTGATGCCCATGGCGTTGATGGGGTAGACAGCCTTGTCGGTGCTGAGCACCACCACGCGCTTGACACCACACTGAATGGCCGCTTCCAGCACGTTTTCGGTGCCCAAGACGTTGGTCTTGACGGCTTCCAGCGGGTGGAATTCACACGAGGGAACTTGCTTAAGCGCAGCTGCGTGATAGATGTGGTCCACACCGCGAACCGCGTTCATCACCGACTGCGGGTCACGCACATCACCAATGTAGAACTTCAACTTGGGGTTGTTGTAGCGTTTGCGTATGTCGTCTTGCTTCTTCTCGTCGCGACTGAAGATGCGAATTTCGCGCAAGTCGGAATCGAGAAAACGACGCAACACCGCATTGCCAAAAGAACCGGTTCCACCGGTGATCAATAAAATTTTTTGATCAAACATTTTTATCTCGCATATTGGTGCGCCACCTGTGCCACAAAATCAAAAGTTTCCCGAGCACAACGTTTCCACGAATACGACTTTGCCCGCAGCCACGCGCGATGCGCCAGTTCGGCGCGCAAAGCAGGATTGTCCCCCAACTGTGCAATTGCTTCAGCAATGGATTTTGGTGATTCCGGATCGAAATACACCCCAGCATCACTCAGCACTTCTGGCATTGGCCCTCGGTTCGCGCATGCGATGGGTAGGCCTGCCGCCATGGCCTCGATCAAGATGTTGGGGAGATTCTCACAGCTGGACGCAAACACAAATGCATCTGCCTGCTTGTACAACTCATGCAACTTGTCAAAGTCAACATGCCCAAGGTCCTGGAGAAATGCCTGATCTGGGTCAAGCTCTACGCGTTTTCGCAAAACTTCTTCGCCATAAGCCCCCGGGTTGCCACCCACCATCTGCAACATCATGGGTCGACCCTGCGCTCGCAAATCTGACACCGCCT
>JACCEA012539264.1_pt1 | contig 20577 bp, 20 predicted proteins | sample 7449851 | NCBI WGS metagenome assembly JACCEA01 (sample SAMN15323453, study PRJNA562643) | freshwater metagenome | isolation source: river surface water | place: USA:Blue River Watershed | collected 2017-08-18
ATGGTTGGACCAGCACTTGGAGCCGTCGATGGAGCTACGGTTGGACCAGCACTTGGAACTGTCGATGGAGTTACAGTTGGACCAGCACTTGGAACTTTCGATGGAGCTATGGTTGGACCAGCACTTGGAACTGTCGATGGAGCTACAGTTGGACCAGCACTTGGAACTGTCGATGGAGTTACAGTTGGACCAGCACTTGGAACTGTCGATGGAGCTACAGTTGGACCAACACTTGGTTCTTCGGTCGGTTCTTCTGTTGGTGGAGGTGTGGGCTCATTGGTGGGTGGTGCAGTTGGTTGTGCTGTTGGCTGGTCTGTTGGTGGAGTTGTTGGTGATTCCGTTGGTCGTTCTGTTGGCACTGCACTAGGAGCGCTTGTAGGTGTTGTTGATGGATTTGTGGTTGGTACTTCCGTGGGTGAGTTTGTTGGTCCATCAGTGGAAGTAAAGGTTGGAGTGACGGTTGGTATTGCTGTTGGTTGTACACTTGGAAGTATGCTGGGTTGAAATGTTGGTGGTAGTGTTGGTACAATAGTTGGATTGGCCGTTGCAACAAAGGTTGGTGCAAATGTGGTTGTAGGTTTTAGGGTTGGTATCCTTGTAGGCGCAACTGAGGGGAGCGATGTTGTTGGTGTCACAGTTGGTGCTTGAGTTGTTGTGAATGTGGGGGTGAAAGTTGGTGCTCGAGTGGGTGCTGCGGTAGGTGTTCGTGTAGGGGGAAACGTCGGTGAACGTGAGGGGGTGAAAGTTGGGGGCTTCGTAGGGCTCCTTGTTGGAGAGTATGTTGGGAGGTTGGTTGGTATGCGTGTTGGTGCAGCCGTAGGCACTCGTGTTGGTCGAAATGTTGGCGGTTTTGTGGGAGACCGAGAAGGAGCAAACGTTGGCGGTCTAGTGGGACGTCTCGTAAATCCTGCATCTGCGTAATAAACTAATACAAGCATTATAAAGACGTTCCTCAGTACGGCTGACATTTTTTACTTTTTTACATATATCAAATTTCGAGGTTTGTTTGGTCTATGAATAAAAACAGGTAATACTTAAATTTTTTTAATTAAAAGAACCTGGCTCAACGGAACAATTCTCCCACTCTGAGAATTTAGGAATGATTTGGGACGACTACCCACCAAAATTTGAGAATGGATTTGGGGAATTAGGAATTTTTAAAGGTATATGGTATATGAAAACGGTCATAATTGTCGAAACCTATTGAGCGATGTGAATGAAGTTCTGCATAAATTTTTTGCCAATCTGGCGGCTTTTTACAAGTTTAACTTTGCTCTTTTTTGTGGGGAGATTCGTTATGATTTTGAAAGGAATAGGTCGCTTGCTAATTGGAAGTACAGGGATGTTATTACTACTGACGTCCCAGTTGCCGATTGGCAACTGGGACGTCAGTAGTGTAATAACAATGGAAATGACCTTTCAAAACGCGAGTAACTTCAATCAGTGTATTGATAACTGGGATGTACGCAACGTGAACAATATGGGAGCGATGTTTGCAGGTGCAAGTATGTTTAACCAGGCTTTGGATACATGGGATGTGAGCAATGTCACAGATATGCAGTACATGTTCTATTATGCATCACGATTCAACCAACCCTTGGCTAATTGGGATGTTGTTAATGTGAGATCCATGGAAAGTATGTTTCGAGGCGCCTCTTCGTTTGACCAATCACTTGAACAATGGACAATATCAAAAGGAACAAATACGGATTGTATGTTTCAATTTGTGAATGAAAATCGAGAAAGGCGGTATCGAGAAGAAATGACGAGGGACTCCAAGAATTTTATGATATTCCACTGTGATGTCACTTGAGACGAATTGAGAGTAAGTTTTGTTCTAGACTTGAGTAGATATAACTTAGTACTGTACCATGCATATAAAGTAATGACATTAACGTACTTTAAAGTCTGATAAACATCGCTTAAACTGCAAATACGAGCAATAACAACCAACAACAATAACATCATATATACACACAACAACCTACTACGATAAGTAACTACAGTCACTCCATGCCACGAACTGTCAATTGCCAAGGCAACAACGTGAGAGGGAAAAGAGACACACAGAGAAAGAGAGCGATACAACAGACACACATACACTCGCAAATAAAGGATATACAGTAATGAGAGAGAAAGAGACATTTACCTTCTGATTAGAAGAAGTTGTCCTCATCGTTGTGGTCATCGTGTAGATATGCAGTGCCGCTAGACGGATTCTGTTGGACATAAACTACACCGTCTCTCTCAGTCCCTCTCTCGTTGTCCTTCGCTTCTGCCGCACTTAAACAAAAGCTGACCGTACGCCGCACGGACGTACTTGACGTGGACGCACAAATGACCGGATGCACCAGGCCGTCGCCTATGGAGAGAGTGGAGAGAGAGACATTGCTAGTGTGCTCCTCGTACTCGTAACCCGCGGAATACGGTGTCGTACCTGATACAGCACAACCCCTAGGACTCGACAATGTCGTGCCATCACCGCTAGAGCCAGTGTTGAGAGTGTTAGTAGAAACGGGGGACCGCAGAGATGAGATGAACTCCAAGAATAGATCACCTAATTAGGAAGGCTGTTAGACTACAATGAGAGAGTGACAGAGTGTCTTACCTGCTGCTTGTTCGTCTGAAGCGAGTTTCTCAAAGTCCATAAACGCCATCACAGACTTCGACCGCCGCCACCCGCTGGCTGTATTGCCAGTCCCTCCTTTGGCGAGAGACACTGCGGGTCCCTCCCTCTCTCCAAACCGAGAACGCTTCGATTGTTCAAGTGGGAGAGAGTCATCGTAACTCTCTCTGTCTCTCTCACTGTGTCCCTCGCCATTGAAGTGCGAGAGAGACAGATTCGGCGCAGAATAAACGCGTTTATAGCGAGAAAGAACATTGCGAGGACGAGAAGTCCCAGAGATAGGAAGAGAGAGCAGCGACGGTGCATGCAACTGTGACGCACTCACACTACCGCTGCTACTCGCCGCCTCTGCTGGAACGGCCTCTCTCTTCACGCCCTCTCTCCCCTTCACAGTGACCGTCTCAGTCCCGTGTACACTGACCTCGGGCGAGGCATCGACTGCCTTGCTGGGAGTCAGTGATAGACGCTGTCGACTGCCACTGCGAGGGAGGGACTTCTTTCCCGCAATGCGCTCTTGAAATCGCAACTCCAGTATTTGCAGCTCTTCCTCGCCCGCTGCTACTAGAGCGATTATAGTAGAGTCCGTGAGAAAATTGTCACAAGGCTGGTAAAGCTGCTTGCCAATGGAGGACTGTCCCGCGTACTTCTTTGTAATGCGCATTGGATCGCTGTGGCGAGAGATTAGAAGGGAGGCCGATCCGCAGATATGATATCCTTACCATTGAAGTTTCTCTGACAAGTAAGCCCTTAGAGTAGTGCCAGGGGCGATGTTCAACAGGCCTTGATTGAACAGTGTGATGACTCTATTCGCGTAGTCCTCTTCTTCTGGTGTCCATTTTCCTTTCCTCAAATCTGGGGAGTCCATGTTGACTCCTTGTTCAACTTCACGACAAGTTGAATCTCAGTGTGTATTTGCACGCACCTACGCACAATGCCTTAGTTTTACTCTCTCTCACTCTCTTGAACACTTTGAATGGAAGAGATTGAGTTGAGAAAGACTCTTCTTGATGATTTGCGACGGTAAGCTACTGTGCACCTCGACGAGGCAACGCGATAAAAAGTTTGTGGCGTTGAATGAATGGGACGAAATATCATCAGATCACCGGGCCTTTTTGTGCAGGCGTGAGAGAGGAAGTGGAAGTTCAATCCAAGTCGGATTTCCACTCAATTTCCTGGAAATAGGCGACATCACAAAATATCGTTCTTTGTTTCACCCCTATTGGACTTCTTTGCTGCCGGCGAAGAAAGAGTGGTGGGCGTATACATAAGAAAGCATTTGCTGGTATTATCTGAGGAAAGAGAGCGAGTTGTAGCGTAGCAAGATCGCCCCAGCAAATCTCTGGAATAGGAAATGGTCAATGCAGTCTACGCCTTTGAATGTGCGCTTGCGGCTCATAATGTTCCGGTGGAGCTTCGAAGGATAACATCGGATTATGTGCAGCAGGATCTGAACGCTCTCACAATACGTGGTGCAATCTCTGGCTGGACTGATGATGACGAGAAGAAAAGCACCTGCAGTTCGGAACGCCGCCAGATATATCTCAGATTTGGTCATATATCATGTTGGAATACATCAAAATTGAGGATCATGAGCAAATTGTTTAAAGGGAAGCGCAACTTCAACGAAGACATCACTGCCTGGGATGTGAGTAATGTCACCGACATGACTGCAATGTTCAAGGACTGTTCGAAATTCAATCAGCCTATCGGAGAGACCTGGAATGTGAGTTCTGTAAAGACTATGAAAAGTTTGTTCTCAGGTTGTGATAGCTTCAACCAGCCACTCAATATTTGGAATGTGAGAAATGTGAGTGATATGAGCAGCATGTTTGAAGGTGCAGTAACTTTCAATCAGTCTCTCAATGATTGGGACGTTGGTAAAGTTACTTCCATGAAGCAAATGCTTGCAAGTGCATCTGCTTTCAATGGTTCTATTGACCAATGGAATGTTAGCCGTGTCATAAACATGGAAGGCATGCTCTATGAAGCAGAGTCCTTCAATCAGCCCTTAGAGAATTGGGACGTGCGGAGCGTCATATCATTTTCAAGAATGTTCGAGAATGCTTCCGCTTTCAATCAACCCCTTTACAACTGGTCTTTGGGTAGTTTTGTCTCTATTGATCGAATATTTGATGGAGCAGTCAATTTCTCACATTATGATGTGATTGTGCAATGGATGAAGAGATGAAGAACAAGCACTATGGACTGCAAGTAGCTAATGGTTATACTTAATATAACCAAGATATTTCCCATTGTAATGCTTTCAATTAATAATAATATCAAATCTTAATTAAGAACTGGTTAATTGTTCTATCTTCTAGTATAATACACAATCAACAAATTCTATCAATCTGAACAATCGGTTAATCTAGGTCCAATAACAATTCAATCGATAACTGTCTACTCTACTGACTCATGTTTGTGCATGAAACATAACTTACAGCTTCTTCACTCCTTCAAGAGGCACCGCACGCCTCAGTCTGCGGTACACTGCGTATAGTACCAACATTGCCATGGCCCAGATGACAGTCAAGTCTATGGCCATTCGCTTCATGAGACCGTTGGTGTAGTCCTTGAGATGAAGGAGTTCTCGGTCCCACGGATCCTCTCCCTATATGCACACAACTGTCAGGTTATTCATGTAATGTGTGCTATACACACGCGATAGACTTACCTCGAGGATCCACGGGTGTGCGAAAAGGCACTGATCGCGATGTATGCGGGGATTCATACTACAGTCCCCCGGTATGAGAGTATTTCGCCAGTGCTTGTGTAAGTCAATCTCAAAACACGCACGCTGGGATGGCGGTCTGTCTCTCTCGATTTGGTCGAGTCTCCCTTCCAACTCTCTCACAATGTCCTTCGCCCAGGGGAGGTGGTAGAGGTTCTCAGTCTCTAGCGGGTCACTCTCGAGATCGAATAGTCTCAGAGTCTCAGCGCGACCTTTCACTTGGTCTCTCGACAGTGCGTCCTGTAGAATTTGGTGCGTCGTAGATATGCGACCCATGTCGTAGTTTGCAGTGCCGAACACCCAGTCCCCCGCCCTAATGGCGGCCTCAGTGAGTGCGGTGAGGGGGGACTGTTGAGAGTGAGAGAGAGAGTCACGGGGGGACTCAAAGTAGTATCCCTCGTCTCGTACAATCCCGCGTATAAGCTTGTATTTACCAGCCCTATAGGCTAAGACGCCCTGGGCGAAGGCGCTCTCTCTCTCGGGCTGAAACTCGTACAACATCTCGTCCCGCGGACTATCGCTGAACCTCTGGGCGGGGGACAATTGGCGTAGTTCCGAGGGACTAGCCCTATTGGGACTCACTGTAATATTAGTGACTGTGATATTGGGTGTGACAAACGGTACGCGACGCAGCACTTCACCGAAGTCCTTCCCATCGAGTCCCATTCCACTGACATTCACTCCAGAATACCCCAATAGGGTTGGAAACCAGTCGCTGACGTGCATCATACCGTGATACAGTCTACGCTTCTCTGACCCTATTCGGTTAGTCTCTCTCTCCCTCTGTGCACGCACCTCATCGTCAGCGAGGTAGTGCAGGTCAGGGGTGAAATCTACGAGCACTGCAGGCACTTTGTGTCCCCCTTCGTACGGCGTGCCTTTACTGCCCCGTAGAGGATAGTTACTCCCGCCGAACCACGGACTACCACCGTTATCCGCAGTGACTACCACAATCATATTGTCCCCTAACACGCGGTGTGCATGCTCGGTTATGTTGTGCACTGCCTCGTCAAAGCCTACGACCATACCGCAGAACTCCCTACGCCACAGGTGCGGGATGTGCGTGCATTTATCCGCATGTCTTGGCATTGGTTGTAGAGGCGAGTGCGCAGCAGTGAAGGGAACATAGAGGAATAGAGGCGAGTCAGTCCCTCGTTTGCTGTGCGAGTCAATGACTGCTTGTGCCTCTGACACTATGGCTTCGGTGGCGTGGCGGGGCGTAGTGCCTGAATGTGCCATTAGAGTACTCACTGACCCAATCGATCATTAGAGGAGCCTCCCAAGGCACTTCCACCATCTGCTTCAGATACGAGTCGGTATCCCACATGTAAATGCCAGTGAAGGAGTCGAATCCTCTGCCTGTAGGTGTGAGCTTGCGTCTGCTGTGCCCGAGATGCCACTTGCCAACCATCGCAGTGCTGTACCCAACCTTCTCTTTAAGTATCTCAGGCAGCGTGGGAACATCGTCGGGAAGACCGGCGGGAGTCCCAATAGTGAGAACGAATATCAATCCCGTGTTGACGTGGTATTTGCCCGTGAGCAGAGCGGCACGCGAAGGTGTGCAGAGGCTATGCATATAATGCTCCTGAAACTCCACACCACGCTTCGCAAGGGCTTGGGGTGGGAATGGGTGAGGATGCTTCGATGTTGTGGGAGAAGTCACTGCACGAACGAAACGTAACAGACTTATATAAGTAAGAAATAGAAGAAAGGCACTTACTTCCAACCCATGTCATCTCCCAGTAGGAACAAAATATGTGGTTTCATCGTAATTCTGGGGCGTGTTGACAATAAAAAACTGCGAGCAAGCAAGCAGAAGGCAAAAAGCACCGACACCACGCACAAACACGGCGGATTGCTGCGCTGCTGCTAGTTTTAATAATTGGGAAACAATGTTTATATCTATTTACTATGTCTTAAATTTTGAAAACTCTGCAGTGTCCTCTGACGCAAGCACGGTCACTGTAAGCCGACGCCAGAACAACAAAGCGCCCGAGCGATGCAAAAAGCCATAATAAAATAATGAAAAATGGTGGATTCCACAGACGAGGAATTTTCAGGACTTGCTCGGGAAGACAAGCGACTTCAATTGGTAGAAGAGGATGTGTTCGTGAATAATCCCCGCTTTTTTGTGGACTGCTGTCTCTTCAGACACGCTGTGCCTATTGAACTGAGATTCATCATCCGTGACTTCTATGCTATTCAAACCCTCGACAACAACTCTATACATGACGCAGTGCCGCTATGGTGCGGCACACATAATGAGAGGATATATTCCCGAGATGATGAGGAGATTGGTGATACTACATTGAGGGGAGAGAGACAGCGATACATAGCGATTCTGAAGTACGGCCATATTTCATATTGGAATACGTCTGAAGTCACTGACATGAGGCGACTGTTCATGTTCCAGCAGAACTTCAATGACGACATCAGTCATTGGGATGTGAGGAACGTGACAGATATGAGTCACTTGTTCTACCAGTGTACCAGTTTTAATCGCACACTGTCTCAATGGGACGTACGGAAGGTGACGGACATGAGCTTCATGTTCTACAACGCCATCGCCTTCAATCAGCCACTGGGTGCTTGGGAAGTGAGCAGTGTGACGACTATGTTGCACATGTTTGATAGTGCCGAGAACTTTGACCAGCCCGTGGGCGACTGGGACGTACGCACAGTAACGGACATGTCGTACATGTTCAACGAGTGTGCGCGCTTCAATCAGCCGTTAAACACGTGGAATGTCAGTAATGTGATATCAATGAACTTCATGTTTAGTGAAGCGACAGTCTTCAATCAGCCGTTGTCTGCGTGGGACGTGCGTGCAGTGAAAGTGATGAACTTCATGTTTCATTGTGCCAAGTCATTCAATCAGTCCCTCGAATACTGGGACGTCAGTAATGTGGACAGTATGATTTGCACCTTTTCTGATGCCTCATCATTCCAGCAACTAGCTACATTGAAGGAAAAATGGAGGAAATTGTATTGAATAAACTCGAAATTACTTGTAATGTGGGACACTGTATAATATATCAAGAGGAATTAGATATCTCAATCTACTATGTTCACGTCTTTCCACTTAAAAGCAATACAATCTATCACTATCCACAGAATCTACATTAACTACATAAGAAAATCTATGATCAGTTTGATATCTTATAGTTGAGCTTCCTATGGTACCATACAGTGTATCTATGATTTATTAGAGTTGATTTATGAGATGCTTCTGATTTACATTTATCACGATTATATGTTGGTATATGCATAATAAGGCTAAGAATAAGATTTGGTGCATTTATTTTCTTAATGGTAAATATCTCAAGTTGCTAAATTAGGCTGACGACAGCAGAGGGCCAAATCGAAAAGCGCGCAAGCAGCAAAAAATAGAGATACAATTTGGAATTTCATTTTAAACTGATCATTCGTCAAAAAATGCCGACAGCATTGGACCAAGTTCGCGATATGCTTGGTAAATCCTTGCGGATTCTCATCAGCGATGGGCGGGTTGTTCAAGGAGAATTTCAATGTTTCGACAAAGACCGGAACTTCATTCTCGGGAATGCCACCGAGTATTACGGACTGGAAGATCGTGAGTTTCAGTGTTTATTTTCCCTTTCTTATTAATCTGATCAATCGCTCCATCTTATTTACAGCGGTTTGTAATCCCATCCCGTCCGATAGAATTTTTCGCACTCTTGGTCTAGCGATGATCCCTGGACAGCATGTAGTTAAGGTCTTTCTTCAGTCCTCCAATAGTCCTGTTTGAAAGGGAGAGTGATAATAGCGGATAGAAAATTAGTTTTAAAAAAAAGAGTGTTGTTGAATATACTTTTGTAAATATATGTCCATAGAGGTGTCTCGTTATTGACGTAAACTCTGTAAATAGAGGGTAATTATTTTCCATTGGTATTGACTCAAGACAGATCACGTCTACTAATTATGATCTGGCAATAAGCGATATCTGCATACTTTGTTTTTCTTTGATAGTTCACATGATTTCTCCCAAGAAGACAACAGAAAAGTAATTCTCAAGGACACGGATCTAGCTCTCAATTATTGACAAGGAGTGCATCGGTTTCTTTACTTACAATACAGTGACGATCGTATTACTCACACATAACACATAACAACACTCTCAATCATACACAATGGCGGAGTACACAAAAAGACAACAATACTAATAGCCATCCATACCAATCCAATACTTTTCGAAATACCAAAGATACAAGAAACAAACAAATACACCATCTATCTCACACAATACCTATGAAGACAGTACCGAGAAGCGAGAGAGACAGACAATGACAATGATCTACACGCTATATATACCTGCTATCTACTAATACGATGAAGTCAAGAGAGAGTGAATGCTACAGTATTTACCGCCTCATATAATCTGGGACAGATGAGTTGGGATTATTGCGACACCACTCCCGCCAATGTCTATCGAGAGATAGTCAATATGCCTGTGATATACACGTAGAGGGAGAGACTTACTTGCAATAGGCTCTAACATCGTCACAATTGCGAATATGTTCTAAAAAGTCTGCTATCTCCCACATTTCTACATCCGAAGGATCATCGAAGAACGATGTACAGTCTATGGCATTTTCTAATAGAGAGAGAGTTAGGTGTTGTGACAAACATCTACACGGAAGCACTGACCAGGATGGAATATATATGACATGGGCGAGTTATCTACAATAATAGACTGACTGATGTCCTTGTCTAACACTGATAAATCCTTTACATAGTGACCTATGGAGAGTGTGTGTGTGAGAGAGATAGATAGTGTTTACATATTACATGCGTACCATCATAAAACACACAATTCTCTCGAAATAATCGTTTGCTAATGGTCTTGTGAGGGTCTAGTATGTCCAATAGAGGGTCTGCGTATTTGGAGAGAGAGGCGGTGTAGATTATCAACTACAGGGACCGACACCGAGAGGGAAGTAGATTAGTACATATAATAATATATATAAAGCATATAAATACCCGTTACAACATACCTCGTAATGTTTACTGAGTCGTTGCAAGAACTGATCTACCCCGGGGCGTTTTATGACGAACACATTGTGCACTACGGCCTCGATGACGACTGAGATCACAAACGAAGCATTGTCCACCGGCTGGAACGAACTGTGTACGAGAGTCTCATCGAGGTCCAGAGCCAAATACTTCTTACCCCTATTGGACTGGTTATTAATACCGAGAGGGATAGACGGTCCGCCAGTGAGAGAGAGCGACGACTCGTACGACGTCGATGCGAGTTGATGTTGATTTTGACTGGAACTTCGGAATGACCTGTAGTGTATGTTAGTTAGTCACAGAGACATACAGAAAGAGAGAGAGGGACTTACCCAAAGGAGCTCTTCTTACCACCGAGGTAGAAGGAGGAGGTGTTGCTAGGCACGACCATGCCTGCTTGTCTGTCAGTGCCGCTACTAGCCTTAGGGAAGCAGCAGAACAGTCGAGAGAGAAGAGACCTATTGGGCTCTGATCCACTAGTCGGACTAGGTCCGTGCGGTCGATTGTCTGTGTGTAGGTTGAATGGCGGTATCTCGTCTTGAGTGGTAGTTCGGGCTATTGAGTGATACCCCCGACCATTCGTTGTGTTTTCACTCTCTCTCTCTCGGCGTTGTACGTCCTCCCTGCGTACTTGCGTCACAAGACTTTGCACTATAAAAGAGAGAGAGAGAGAGAGAAAGTCATTTGAATACTATCTAGAAGTGAGAGAGGGAGAGAGACTTACATTCAGCAGGGAGATCACTCCTACTAGGCTGTGTGGTTTGCATAGTGAGTTCCAAGTCCTTAGTGGTGAGAGCGGAGTTATCTCTTTTCATATCTACTCCTATGACAATGTGAGAGAGAGTATGCATGTTAATATGTGATGTCTACACATGATGCAGAGCGAGAGAGGACTTACCTCCAGGGGATGTGACAGTTGTCCGCACGGACGTGCCATCTATCTCAGGTATGAATGGTGTAACTAGTCCGTCCACATCCTCGCTATTCTGAGGGGGAGGAAGAGGTTGCGTTGGTGGTGGAACTGGTGCAGCTGCAGCAGTGTTAGAGGCACCACTACTCTGTGCTTGTCTGTCACTGTTGTTCTTCTGCGGCATATCTATATGTGACTCTCTCCAACTCTGTGTGTTGTGTGATGAGTGCACTGTGATGTCCCAATGTACCAGTAACCTCTGTTTGACGAATCGCTGTCACTGTTGACAGATCGGTTCCCGCAACACTTTGCTCAATAATGCGGACGGAGACAAGGATCTGTTTCGACGCGCTCTCTTTCTCTCTCACTGCTGTGAACAGTGATGGAGTGTCTGATATGAAGTAGCTATGAAGATCAATACAGATGCAGCTCAGGACACTGAAGACGATCTCGATGAGAGTTATGCGCAAACAAAGATGTTCTGGGTTGTTTGTGTTTCATGATAAAAAAAAGCTATTCTAACTTCGGTTGAGCGACTTTTCACCAGATATGTTTAGATTCTCAATTTTATTGACTTATAACTATGCTTTACTTAAGTTTCAGAAAATACGGGGTTCTGAAAACCGTTGAATCGAGTTGATTTCACTACTAAATTACCAGTTAAGTTAGTTTCTCGAGTTATGGATTTTGACCAGATGGGTGCGTGCTTTTCCAGAAATATTTTAATGCTCATCATGAAGCCAACAGTTGTAGGTGGTAAATTAAAACTGAAGGGGTCAGCTCCATCCAGTGCTGTGAGAAAACCTGCTACTACTCCCGCAGCAGTTCCTGTGGCAGCCAGTACTGTAGAGAAGAAGGATAGTAGTGGAGATAAGAACAGTAGTGAGTCGTCGCGAAAGCGCTCACTGGAAGATAATGAAGCAGTTCCCTCCAGCAGCACTGGGAGTGATACTACGTCCATTCCACCAGGTATGGCCAACATGACTGAGGCACAGCGTCGATTCAAGCTAAAGCAGATGGAGAGAGAGAAAGAAGAAGCGAAGAGAATGAAGGAAAAGAGTTACCGCGAACGTGTGAATGAATTCAACGAGAAATTATCCAAGTTAACAGAGCATAATGATATCCCTAGAGTGAGTGCTGCTGGTAACGGTTAAGCGTTATTGCATGTGTTATGTATAGTGTCTGTAGTCTGTGTATATTGTTCTAAGTGAATGAATCATTGAGAGTTAATATTGTGGTAATTATTAATTTACAATCACAACGTACTACAACTCAATCATCTTCATTAGAAGATACATCGTCGTCATTCTCATCGTCTTCATACTCACTTCCACTTGACTCATACAACTCTTCTTCACACACTGTTACCATCTTCTGAGAGTTCTTCGGTGAATATGCTTCCTTATCCCTTTTCTCGCCTTCTACCTCATCTTCACAGTTGCTCCCACGCTCATCACTGCCCCTATCGCTGCTGCTATCTGCGGGTGTTCCTAGCACTACTTCCTCCGCCAATGACGGCAGCAGTGACTTGCGTACACGGACTGGTCTCACTCTCTTCACAATAGGCTCAAACACCTCCTCTTCCCCCACTTCCACTCCCTCCTCTGCACTAGATCCACTAGAGGCAGCGGGATCTACTGCGAGAGATAACGCAGTCTCTAACGCTCTCTTGCGACTCTCTCTCCCTCTGTCATCACTGGCAGAGGCAGTGCCTATCGCAGTCGCATCATCAGTAGTATCATCAGAATCATTGACGCCCTCCTCTGATGTACTAGAGGCCAGTGCTTGCTTTCTTCTCCTCCTCGCACTCCTCTTACCACTATAAGCAGTGTTCGAGGTAGCAACAGTGGTCGAATGAGGGACTGAGAGTGATGAGATTCTCCTGCGAGAGAGTATCTTCGAGAGAGGGAGATACTGTACATTCTCGGCACGCACAGGAGCACTGACACTACTGCAGTGTAAGAGAGAGGTGGTGCGGGTCTTGTCGTCTCTCTTTCCCGCACCAAGAGCCGCATTCATCGCCGCTTGAACAGTCTTAGGCCCCGGGGGATCAACCCTATTGGGATCGAAGTAGTGATGTGCAGAAGTATTGAGACGAGAGCGACTGCGATCCATGGTAGTGCGAACCACCCCGATTGGGTTACCCCACCGATCAGTCTCTGGACGCACACATGGACGTTGTTTGCGAGTATCGACTCTCTCGCTGTCAGAGTCTGCGTCGCAGTCGGAGTCTCTCTCTCGCCGTTTCTCTCTTTTCACTCGCAACTTGTCCCGCGCTTCACCGCGCAAACTCTCTCGCACTGTCTGAGCCTCGGCAGTGACTGCCTTCCACGCCTCTCTCTCCTCCGCAGTGAGTCTGTTGTGCGTCGGTCCATCCTCATCAACACTCTCGCCCCCGCTCTCTCTCCCCTGAGAATAAATGCGACGTAACTCACGCATGGGCGCATACTTCTCACTCTCTCTCTCATAGAAACTAGCCCTATAGGCATCTCTATCCCCATAGGGGTGTTGATTCACAGTCATTCGATCGATGGCAAAACCGGGATCATGAACCGAAGCTTTGTAGAACGCCGATGTGCGTGCGTCCGTCGACAGTACGGTCCCTTCACTGCCGTACACGCCTATGTTGGACCCGTACACCGAGTCTTGCAGAGTGAACGCAGCGTGACTTGGATCGCACGGACGTAATGGGTACACCGGTGCCATGAGTGTGGCGGGATCTTCTCTCGGGAGAGTCTGAGCGAGAGTCTGAGATGCGATGAGAGTAACTACCTCGTCTTGCACTACTGACACCTCCTCGTCACTGAATTGTTTAGCAAACATGAACTACATAGAGAGAGAGAGTGAATTACATCCATGTATATACACAATAGTAACATATCGACTTACTTCCATGCGATTTACCATGAGAGCGACGAGGTCGTCACAGTTCAATCCCGTCAAACTAGTCCCCGATAACTGTACGTGTATCTGAGCACGTAGCTCTCTCTCAAACACTTGTCTGCGCCTCTCAGTCTCCCCGGGAAGTCGCTCCAGTTCCCCGTCTCCCTCTCTCTCCCCATAGGGTAATAGTATGCGTGCTGCATCTCTCCAACACTTCCCAGTCTCTCTCGCGATCTCCTCCACTATCACTGCGATCGCCACTGCAGCAGTCTCGTCCATTTTACACTGAAACAACGCCGCCATCGGATTAGTCAGACCTATTGGGTTGTTCTCACTGCCAATCTCACCCTATTCATAGAGACTGTTAAGACATATGATTTATACATATATGCAGAGATCTACCTTTTGATTGCCTGGGGCAGCGATGCAAGTGCTGAGCTTCTCCATAGCGAGTACTTGAATGAATTTCACTAACTCTGGGTCAGGCAGTAGGTCCACCGGTGTATCATTGGCACAGTGTGTGATTGACAAATTGTGATCGTGAGAGTACGAGTGAGTATGACACAATGGTACACCCGTGTAATCTGTATTAGGCATGGATGTACGAACATACACCGTGGTCTCCTTGCCACAGGGAGAGAGAGAGAACTTGGCGTTAGTGGTGAGGGAGGCGATGTCGCAGGGAGACAGAGACACACCCTCTACCTGTCCAGTGCGTGCGTCCACAGGCATAGTGAGAGGGAAGTTGAACACTACCTTTCTCTCTACAGCGAGGGGGTGCGCGCCAAACAGCTTGTTCGTCCCGAGTGCCGTTAGTCCACCAACAATCTTATCTACACGGTGTCGGTCCCCCTTCTTTCCCGAAGGTTCTCCGCCCTTGTGATCGCCCACATACCCGTGTACGTCCATGCGATATTTCAACTTCCCACCACCACGGCTACTGCCATCGAGTGTTTCATGCACGTGTGTGCGCACACGTAACGCATTGCTCGCAGCGGCAGCAACAGTGTGTCCTACAGAGTGAGGCCCCGGGGTGTTGCGTACTGGGTGTTGTCCGAACAGCCTGTTGCCTCCTTTGCCTGAGGTCATTTGATTGTCTGGGACTATGTGCACTACACCCCCGCCCACTGCTGCCTCCTCATCTACCTCTCCCCCTCCTAGTACATCCTCTGTCTCACCCTCTGCTGTCTCCTCTGTCGTAGAGGCAGTGGTGGAGGCTCTAACACCACTACTGCTGCCTTCTATATTGTGAGTGCCATCTTCTACTTCCATCTCTTCATCCTCCTCATCTCTCTCTTCTTTCACCTCTACAGACATCTCTGTCTCTCGCTCTCTTTCCCCGTCACTCTCTCCCTGTGTCACACCTCGCACTATTTTGAACGGTTTCGAGGAGGTGTATGTAGTGTTGAGTATCTCTCCCGCTGTCTTAGCGTGAGATAGATACTGAGACCGTGTGGTTCTGCGTCGGGGATACTCTCTACGAACTATGCGAGTAGTTCTCACTATATTCCTCAAACCATCCCCATTGGTCTGATTATCCTCGCCGTCCTTCCCGGTCTCCTTCTCTCTCTCGCCCTCACTCTCTGCGTCTCTCTCTATCGCAATGACGAGAGTCCCCGGGGCGGGATCTCTGCTGTCTAGAGGGACAAACGAGTCGTCTGGACACTCTCTCCTAAGGGGGTTGTTGCGGTACATCTGCAAGGACGCACTCTCTGCGATTAGCTGTGCGATGCGATGTCTGCGTAGAGAGGGCGCAGAGAGCAGTTCCTCCTCTCGACCTCCGCCGTGTATCGCGTGCAGACTCGCTCCAATATAATCCTGACCCAATAGGGCTAGAGTATTACGATCTGTCCGATACATACACATTACATCATAATACATATTTATATACATAATTACAAACCTGCGATGGCTTCACTATCAGTTAGTGTGTGCGTCCGAGGGAATGACAAATCCCCGTAATTCCAATCTGCGACTGCGACAGTGTCTCTGTGAAACCCGTGCAGGTTAGTGGGTATGAGGTCTATTAGATAGAGCATAGACTGGACCGATTGGGATAGTTTGTAGTTCTCGGGGAGAGAGAGAGACCGAAGGAATTGCAATGCGAGCATTAGCTTGGACGGGTCTAGTCCCTCGTTATCCCTCTCTCTCTCCCACCACAGCTTACACACATTCACTTTGTCTGTTACAGCAGTAGACGCCGCTGTCCCTCTCCCTTTGCCTCTCTCACCATTTACATGAGTAGGGGTAGGTTCGTCTGTAACTTTCGTTGAAAGTATGCCTTGTGCTTCGAAGGCGTGTCTGAGATCGTCGGGGGTACCGCCACCCGATAGACTGAGCAAGGAGGGACTCATAGCGGAGTATATGCGAGAGAGAGTGAAGAGAATCTCGTCCCTCAGCCAAGGGAACTGCACGCCCAGACTATTGCCAGTAACCCTATAGGGCTTGAGAGACGGAGAGAGACCTGCAGCCTCTATGTACGCCCTGAGTCTAGCCTGGTACACCTGTGCATTCACAGTGTGTCCGTCCGTACTTTTGTCCCTCGCAGTGACAGATATGCGAGCCTCAGGTATAGCGAGAGAGAGAGAGACTCTGGGGTCAGAGAGAGAGACCAGGTCTGTGGTCAGAGGGGCGGTGGGCTGTTTCACTGGCTGTCTATCCCTATAGGGCTTGGCAGTGGGACTCACGAACGTACGGAGATTCTCCATAGTGTGGAAGTATAGAACAGACCTATTGGGTTGGTACACAGTGTTCACAGTCAGTGGCGGGGGAGGGACTGACTCACTGGGAGTCGATGGCCCTCTGTGCAGTCTCTTGCGTGAGGTAGTGCGTGCGCGTGTCCCTCTCTCTTCAGGTATAGGAGTAGGAGCGGCGATAGAGAGAGAGACAGAGAATCCCGGAAATGCGAGGGTTCTGCCCCGGGGCTCTCTCTTTGTCACAGATTGACTCTGAGCCTGAGAGAGAAGGAGGGACTGACTCTGAGACTGTGGCAATTGACTTTGACTCTGAGTGGTAGCGATAGGAGGAGGGACAGTCTGAGAGAGTTGAGTGAGAGAGTGAGAGAATGACAACAATAGCTCTGCCTCACTCTCCCTCTCTCTCTGACTTGCAGTCATAGATACTCCTGCTACTTCACTCTGACTCTGACTTTGACTGGGTTCCACAGTATCTCTCTCTCTCATCCTATTTCTCTCTCTGTCTCTCGTGAGGAATACAGCGAATAGTTTGTCTACAATATCCTGTATTTCTCCGCCTTCGAAGACTCTCTCGAACGACTTCACTATAGCGCCCAGGGGAGGTCTGGCCATGCGTCCCTCGCCCTTCTCTCTCTGTGCCCTCTGAGTGGCGAGAGAGATAGTGCGAACAGACGAGAACAGGTCCCTCGACGTTGACACTGTGAGAGACGACGATACCACGTCGCGATGTGTGTTCGTCTCACTCTCACTGTCCGTACCATGTACGTCCTCATCACTACAACTATCACTACTAGAGTCACTCTCACTCTCAGGCTCTCTCTTTCTCTTGTTCACTTCCGTAGCCTTATTAGGCGGGTTCTTACCATTACCCTTAGTAGCACTATTACCCTTGCCCTTGGGAGTACTACTACTGCCTGCCTTATTAGTATTACTTGTAGCTGTACCAGTCACACCCTTCTTCTGAGAGGAGGCATTAGGAGTGGTCTGAGAGCTTGTTAGTGAATGAAGCTGTTGACTGTCATCTGCAGAAGGCATCAGAGGTGGAGGCTTATAGTGTCTAGTCAACACACACTCTGGAGGATACAGTCTGTCGTAGTGGTGGTACATTACCTTCAGAGAAAGATAGAGAGATAAGGGGTCAATTAAACCATATACTGAACGAGCGTAGCAGCTTACCATATTGATATACTTGAGAATCAGCTCAATGTCCACTTCACTTAAACCCACACTTTCTGTCAAATGAGCAGGAAGTCTCAACCGATAGGCAGAGAGTACTAGACCGAGTCTGTTGCGTAGAGATTCTGCATTGATACGTGCAGCCTCGGCATCTGAGTACACTGGGACACACAAAAGCCCGTCCGTCTTCTTGAAGTGTTTGAATGTGTTGACTCGCCGAACATAGATCAGTTGGATGGGAAGCACATGTGACATGATGTTGATCTTCCTTGCACAGCATTCACATACAGATTTTGTTTGTGACAGCAATCGGTTTGCTGTGGCATGGGCTGTGACAAATTACGCACAACGCACCGACGGAAAACCAGCCATTTCCAAACTTCTCAAACCTCATAATTCATCTTGATAAAACTGCGATGTTTGTCTTTATCAAATACTCTATGTTTTCGTCTGATTTGTTTGCCTGTTACAATTTTGTTTGGTATTTATAGAATTTCTTTCGTGACCGAATTTTCCCTGTTGAAAAATGAGAGGCCTCAAGCAAGTTACTTCTGTCTGTGCGCGTGGATTGGTCAGAAGAGAACCACAAATTCTCGCTGCTGTCAACAGTCAATTCTGCTTCGCAGTCAGATCTCAGAGTACCACTGCTTCTCCAGTAAGTTTTAGTCTTCTTTCACGTTTCTTCATCTTTGGTTGTTAAAGATCTTGTGGTGGTTTTATTTAACTTTCCACCCGCGCAATCGATGTCCACTTTTATCTGTTTGCACTATTCAAAGTGTTGTTTCTATTTTCTGACAATTTCTCTCTTCAGTACAAACATGGCAAGCACCGCAGTAATGCTCAAGTCCTGGTCAACCAAGTCCCAGTTATTGAAGTTGAAGGTTAGAATATTTCCATCCTTTTCTTCTTGTTCGTGTTTTCATTGTCTGCGTTACTTTCTCTTCTGTTCAGGACACATTGCCGTCTGTGATGGTGGTAGTGGAGCCCTCGGTCACCCAGTTGAGTACATTCAATTGGATACTGTATCTGGCAAGCCACAAATTTGCAAGTACTGTGGATTGAGATTCATCTCTAAGCACCACCACCACTAAATAGTGGGCAGTGGCAATGGATGTTATTTACTGTGTATAGGTTGATAGGTGGTGGATGTTTGTATAGTGTATGAATATTGCATTGATGTCATCAGAGACAATCCTTGTGATTCAATTGGTATGGTTGTATAGGTTTGGGGGTTTGATTGTGGTAATACGATGATAAAGTTTCTTCGCCATTGACTTCGTTCGTATTTCTAATTTTTCTACACTCTACAAAATAATGCATCAATGTCAAGATTCATCAGCAAGAATTCGTGTATTAATTAGCGCGATTACAAACTAATCATTAAACCATCATAAAAATATCCTTTCATAAAGAATGTTCAAAGTCCATACATACTATGTTGTTCATCCATGCATTCAAAAATACCCTTAAAAATACAATCATGTCAAAACAGTTGCAACAAGTGGCATATCAACTTAATGTATGTGCATCATAGGCTACATGCTTTTATCAAATGAGAAAATTTCATCAAAACATAACAACGAACATAAACGAAAGCAAGGGACAATCTTTCGAAAAATGTTTCCAAAACTTGATTAACATAAAAAATAGAAAATCTAAATAACTTCTAATGTTTAACATAAACAGTTCAGTTCTTATGTATAGGGTTATCCATTGTTTTGGTACCTAATTCCATATCTTTATGCGCAGCAGAATCAGTTTCATTTGAGCTCCCACCAAGCTTAATACGACCAGTTAAAATAAGAGTAAAAGGAATTACAAGGATTGCAAGGAACACAATACTACCAATGACAATACCAGCAACAGCACCGACAGAGAGTGAAGATGATGATGATGACGAGGATGAACCTGCAACAAGTGTGTATGAATGTCCTTAATAGATCATCATATTATCATCATAGTAATATATACTCAAATCACGCTCAACATCGCTTGATTTAGGAGATTCGTTTGACATTTTGGATGCCTTAGAAGTGCGTTCTTGCATATTCTTACCAAACTCATTCAATGAGAGAAGTCCGCCATCAGGATTGAACATCAACGACTTGGTAAATGCGGTATTATCCTCCTCCGTTACGCTATTGCTGGATGGGGAATTCATACAACCAGATGGTAATGAATAGTTCAATGCGGCATTTGAACACACATTGTCATAGTTCGAATTGAATACAATCTCTCTAGGAAATGCATAATAATACCAATTATAATACCGATCGTAGATGATGCCAAAGCACTTGTTGTTGATCATGGCATCAAAGCGCAGAGAACTACCACTGCATGAGCCTTCAACTCCATTAATGAAATATTGATCGACTGAGTATGAGGCGGAACCCAATGGCAAGTCTGGCGAAGTGGTGCAGTGGTACTTCATGCAGCTGTACAGTGTGTTCGCATCGTCATCTTGCAATGGCAATGGAGTGGTCATTAGATCATCGGTCTGAGAAGTCAGTGGAGTGCCAGA
>JACCEA011458743.1_pt1 | contig 20575 bp, 25 predicted proteins | sample 7449851 | NCBI WGS metagenome assembly JACCEA01 (sample SAMN15323453, study PRJNA562643) | freshwater metagenome | isolation source: river surface water | place: USA:Blue River Watershed | collected 2017-08-18
TAAACTCTAATTTTAACTACGCTAATGCTCCAGCTCTTAATGAAGATAATGGAAAAGCACCAGTTGTGGAGCATGAATCAGAAACGGCATTAGACCATGAGAATTTCAAGTATACTATCCAAAATAACGCGGGAATTGCAGAGCTTGTAGAAGCAGTAACTTACATTTTAGTACAAGAAAAACTAATAGCTCAATAAATAATACTCACGGTTACTTCGGTGACCGTGATTTAATAAATAACAAGATGGATCTAAAAGAATTAATAATAGATATAGATTATCAGAAACACTACAGCTATGATAAACGTATTGATCTATTTAATAAATATCAGATATCCCCCAGCTCTAAATTTTTTGTGCCTATTTGGGAACTGGCTCAATTCATTATAGGGAGTAATATGACAAATAAAAAGGTCTGCTTCTTTGCTTTTGGTCATGGACAAAATATATTAAATAGGTCTTTAAATAAAAATATAGCAGACAAAAAGGAGCTTCGTATTTCAGTAAGCAATACTGGTAAGTCTTTAATAATAAGAAGATATGTGCCTGATGCAAAAAATTTACCTACTTATGGAAAATATAGGAATGCAATTATTTTTAATTTAGAAGATAAATGTATCACTATATGTGGTAGTATTCTTGAAGTAGGTCAGTTTAAGATAAATAGAGATTTGTATGACCTTATCGATCAATGGCTGGTTGATTTTGGCTTTAATAAATGGTAGTATGAAAAAAGTAATATCAGTAGATTTTAATTGGAGACAAGTAGGTTCTGTACAAGACAAAAATGGAGCTGGAGAAGACTACGAAAGAATAACAGTGGGGATAGGCGGTATTGTTTCTATAGAGGAACAGATATCTGAAACAGGAATTATAAGTTACTTAGCTGTCTATGATGATGGGACTAGTACCAGATACTTTAATCCAAATAAGGTACGATATAAGGCTATAGAATAAGTACTACCAGCTATATTTTTTTAATTTTAAAATAATGACTATGCTAGGTTTACCGAATGATATCTCAAGATGTTCCACATTAATATGTGATCTTAAAGAAATTTGTGTACGAAATATTGTTTTTCTAAAAGAAAAAGATGAGAATAAGACTATACTAATGACTGAGTTTGATGGCTCTAGTTGCGAAAACCTTATTGAAGCTAATATGCAGCCTGGCACAATTTGGGTAAGTAACCAAAAGCATAATATCCGACCAGAAGATAGCATAAGAACTACAAAAAGGCTTACCTCTTTCTCAGTATTCTTTTGTGTTAGAAATGCTCTACTTAAATCTCAAGGTGGATGGTATTGGCTGGGCTTAGATGGTAGACTAGGGTTTATCGGGAGAACGCTAGACAATATTAGTTTTGATATGCTCTATGAGCTTAATAAAAAAGAAGTAAAACAAAAGTATTATGACAAAAACAAAAGTACAACTATTTGTTGAGCTAATTGACAAATTAGAAGTAGGTGAAAAACTATCAAAAACTTCAATAATGGACTCTGTTTGGGGAGAAAATGAATTTCCTTCTACAAATACAATGAATGCAACATTTACCAAGGCTAAAAAGAATTTGCCTAATAAAGTATTTTATGGGGGGAAGAATTTTTGCATAGAAAGAACTAGGTAAATATAAAATCGGGCATCACTGATAAAAGAAGAAGTAACAAAGAGTTATTTCCAGAAGCCTGGGCGTTCTTTATAGAACATGCTAGAAACCTAGAAGAGGAGCCTGACTACGTTCCAGAAAAGAAATATAGCGTTCCGTGGCCAGATATGAGTGGAAGATTTATATACGCCAATGATATGCCACTATTATTTAGAAGACTTGTGGCCGAATTTTACAAGCCCTCTCTAAATTCCCCATCTGTATATGGTAAAATTCAATATATAGTTCAAAATTTTTAATTAATAAGCAATAACAACCATGTTTTTAAATCTAAAAAAGCAGCTTCAAGATAACTTTGCTGAGTTATCAAAACACCCTTTATTATATGTAGACATTGATAGAGACTTAGTATTTGAAAAATATCTAACTGGGTTTACAGAAGATACTGTGCAGTCACATACTTGTAACTCATGTAAATCTTTTCTGAGACAGTATGCAGGTATTGTCGTAGTGGTAAACAACCAAAAAATATCTATTTGGGATAACATTATCGCAGATAGTGAATATCAGCAATCTGTAGATAACATTAAAAATTACATACATTCATTGCCTATTACTGATGTATTTCTGGCAGGAAGTAAAAAATGTGGAACTAACCAAAATAAAGACAGCGTTCGAAATGTGGTTTGGGACCATTTTTATATTGAGGTACCTGCAAGTTACGTTAATAACAAGACGGCTGATGCAATTAGAGGCAGTAAAAGAACTCAAAAAGAGCTATTATTTAGAGCTTTAAAAGAGCTGACAATAGATGCTACCGAGACTGTGCTGGATTTAATTTCTCAAAACTCTTTGTATAGAGGAAAAGAGTTTGAAAGATTGCTGCAGCTATTTTTACAGACGCAGAAAGAAGCTAAAGATATTCCTGATTTAGATCTTTATTGCTGGGAAAAATTTGAAAAACTAGGTCCAAGTATCTGTAGCATTAGAAATACTGCTATTGGAACTTTACTAGTTGATCTTTCTGAAGACAAGGGATTGGATTATGCAGTAGGTAAATTTGAGGACATGGTCTCTGGAACTAAATATAAGCGTCCAACAGCATTAGTAACACCAAAAATGGTAGCAACAGCAAAAGAAAAGCTGGAGGAACTTGGTCTTATTGATTCTCTTGAAAGACGTCATGCCAAAGAAACCGATTTAAATATATCAGACATTCTATACACAGATAAGTCATCTGCTGTAAAAGATGTTTTTGGTGAAATGCAAAAAGAGGTATTGATAAATCCTAGAACACTTTCCAAAGTTGAAGAGGTATCTGCAGAAGATTTTATCAATAAGGTTGTGCCTACCAGCAAATCAATCGAACTACTTGTGGAAAATGGGCACCTTCCAAACTTTGTAACTATGCTTACCGCTGTGGAAAAAGAAACCCCTTCTTTATTTAAGTGGGATAACAACTTTTCTTGGGCCTATACTGGTGGGATTACAGATTCTATAAAGGAAAGGGTAAAACAAGCAGGTGGTAATGTAGACGGAGAATTACGTATTTCCTTGTCTTGGTTTAATTTCGATGACTTAGATCTTCATGTAATAGAGCCAGGAGGTAATCATATTTACTACGGAAATAGAGAAAGAAAGCTAGATGTGGATATGAATGCTGGAGGAGGCTATTCTAGCACCCCTGTTGAAAATATCTGTTATGATAACAACAATATCGAAGAAGGGAAATATAGTATATATGTAAATAATTTTTCAAAAAGAGCAACTACAAGTGTCGGATTCCATGTTCAAGTTGAGTGTAGAGGAGAAGTATTTGATTTTGAGTACTCAAGTTCCCCTGGGCAAAATAAAAATATAGATATTGCATCTTTTAGCTACTCTAAAAACTCTGGAATTACTTTCACTTCAGACGCGTCTTCTAATGTGGTTTCTAAAGAAAAATGGGGAATAAAAACAAATCAATTCGTCAAAGTGAGGAAGATTATGCTTAGCCCTAACCACTGGCAAAATAATGTGGGCAACAAGCACTATATGTTCATGTTGGAGAATTGTTTGAGCGATGAAAAAACACGTCCTTTCTTCAATGAATTCTTGAAAACAGAATTTGATGAGATTAGAAAAGTATTTGAAATCATGGGTGCTAAGTTAGTGATTGATCCTACGCCTGAACAACTTTCTGGGGTTGCTTTTTCAGAAACCCAAAGAAACCACGTTTTTGTTCGAGTAGACGGAACGTTTAAAAGAGTATTAAAAATTAACTTCTAATCAATATGAGAGCACAGATTTTTGCATACGAAGGGGTATTGGGGACAATTACAGATCCTGAAAATGGATTATTTCTTAATGACCCTAAACAACCCGGGCAGTTGGGTGTGGTTATTCCTGTAGAAGAAATAGATATTACTTCTGAGGCTATTTCTCTATTAAAAGCAGCTAAAAGAGAGGGCGGAAGTTTCTCTTCGATAATGCTAACCCGTCACTCATCAAATGATATGACAAGTAAGGCATCTATTGGCTTATTAGGAGGGCTTGGTAAAGCTGTTTTCACTGGGGATGATCTAATGATTGGTAGGGACTGTGACACTTCTATATTGGACATGTGTACAGTAAAGGAAGATATTCTCCCACTAGATTTTGTGGATTTTGTTAAAAATAATTTTAAATAAGTAACTATGTCAATTTTTGAAAAAGCATCTAGGCTGCAGCTTAGATTTGCATCAACCAAAGGATCGCTAAGTGTAGAAGACTTATGGGGATTATCTCTTGAGTCTCTAGACACGCTAGCAAAAGCTGTAAATAAGCAGATAAAAGCAGAGGAAGAAGATAGCTTCATTGGTAAAAAGTCTAGTGCAAACAGCACTTTAGATTTGAAATTAGATATCTTAAAGAGAGTTATCGAAGTTAAACTCATCGAACGTGATGCACAAGTCGATAGAGCCGCTAAAAATGCGAAGCTTTCTCAGCTTAAGGCACTTGCTTTACATAAAGCTAACGAAAAATTATCTAGTCTCTCTGAAGAAGAGATTAATAAAATGATTAAAGAATTAGAGGAGTAATAATTTATGCTGGGCTGTAATAGGCCCAGTTTAATACATATTAAAAATGTCAGAATTAGGTATAAAAGATAAAGAAAGAATACGCGAACTTATTGCCGATAAACTAGGTTTTGACACGGTAGAAGTGCTGCCAGAAACAAAGCTCATAGATGACTTAGGTATGGATTCATTAGATAGAATAGACCTGATGGTAGAGATGGAAAGAGAGTTTGACATCTCACTTACAGAAGAGGAGGTAGAAATTATCGAAACTGTACAACAGTGCTTTGACTTAATTGGCACAAAACTGTAGTTATGAAAAAGTTAACTAAGGTGGATCGAATAGAATCTCTCATCGATGCATTAGAGATTGACGAGAGCATTATAAAAGAACACATCATTAAAAAGATTTGGGGAGTGTCGTCTGATCATTATATTAGAAGAACTTTTGACGTAACCTTTAATGAAGCTAGAAAACGCCTACCAGAAAAAGAATTCAAGTCTGCTGATCAGGATAAAATAGTAAGAATAAAGTAGATTATCCACTAAAGTCGTATATTTACATTTATTTTCATATGGAAAAACAAAAACTAATAGTATACTTTTCTTCTTTATCTGTCTGTGGCGGTGTTGAAACATTTGCCAAAATCTTTATAAAACAGATGCATAAACACTATGATATAACATTTGTATATTGCATAGACAAAGGAAATTCGACTAAAGAAATTGAAGAGTTTGTGCCTGTGGAAAAATATAGAGGACAAGAACTGTTTTGCGATATATTTTTATCTCTTACTTCCTATGGAATACGTTGCGATACTGTAACGGCCCAAGTAAAAATTTTAATGGTTCATGCTAATTACTCTTCACCACATTTAATTGATTACAGCCCGGATATTATAGGTAAGTATGATAGTTTTGTAGCAGTATCCGACTCTAGTGCAAAAGGTTTCAAGGAGAGATATGGTATTATGCCAGATGTGATTTATAACTTAGTAGATGTTTAGCATGAAAATAGTTGTATTTAGTAGACTTTCAAAAGAAAAAAATATACCAAGACTAGTGGCTTTTGCTAAAAAAGTCGAGTCTTTTTGTACTATTGATTTTTATGGGTTTGGTGATGAATCTCTGGTAAAGAATTTTGGCCCAAATCTAATATTTAAAGGTTCCGACCCTAATGCAAAAGATCGGTTACGTGAATATGACTTTTTAGCACTGCTATCGGACACAGAAGGATATCCATATTCTGTCGTGGAAGCGTTATCTCAAGGTGTCCCAGTTATTGTAACCCCTTTTGAAGAGGCGTCTAGTATGGTAGTTGATGGTGTAGATGGATATATTATACCGTTCGATTTGAATACATTTGATTTTGAAAAACTAAAGGTAATACCAAAACCAACAAAGTTTGTTCCAAAAACTACTCCTGAGACTTGGGTAAAGTACTTTAATAATCACTTAAAAAATAAAAATCCTATGAAAAGAAGAATTAAAATTATTGGCGAAAACATCACATTTAATATCGGTGAAGTAGTAGAAGTCAGCCAAAAAAGAGCAGATAGGGCTGTTAGAATGGGCATTGCTGAGTATGTTGGAGCAGATGTGGAAATAACTTTTGTAGAGTCAGATGGCTTTGAAAACGTTCCTACAGTAACCTCAGCAGAAAACGCTACCCCAGATCCTGCATTATTTGCTATCTTACCTGTAATCAGTGAAGAAGATCAAAAAATAGCAGCGGCTATTCCAGTAGAGGCAGAGGTAGTAATAGCTGATAAAGAGCCTGTTGTTCCGATTGCTGCAGAAACACCTACTCTAGTAACGGAAGCAATTGAAGACGCAGATTCTTTTGTCAAAGACGTATTAACAGCTGATGAACCGCCTGTACTTGAAGATTCCGCAGCGCCTGCAAAAAAGAAAAATACCAAGCCAACCAAGTAAAATAACCATTTATTTGTTAGACCCCGAGCAGCTATGTTGTTCGGGGTTTTTTAATTATTGTTAAATCCCTTATTTAAATTATTATGAAATTCAAACCACAACTATTGCCTAACAACCCTGCTGGAACAACCCCTAATTGGGAAGAATTACTAATGCCTGTAGAAGACTATTTAGTATCGGATAAAGCGGACGGTGTTAGACTTGAATGTTTTGACAATGGAACTGCCGTGGGTAGAAGTCTAAAAAAGTTCAAAAATGTGTTTGTAGAGGAACTTGTAAAGTCGTTTCAACTACTTATTCAGTTTAATGGAATTGTGGAGGCTGAGCTATATAGCCCAAACTTAACGTTTTCCGAGATCATGCACTTTTTTAGAACAGAAGATGTTAGCGCCCCTAGTGCAAGAAAAAAATTCCAGAGAGAATGGGAAAAAACTAACGGTGGTACTACAACCTATGACAAAAAAGTGGGCAATATCATTGTACAACAAGGCTGGGAATTTCCTGGCAGAGACGTAGACTTTTTATGTACTTGGCCAAGCTGTTTAAAACTGTATGTATTTGATCACACATACGGTGAGGTTGATGACCGTACCAAAGAAGAGCGTTACTTGCATCTAACTGCTTTGTTTGCTAACCCACTTATACAGGACGATATCGACGACTACGCTGTTTTATTAAAACAAACTGCGTATGCTCATATTGATGAGGTCTACCAAGCATATGACCAAGCTATAATCTCTGGGTACGAAGGACTAGTCCTTATCCACAAAAAATCTAACTACAAACACGGACGCCACACACTAAATTCAAAAGAGGCTTTCAAAATGAAAGAGGATAATTTGCAGTTTGATGGTGTAATTTTAGGGTTAGAAGAAGCAACTGAAGTACTGCCTGGAGTTGAAAAAACTATTAACGAGCTTGGAAGAAGCGTAACATCAAAACTTAAAGATGATCGTGTTCCAAGCGGACTGTGCAAAGGTTTTAGAGTAGCCCTCGATAATGGCAATGAGATGACAGTGTCTTTGAAGGATTTTGATCACGATGCTAGAAGAGCTATGCTACTTAGCCCTGAGGACTATGTAGGTAAAACTATCAGGTTTACAGGTATGGCACCTACTAAAGAAGGAGGGTGTCCGAGACATGCTCATTATACAAAAGGTAATATCAGAGACGATAAATAATTATGAAATTAAACCTGAACACGTTTGAGTTAACGGATACGTTAGCTTTTAGTGGTAACACTATAGTAGGAAAGAATAGTTTAGAGATAGAGTATTCATATACAGATGAAGGGGAGACTATTTTCCTAAAAGAATCTGTACCATTATTATGGTCTGATATACAAAGACTACAGGACTATTTTAATGTGATAGTCCCTACACTTAAGAAAAACAACGGACGTAAAAGTATTAAACTCTTACCAAGCTACATAGTATTAATTCTAGTTAGGTGGCTTGCTAAAGCTACTAATATTAAATATAAGTCTTATTATCTTAACTATTTTTGTATCTATTTAAAAAGGAACTCTGTAAAGATCAACGTACCAGTAAAAAATGACCCCATGACAATAGGTGCAGGACATATACGGACGACTAGATTTAAAGGCGAAGATGAGCTAAAAGAGATTATATCTGATTTTGGTGAGGTTCTGACTACACTTCAGAAAAGTCTTAATACTTTAAATCCTATACTATCTAAAATAAAAACAGAACATGCAGATATTCAAAAATAAAATCACAGCAGGTTCGATAGTTTTAAAACTTATTGAATATGTAAAGTATCAAGATACTATCAAAATAATAGCTAAGGCCTTAGCTGTATCTTATGATGGTTGTGATAATATCAGAGAACATGACCGTATGATTAGACAATTGGTATTCGATGCAAAGTACAGATTTGTTACACCAGAGCTCAGAGGAGTTACGCCATCGCAGGCACTAGACTATATTTATTCTGAAGCCACTGCTGGAAACCAAAGAATAAAAGGTCATCCATTGTTTAGAGCAATGGTTCAAGTAAAGGATGTGGAGATTAGAAGCATTAGGTATATATTAAAAACAAATCAGTAGTTATGCAATTAGCAGAATTTTTATCACATCACGGGTATCAGTCGTTAGAGGAGTTTGAACAACAGCATGAATGTACAATAAGGGGCGGCGGCTACTATACAGATATAGAAGCCCTTGACTGGTTTGTACGAAGTTACTATAGAGGCTCTAGAGTTAAATCAGAAGCTGATCCTGTAGACCTCAAAAAAAGAATCAAAGCAGCTCAAATAGCTACTAGAAAATTCTTAGCCCTAAAAGAAGAAGCCATTGAAATAATAAAGAAATATCTGGAAGAGTCTTTTGAAATCTCGCCTGGAGTAATTCTAGATGAAGATATAACATTTCCATGGTATAATAAATTTGCTTTTCTAGGATACTCTTTTACTTTTAACGGTCTTGCAACTGATTCTAGCTTTAATATTAATGGCACATACCTTCTGAAATGGGATAATGCCTATAAAATGTGCGAAGAAGTAATTAAATTTAAGGCAGAGAGAAATGATAGCAAACATTAAAGGAACTGAAGGTTTCGGAGCCGGAACCATCAAAAAAACAATTCATGAAGGATCAGAATCCATCATGTTTAGCGTACTACAAGAAACTCAGTATATGTACCCTTTCAAGTCTTCTGTAAGAGAGATAGTGTCTAACTGCTTAGATTCTATTACTGAAAGAGATAACTCGCTTAAGATTTTATCTGGAGAACTCAAAGTTGAGGATCTTTATATAGAGAAAGAAGGTACAGAAATGGCCGATTCAGGATTTGACCCTAGCTACTACGATCCTAAGTGGCTTAGCGATGACCCAAAGGTATACATAACCTATATCGAAAACGATACGCAAGAGCGAGACAGGATTATGTTCAAAGATTATGGCGTAGGCTTAGGAAAAGAAAGATTGATTAACTATTTTTCTTTAGGTTTTTCATCAAAAAGAAAGAGTAAAAACCAGTTAGGTTCTTTTGGATTAGGCGCTAAATCTCTACTAGCTACTGGAGTTGATTTTTATACTGTTACTTCGGCTTACAATGGCAAAGTATTTAGTTTCAATATTTACAAAGATCATATTGAGTCAGCTATTACAAAGTTTGAAGAGGATGGCAGCATTAATAAAGAGCATGTGTTCTTTGAAGGTACTGAAAAAGAATATAGAACTTTCTATAGAGAAACTCAGGAAAAAAACCATGTCATTGTTGAGTGTGATGTAAAGAGGTTTAGAAAAAATGATTTTATTACTAGTATTGAGAATCAGCTTGGGTATATTGATGGTATAGAATTGAGGATCAAGGATGGTGAGTACCCTATGTCATCTGGAGTAATCAGGGAAATTTCTAATGAAGTCCTTATAAAACAAGGCAATATTATAGTTGGAAAAGCTGAGTACTACTCAGTGCCCCAGATTTTATTAAAACCTGGTGATGACTCTAAAGTATGTATTTCATATGGTCCTATCAACTTTGAGGAGCTTGAGATGAAAAAGCACTCTGGTAATATCTGCTTTGTTCTAAATATAAATCAAGTAGACGTTACACCTTCTAGAGAAAGTGTGATCTGGAATAACAAGACCAGAGAAGCTATCAAGACTGCGTTCGAACTTGCTCAAAGAGAGGCTGAAAAAATTATCTCCAATAAGCTAACTAACATAGATAATTTAGTGGATTACTACAAATCTTTTGAAGACATTGTAAACGGAGCTGCTGGAGATACAGGTCTAAATGAGCTCTATAAAATCATAGATAAAAAAGAGCTTGCTACTACATTTAGAGAATTTGACCTTGTGAAAGCGGTTAAAGCAATGGAGATGTCAGAAATATTGTCAAAAGGGCTTATGTTTACAGGGGATAGTGCAAGTTCTGCTGATTGGAAATATCTTAACTTTTTAGGGCGCTCCTCCTTAGGCAAAATGTCTAGTTTAAATGGAGCAAATCTAAATACGTATGTCTATGTTAATGATAAGAAATCTTCTGGGATAGGTCGATACATCACTAATAAATATAGTCCTTCTCCCTATACAACTACCCAAGTAATCTACATGAAGCCTGAGCTGTATTTAAAATTAGAAGCCATGATTGGTGTCAAAACACCTGAAGAAGTTCGTGCTGCAATGTATGCTACTAAAAGTAGTTTGAATATGCTTCTTAGTGAATTAGTATACTTTATAAAAAAGAATCCAGCTCGCGTAATAAAAGGGGAAGATCTTTCGGATGAAGAAGCTCAAATGTTTAAAGAGGTAAAAGCACCTAAGCATATGTCTGCTGCCGAAAAAAACAAGGCGCAAGGTAAGGTAAGTGTAGTATATTGTACAGGAGGCCATAAGTACAAACAGTATCTTAATCTACAAGAGCTACCTCATGGAGCTATAGTATATCCGATAAGTGATCCTCTAGCTGAGTACATTAATAAAATAAACCAAATTACTATAGGTTTAACTCAAGAACATTACAAAACAGTATGTGGTGATAAAGAGATATTTAAAGGAATTAGATTACTTAGAAATGAGTTATTTCAAATTAAGTTTGGAGATTTTAGATTAACTAATATTGGATTATCTTTGCTAAGAGTAGCAACAACCGGCCATTTTTTAGATAATCGTATTAACAATAGCGAAATAAGTTTTTGTCGAGGAAATTATGTGGATGAAAAAATTGATACTGATATGGTTTCAGCTCGCTGTGCCGCGTTTCAGCTCGATAAAAAAAGAAGATTAGGCATCTACGAAGAAAATTATTAAACAATTAAATTTTTTTATATGATCACAATTAATGTAATTACCGTAAATGAAGTTAAGTATTTAACTGGTAAAATTGGTAAAACCGCCTACAGCGTAGAGTTCTCTGATACAGTTAAAGATTCTTTGACTACTTTAAGTGCAGAGTACGCAAAATGCTCAACAAAAGTAGAGGCTGATGCCGTACTTGTTAAAGCTGAGGAGGCTGTTAATACCGCTAAAAGCATTGAAAAAGAAGGTGGCGCTCTTGTTACTATTCTTGACGGGGATCTTACGCTAAACAAAAAGACCAATACTTATCACATCGTGAGTGATGGGGTTATTGCAGACAGACCTGTTAACAAATTCTTTGTTAATAAAATGCTAGAAGCAGCTGAAAAAGGCATTTCTCCAAAACCATGGCTAACTTTCTGGGTACGCCTGATGAGAAACCCTCTTTACAGAAAAGACAAAAGTAAAGTAAAACAAATTATTGAGTACTTAAAAGCTACTTACGTTGATAAAGAAGGTGTCAAAGCCAAAATGGAGGAGGGTTATAGTGAGTCTGTGGCTAAAGGGCTATGTACTTTTGACCAAATCAGTATCACCGAAGAAGGTATTTTGGCCGCATTCAAGTATGTTGAACTAGCTAGTGATAAATTCGTAGTTAAAAAGAATGAGGATGGTACTCAAGAGATTGTAAGACAAGACAGGTATGAGAGAGTGATTGAAGTGGACGATGTTACAGGAGAAATTATAAAAGATGAGCTCGATCTGCCTATGGAAGCAGAAGATTTTGTATTTTTACCTCCAGTACAGCGCTTGCAAGGAGATGTCTTCACATGTGCACCTCTTGAAGTAGCGTATGATGATGCCCCAAAAGGACATATCATCAAAGTAGGTAATGTCCATGAGCTTACCAAAGGTTTTGGTCAAGTAAATACTAACGATGATGCTACTTGTGTTAAAGGTTTGCATTTAGGTGGGTACTACTACGTTCAAAACTACGGTGGAAAAACATCTTATTTAGTAGATTGTCTAGTTTCTCCTGAGGATATTGGTGCAGTAGCAGATATTAGAGGAGATAACACAGACGGGGCTATTAGATGTCGTCGTTACATGGTAGTTGGCGCTCACTTCCAAGTAAGTAGAGGAATGTATCATCCATCCAAATACGGTGCTCTTATTGACAAGGAGTGGGAAGAAATGAAAAAACAGCTTATTGAGGACCTTAAAGTAAAACAAGGAGAGATCGAATCTATTGACTAAACTAAAATAAATAATGCCAAAGGACTCTGATATAATACTAGCAGCACTAGAGCAAGCCCAAGCAGGGAGCTCTAGGTCAGAAGGGTTTATAATAGAACATTACTCATCATATATTGACTACATGGTGAGGAGGTATTCGAAAAAAACCGCTATTAAAGATGATGATGATCTAAGATCTTACATTATGATGGGACTGCTAGAGGCAATCAGAAAATACGACAGTAGTATGAATACCTTATTTATTTACTTTGCCCATACGTGGATGAAGAAGTATATATTCATGTCAGAGCCTGTGCATAGATTTATTAAGTTACCAGCTAATCAGACAGCTTTCTATAATAAGCTCAAAAAAAGCTCTGCTAATAATTTTGAAGAAGAGATGGACGAGAAGGATTTACAAGCCTTGGCGACTATCTCTTCTTCTTTTGTTAGCATGTTTACAGACCTGTGTCCAACAGAAGAGGATGGAGAGATTTGTAATGCTACAATACCAGAACATTTATATTCAAAAACAGCTATGGAAATGTTTTTTGAAGAAGAAAATATCATAGTTCAAGCTACACTTAAAAAAAATATTGCGGAAGTTCTTTCCAAGTTTTCTGAAAAAGAACGTTACGTAATTGAAAGTCTTTATGGAATAGGTTCCAGAGAATATCTAGGTGTAGAAGAGTTGGCCAGAGAATTAAATGTAACTAAAGTAACAGTTACATTTATAAAAAACAAAGTTATTAGGCTGTTGAGACACTCGTCTCTTACCAATCAGCTAATAAACGAAATCTAAAAATTTTATTTATGTCATTAGTTAAAAAAACTACATCCTCTGTAGATGTCTACAAGGTTGCGGGAGAGTCTATTGAAATAGCTTTTAACAATTTAAAACAGTCAAAAAAGCTAAATTATCACAACTTAGAAGTTGAAGATAGCGTTGAATTGTCAAAAGAAAACATTTCTAATGGGGCTATTTATAAGCATTCCAGAGCTCTTCACAGAAAGTATATCAATAATCAGATATCCGAGATGACAGTTAAGGGGTGTTTATATAATCACAAGCCAATACTAAAAGATCCTACGCGGCTTATCACTCATAACATTGTGAGTAAAGGGACTAAGCAGTGGGAAACAGTCAATTCACTTAGGTTTGACTCAGGCGCTGAGATAGAAGCTTTGGTGTGCACCAAAGAAGTGGCGATGAGCAGAGCAAAAGAACTTGCTCTAGAGTTCAACAAAACAGTCCACATAGTTGTTTCAAAAAGATTAGTAGGAGGTGAAGGATTAATTGGTATCGTCGAATATGTTCCTTATGATAATATTGATACCACAAATACATATGTGTTTTGGGTTTACTCTACGTTAATAGAAGAAGTTGAAGAGGAAGATATTATCTCAGAAAACACTGAACAAGATGAGAATGGACAGCTCTGTATTTTTGAGGACATGTATTCCTATAAAGGACGAGAAATCATAAACAAGCTATAATGGAACCAAGTGAAAATCTAGTAATAATAGATGCTGACTCCTTAATTTATATTGTTGGGGCAGATCTAGCCAACATGCAGCTAGAGCCGTTAGGTATTATGAAACTCGATGAGTTCATTACCAGTATACTGGAGAGCACCAAATCTCAGAATTACCTAGGTTTTCTTGGGGGAGGCGGGGAGAACTTTAGAAATGCTATTGGAGTAACAAAGGAGTACAAAGGAAACAGAAAGGCCGACAAACCGGAGTGGTTTGATTTTTGGCAACCTGTTCTTGTAGATCATATGGTGACTCATTGGGGCTTTCATAAATGTGGTAACATAGAGGCAGATGACGCTTGCCACATTGCCAGAAATGCCTACATAGATAAATATAAAAAAGTAACTATCGCTAGCCCTGATAAAGATCTATTTCAAATAGGAGAGACCTTTTTCTATGACTACAACAAAAGATACCACGCTTTTTGTAGTGATTCTGTGTCTATTCAAAAACATTGCGTGCAACTAATCACGGGGGACTCTACGGACAACATTCCAGGATGCACAGGTGCAGGAGCAAAAGCTGCGGCTGAAGTAGCAGACATTATTTCAAAAGAAGGGCTAGATAGAAACCATGCTTTGTATGAAGCGTATAAGTTTTACCATAAATGGTACGGAGTTATTCTAAGGGATAAAGAAGTTGCCAAACAGGAAAAAGCCTACTTGGATCAATACAAGATTGATAATGGGATCAAAGTGCTTAAAAAAGCTATTAGAAGTAATGCTCTTGCTAAATTTGTACCAGATCTATCAGGAATTATGTCAGTAGATAAAGTCACTGCTTTATTTAAAGAGCAGTACGCATTGATTACATTATTGGGTACGGTAGAACAGGGGCTATCTCATGGTTTTACCTTACCAGAACCAAGTGTAAATTCTACAGTTGATTGGGACAGCGTCATTCTATACGACAATGAACTTAACCTAGCTCCTGAAGAGCAACTATTTGACTTCGAAGAAGATTTATAATTATGGAAAAACTAGACTTAGCTAGCTGCAAAACCAATAAGGAAGTTTGCAAGCTGGTAAGTGCTAGAGTACGATCTATACCATTTGATACTTTTATCTCAGATGTACAAGCTAATTTTGTATACCAAAAAGAGTCTGCAAAAGCTCTTTATACAGGATTGGCTAATAACATGAACGTAATGCTTAGTGGCAGCGGGGGTTACGGAAAAAGTTCGTTGATTAGATATGTGCTAGAGTACTTCGGCTTACCCTATACTATTGTTGGCGGGTATAAAGACATGCCTGTTGACGCCTTGTTAGGCTTACCAGACATGAAAAAATTAATGGAAGACAGCTCTTATCAAATCAAATTTGAGGAGTCTGCTTTTTATAAACCAGGTATTTTAGTTGGAGAAGAGTTTACTGATATAATGCCCGCTACTGCAGCTGCATTAAAAGAAATACTAACCTCGAAAGGATTCCATACTAAAAATGGAAAAATAGAATCTCTGATAAGTAATCTAATTATTATAGGAAACAAAACAGCAGATGAAATTGCCGATGATGACAGTAAAAAAGCTTTTTATAAAGAGCGCTTTCCTCTGCAAGCTCACGTTGGATGGGAGTCTCATACCAAAGAAGACTATATGAAGTTTTTGAAACTTAAGTTTCCGAGTATAGAAAACAAGATACTGACTTTTTTATCGCACCTGTTTGAAAGCAACCACCTAGATTCAAATAATACAATAAGTCCTAGGATTGCAGAAGAAGTTGCCAAGGTATATGTTAAAGATGGTATTGACTTTATATCTAATTTTTCAATAGATTTAGCCAATATCACTAAAATCAGAGAGCAGGCAAAAGAAGATATAATTTTATCTTCCACCGATGAGGTTTTTTCTAGTCTGAGATCGTTATTAGAGGATCCAATGTTAGCTAGTGACACAGCACTGAAGTCTTTGTATATAATGCATAAAATGACTGGAGTAAGTATTACTAATTCAAACTCAGAAAAGATATTAAGGTTTAGTTTGGATATTGCACAAAAGTTAGACTCAGTTAAAAGCAGTATCCCATCGCTTGTTGATATAGACAATATGTTTAAAACCTTAATGTCCGATGATACTTCATCCTAATGCCACTACAAAAGATATACAGAAATCCATACAAAATTCTTTGGGTATTGCCGATGTGAGAGGCTATATAGACATGGAACTTCTATATGATTTCTACTGTGTATTTTCTTGGGTATATGCAGGTAAGTCAGGTAAAAATGCTTTAGATTTAGGCTCTAGACTAGGAAAATTTCTAGAACAAATAGAATTCGAAAGATATATAGGAGATAGCATATCCTACTCTGCAGTTTTACTTTACCAAAAGCTATCTGAAAGAGTGTGCATGAGATCACTGGCCACTGGAGCAGTACTGAAAGGGTCACCAACAATAAACAGGGCTATGGCAAAAGCTGACTTTTTGTATCCAGACCTATACACGATGTATACAGGTAGTGAACTGGATATCCCTCGGGAGATGCTTGAGTTTAGCTCTATCTTTGACGTTGATATTGTATCTGATGTCAAAAAGATGACTTATTACGGACAGGTTACTAAAGTGGTACATATAGAAAAGCTAGCCCTTCCAACTGCAGCCTATGACATTGCCACAAAAAAGCTAGCTATAAAAACTACAGAGGAGATAACTAAATCAGGTGATAACGAGCTTGTGGTTATACAAGACTGCAGCTTATCCATGAAGAATTTCTCTAAAGAGCTGGGCATGATCAAGGCTTACATCATGAATGAATCTTTTAAAAAAGGCGCTAATGTAAGATGGTTATATGTAAATACAGTAGTTGCAGCCAAGGTAATTTACTGCAAGGATTTTCCAGTGTCTCACGATAATGTGTTTACAGGATACGACTTCTGTTTCAAAGACGTACTTACCTTATCGAGTGTACAAAATAAACATGTGGTAGTTATCACAGATGGAACAGATAGTTTTTTTACTATTCCTACCTATATCAATGTACGGTCAGTAAATATGATAAGTATTAATTTCAACAAAGAACTAAAAAATAAAATATTATCTTATGGTAGATTTTTCTCGATTAAATAAAGAAGGTCCTTCTGGTGATAGACCTAATAAAAAAGACGTGTTTGGCTTATCACTATCTACGCAATCTACAGGGACTTCACTCTACTATAATGACAGGAAGACTTCTCTAGATGGCTTAAATGAAGGCCAATCAATAATGGTCTCTGGTATCATTCGTTATCTAAAAGGAGAGCTTGATTTAAAGTACTTCTTAGTTCAGGGGCCGGGAGGGACTGGAAAAAGCTTTGCAATTAACAGAGCATTGAAAGGACTTGAACCCTCTGCTGTTATTGGAGCTGCTGCTAGTCACTCTGCCAAAAACACTCTTAAAGATTTCCTTGGTGATAGATATCAAGTTGTTACTGTAGCGTCCCTCTTGGGAAAAAGTATTACATATAATGAAAGGGGAGAGGAAATTTTAGTGTCTTCCACTGGAGCAAAAAAAACAAACCTCCCTATCATGCGTCACAAAGTTATTATTATAGACGAGGTGTCTATGATTGATGACGAGGTAGCTGCAGAAATAATTGAAATCTGTAATGTGTATAATAAAAAGCTTATTGTATTGGGAGACTATTGCCAAGTACCTCCTGTAAAACAAAAAGATGATTCTATGTTCTTTGACTTTATTGCTACAGAACTTACTGAATCCATGCGCTTTACTGGTCCTATTTTAAATTTAGCAAATGCTGTCAGGACTGAGATAGTATCCATACGTTCTGGAGATTTTGCAGATCTAAGAGTAGTTACCATCTATAGTAACAGAGAAAGTTGTTTAGATGAGAAAGGGAGTGGCTACATATTTTTAAATTCAATATCCACTGTTATTAAAGCAGCTGTAAAAAGGTTTAAAAAAGGTAATGGGACTGGATATGTACGTATTCTTGCATATAGAAATAAAACCATTGACAAGCTCAATATTCTGATACGAAAAGAACTATATGGAGAGGACTCACTTCAGTTTGAGCATGGAGAGTCTTTGATCGCCTCTAGAGCATATACGGTGAACAGAGAGCAGATAATAACTAATGGAGAGCTGTTACAAGTTGAGACAGCGGAAGATGTTATCGGTCCTTATGATGTTGCCTGTAAAAGACTAACTTTCATAGACAGGACATTTAGCGCACCTGTCTATGTAGTAGCGAGAGAGGGGGAGGATCTATATAATAAAATTCTAACGTCGCTAGAAAAAGATGGAAATAGAGGTACTGGAGGAGGTTGGGCAGCATTTTATAATTTTAAAAATAGCTTTGCTTACTTTAATTATAGCTATGTAACATCTATTCACAAAGCCCAAGGGAACTCCATCTCTCATGTGTTTATCATCGAAGAAGATATTTATACAAATAGAGCCACGCAGTTAAAAGAAAAACTTCAGCTGCTATATGTAGCTATTTCAAGAGCTTCTTTTAGAGCATATATCTTTAACAAAGACCAAAAAGCCTATAACGGTAACCTAAGTTCAGATCTGTTATTACTAGACAAAGACTAATACATGGATAAAAATATAGTATTCAAGATGCGTGATCTGGATTCTTATGCTATAATAGACAAACCATGTACAGTACTTGTAAAAAATAACTCTAGGCCTACAATGGATAGTATCTATACTGGAGATGGATATCCCAGATGGATACTTAATTTAAAGGCTATAAGCTCTACAAGCCTAGCTGTTTTAAGAACATTGGCAGATTATCGGTATACCTACAATGATATTGGGCATTTATTGATGACTGGTAGCTTGTGGGAATCACAGATAAATCATGTATATGAGTTACCTAGTAAAGGCGAACAAATGATTTGTGTGTTTGACTATGTAGATGAAATCTTGAGATGCACTAATATTACTCTAATACCTCGGAGAAACCCCGTTCTTTATAAACATGGTGCCGAAGTAGCAAAAGAAATTGCAGAATTAGAAGAAATAATTAAATCTTTAAATAATGAATAAACCAAGGGTTGTTTATGTCTACAGTACTACTAATGATTATATGACAGAAGAGTACATAGACATATTTAAAGACTCAAACGCGGAGTTAAGACAAGGTAGTCTAGAAACTTTTTACACTTTTGTCACCGGAAATCCTATTCAGCAGCTAGATACAGAGACCAATGTTACAGAAAAACATACAGAAAGGAATTTGTATGTAGTTCAGTTAGGGAATGTAGAAGGCACTGAACAGCATATCTTTGATATCAATGATATAGACGAAGTTACTAGTGATAGTCTAAGAACGTTGCTTGCTAGTGATGTTACTTTTATTGCTCAAAACGCAAAGTTTGAATATATGATTTTGCACAAACACTTTAAAGTAAGTATTAAAAACTTTAAAGATACGTTTTTGGCGTCAAAACTTATCACAGCAGGCCTGGATCTTCCTGCAGGATATAATGGTTTGGCTAATCTGGTATTGACAGCATTTGGTGTCGATTTGTCCAAAGCTGCTCAAACCACCTTTGATGGTCTAAAGATGACCCCAGAACAACTGCTGTATGCCGATATGGATGTTATCTATTTAGGTAAACTACTTCAAAGACTGGAGAAAGTTCTTGTAAAGTGGGATCTAATGACATGCTTTAAATTAGAAAACAGCGCATTACGGGCTATTGGTGATATGTCTATTAACGGTATTCGAGTAAACAAAGTAGCGCTGGATGAAAACATCGCTGATTTTGAACAGGCGGCTATAGATGCGAAGAATGCTATGATAGCTGCGTTTAAAAACGATACCAGTCCTACTGTCATTGCTAAAATAAAAGCACTGAATATTGTACAAGAAAATACAGAAACGTGTATAAATTGGGGAAGTCCAACACAAAAAAGAACACTCCTTAAAATTCTTTATCCAGATGCTAATATAGCCTCCACCAATAAAGACGCTCTGACAAAGCTTGCAGCAACTCTACCAAATCCAGGAGCTCTTAATAAAATAATTGCTGGCCAAACAGATGTAGTAGATACATTTTTGTTAAGCAGATATGAGGAAGAGTTGTACAGTAAAGGGTTTGTAAAGAGAAAAGGGGATTTGAACATCAATTTTAATTCAAATGCTCAGCTTCTAGAATTCTTTAAGATATGGCATCCACAAATTACCAGTGTAGGTGTAAAAGTGCTAAAGCCTTTGAAGTCTCCCATTGTACAGGCCTTCAAAAAGTATACTAAAGCTAACAAACTTGTTACATCTTTTGGTAGAAAAATGCATACTTATATTGAAGGGGATGGTCGTATCCACGCTACCTTTACTCAGCTTGTCCCCACAGGATCCCGTATGAGTAGCTCTTCTCCAAATATGCAGCAAGCTCCATCCACAGAGCAGTATAGAAGAATCTTTGTGCCAGAGCCGGGATGGGAGCTAGTGGACTCGGACTACTCCTTAACATAAAAATTGAGTGATTACATAGTGAAATACATTATTA
>JACCEA011965469.1_pt1 | contig 20574 bp, 14 predicted proteins | sample 7449851 | NCBI WGS metagenome assembly JACCEA01 (sample SAMN15323453, study PRJNA562643) | freshwater metagenome | isolation source: river surface water | place: USA:Blue River Watershed | collected 2017-08-18
CTATGGACGTTCATAACAAACTTAAAATAATACAGTTTAATAAACCAAATAAATACGATTCATTAAGACAATACCAATTTTGACACAGAAGGTCAAAATGTTTGATTAACGAAAAGTAGTTTAAGCAATACTTATTATTAACCCCTATTTGATTCTTCTCCGACAAATTCTAAACGAATTTCTTGCTTGCATTGATGCGCATCTAACGCTGCCTGTGGAAGTAATGATTTGAATAACTTCAAAACAAATTGAATGATTAGATATACCTTCAATGCGGCAATTGTATAAGGTGGATACAACACATCCGACACTCCATACGATTCTAATAACGCTAATTCATCATCATCTTCATTACCGACATCATAAACGACAATTGAGTACTTCATTTTATCCAATTCAGGAGGGATAATGGATTTTAATGTCTTTTCTACACCAAAATTTTGCAAATCAACATATGAGATAAAAATCAGTCCATAAATATCTGGAGCATCTAATAGAGACTCTGTTGCATCATAAGGTGTCAAGTGCACATTGACGGCCAAATCGAGTTGCAAAAACTTCTTTGCAAAATATAGCTGTCATATAAAAATATCCGATATCGAGAAATAAAAAAAAGACGAGAGAGAGAGAAAAGCAAAAAGGAAGAGTTATATTCTGGCAACGATAATAGAATTGCAAATCTTACTTGCATAATTCTTCTACTCTCGACCAACAAGATAATTTGATATTCATATGAAAATCTCAATTTCTCTGGAACAGGAGGTGCGACGGCGTTGTCCGAAATCTCATCAAATACAGGAGATGGTGGAGTTACAGCAGAGGGAGCATTGTGCGCATCTGGAGTTTTCGCTTCAATTCTAGCAGCAATAGCTGCTTTTGATGTCCTGGGAATCACAACTGGTTGAAGATTTTCATCTGCAATGCTACCTACAACCTCAACTTCTTCGGCGATCATCGGAGCGAGTCGTTGGGGAGTTCCAATGGGTTTATCAACATCTTGCTTCACCTCTTGACGGAACGAATCATTCGCAACATACGAAGAAGAGAGCAGAGATGATTCAGAGAATGCTGCAGACAAGCGGTTTGTGCGAAAAGATTTGTTTGTTGCTCCTGGACGATTTGAAGGTTTTGAGGGAGAAAACATTGATCCACTGGGAGAAAACCCTTTAATAGTGAATGAAACAGTTTGATTACATGCTGAAAATCCAGAAGCATCATAACCATGATTTTTCACAGCAGGTTGAAGAATTGGTGGTGTTGGAGCCAAGGGAATGACTTGATTTGCAAGATTAAAAGTGCTGTCCTTCAATTGCTGCAATTCACTTAATGTAAGAGAATTAGCAGCAGACTGCCAATCACTACCATTTGAAACACTCTCCAATTCATAAATAGTTCCTCTCTCGGCAAGGACGCTTGCAAAAGTATTTACTTCCTCCCCAACGTCATTCTCTTGTCCAGCTAATTTTGCTGATTTTTTCTTCGACCAGTGCTTGGCAACAATAGTAGGTAGCAAATCTCGATATCGGTTTGGTTCTGCTGTTCTTTCAGTAATTTCCGATATAGTTGACGCTTCTATTGATGTAGAGAGTTGAGGTTGCTGGACAGAAATTTTGTTCTGTGGTGCAGGCGATGGTGATGGAGACCGCGAACGAACAATGTGTTGAACTTTTTCATGAGGTTTGTTGACACGAACAGTCTTCATCGCTTTTTCAATTAACATTTGAGTACGTTTCTGCGGACTAAATCGCAATTTATTTGACTGAAATGTCATCATAATCTGTCGTTTGATTTGCATGTCCTGTTCAGTGTGCACTGGGGGATCCAAACACGGTAAGTCATCACGCTTCACAGAATACCGAGGAATAGTAAAATATTTCTCTTTAACATCCACATGATCATGTTCTACATTTGCATTAGTAGCGTCCATCATCTTAGTATTGTCCAAGAAAGAAACCTCCCGAAGTTGCTGATGGTCATTTTCTATTTGTAACCGTTGAACACTTGCTGAATCTTCGTTGGTCAATGCACTGACCAGTGACATTTCATGTAAGCCATTTCCATTATTATGTGAAATCAAATTCTTTGCATTATTATTTGACGAATTTTGGAAGTTACTCTTGGTGATTCTTTGCTCTCTAATTCTTCTTGCTCTCTCTTTTTTTGCAGTTATCAACTGAACTAAACTTTGATTCATTTCTTCTTCAATAGAAATCCATTGCTGCAAAGGGAAAGCACCCAAATATCCTGATTTCACTTGCTCTAAGTCTGTTGTCCTAACTATGATCTCATTGACAGCGGCTGAGTCATGTGGAGAGTGACCATCAGTGATGTAGACAGTGTCAAGATCCACCGCAACGCAATGGATGATTTTTTCTCCTTCTTTCATCAACAAGCACAACTGACATGTATCTGCATTGAATACTATCTCTTTGTAGTAATCTTTTCGCTCAGGAAGATGCAAAACTTGCCGTTTTCGACGCTTGTTATTTCTTTTATTATTGCGAATCTTTAATTTGACCCTCTCCAATTTGCACTCAGCAGCAGATGGTGATCTCTCTTCTAATGTACTGTCATAATTCCAGCGCCCCTGAAGAGTTTCCATGCGATCACGAGTACCTGGCCGAGTGGAAGCGGCGACTATTAGCGGAGTGATAGTTGTAGGTTCAGGCGGCAATAAATTTGGCCCTTTATTACCGAGGCGGTGCATCATGTCTTCAGATAGATGTGTTGAATTCTCAGTATTTACATCGATCCCAACTAATTGCTGAGTTAGGAATGCCTGTTGGTGAGGAGGAATGATGCCAGAATGCTTCATCATGTCATTTCCACGAGAAAATACACTGTCATCCATGTTACTCATGACACTTCCATCATAATTAGAACTATTTTCAGTGGCTGCAGTTGAATGTTCAGTAAGGGTACCATAATCTTTCTTTGCTTCTTCTCCACCATCCATACTTTCACTCTTGGTGCGACTGCTAAGATTTGACAACTTAGCTTTAAGAGATTCCAAATATTTTTCCTTAGCTTTCAAATCATCGATTTCGTTGGACTGCAACCACTTTGACATGGGACCAGCAATGCCCTGCGATTCATAAGGATCTTTTGATTGAGAGAATGATGAAGAACCTTCGATTGCCAACTCCCTCGAATTTTTCCTCTTTTTGCTTCTGTGATCATCCAATGGGTCGGATGAAGCACTCATCGAAGCCGACCGACGATTAAAGCGACTATCGGAGTAGACACCCATGGCTTTCATTTTTTCAATAATTGCATTTAGATTCTTCTGATTGGCCATTCGTAATGCGTTAGACCGAACATCTGCAGTTGAAGCGATTGTTGATAAAGATCGACTCGAATGTGGATCAGCGTTGGGCCCGTCGTCCCCGTCATTTTCATCACTGCTACCTAGTAAGCCGAAATCTGCAGGGTTAAACATCTTCATACCTCCACCAGGCAATCGACGAGTCAGTTGTCCACCAACACCACTCACCACGCTACTCACACTGGGTGGACGACTCTTCTTTGAATTATACGTAGTCGCTCGAACTTTCGTCGCAAACAGTAAATTCAAATCTTGCTCAAATATAGACTCCAAATTACCATTAGGTGGCCCACCAGAAAACTTCGAATCGTTTTCCGACTGTGTGTGAAGTGAAGTATGCGAAGACTTGTGAGATAGCCCAATAGTAGAATCATGCTCCGTATTATTAATAATGGATGAATTTTTATTCAAATTGCTGCTGCGTTTCATGGTACTATCATCCTCATTGCTTCCTCCACCTCCATCTGAATCTTCTTGTGAATCAGATTCACCAAGTCTAGTATCGTGTTCAATCACAATCTTTCGATAAGGTTTCATTTGCTCCCATAATGTTGAAAATCTTTCAGCATTAGAAGATTTGTAAGTGCGATATCGCATTGCATTTTTTCGGATTCTAAGCAGCGCGGCTCTTCTTTGTGTCATAATTGAGTCTTGTTTACTCTTTGAAGATTAAAACATTGATTTAATTTGTTTCTAGATTGGACTAACACCTACCTGAGCAACTTCTTCGAGCTCATCATTGTACTTCAAAGTCGTTTCACGATTTAGAAACGCTTCCATGTTGTTGTTGCTGCCGTCCTTACTAGTTCTTGTCATTATGCTCTCACGCTCTTCTCTTAATTCATTGGACATTTGAAACAAACCAGCCACAACATCGATAGATTTTCGAATTTTGTTATTTCTTGATCGACCACTATAGATAGTGGTTGTATTAGTTGTGCCACCCCAACGCGTGCCCGAACCATCCATCTGTAAAAGTGAAGTGAAGTCAATAAATTCAACTAAATAATACATATTTGGTTACATCAAATCTGTCATAGAATTCAGATGTCAACGAAGAATCATCATCAAGTCCATGATAACTTCCTCCACTTGAACTGTCTGGTGTACCATCGGTGTCCGATGTAGTGCTTGTATCCGTATCACTCGAATCTTGCTGCTTTGCTTTCAACATAAGTTGAAAATTCTTGGCATCTTTGATTATTTGGGACACTCGCTTTGGCTTTCGGATAACTCCCATGTAATACGATTGATTCTTATCTAATACTGGCAAGACATCGAAATTACGCAATGTTGAACCAAAGCTAGGAGAACCAGGTGTTGGCTGTTGCAAACCCTCGCTACTCGCTACTGGATTACTCTCTTTCTCTTTCTTGCCATCACTACTTTTATCAGTTCCTGATCTCTTTCCGTCTTTCTTAGTCCCTTTCTCGGGCTTTTCTCTCTTGCCATTTTTTTCTTTTTCTTTGTCTCTTGTCTTGTCTTTCTTTTCCTTTCCTCGAAGTTTATTTTCATGGTTGGTTTGTTCTCCTTCGCCTTCTTTGCCTTTACGTTGTGAATCATCTTTACTTACATCTTGAATAGCTTTACTTCTTTGTCGTTTCTCGTGGGGCCCAGTGGGATTTCCATTTCCATCTATACTAGCGGTATCAGACTCTGCACCTCTACCTTTGCGGTCATCAAACTTTTTTTCTTTGCGATGATGTTTCTTTCTCTTATGGTGAAAGCCTCGAACATCATCTTTCATATCGGTTATTGTATCATCTTTTTCACTCTCAGCTAAATCATTTTCAGAATCAGGTTTTGCATTTACTGTCGATCCAGTCACGCCAGATGCGGTCAATGTCGCTAGCAAAGTGGCATAGTGATTCTCTTTTTCAGCATCAGTAAGATCAGAGTGTAATACTCTGGACATGAGAACACGATTCCAAATCGCAACATCATCCATGAGCTTTGCATCTTCTAGATATTTGCGAAAATCATCCAACATGGCAATGCGTCTTTGTTCAACTGGAGATTTTGGAAGTATTGACGTTTCATGCTGTCCTCGTTGCGGTGAGTGCTGATGATTGTTTCCAATTTCATCATTTTTACTCTTCTGTGAGAAATTGAATTCTTTACCCCACAATGCCTCTTCAATTTTCCCAGTTTTTATAGCTTTCTTGAGATACTCCTTTGCTTTTTGTGCTCCAGACTTGCTGCTGCTTTTCCCTGTTTCAGATCCACCGACTCCATTCCGTCCGTTTGATGATTTAATTAAGCCTTCCGCCATCATTTGCTCATTTTACCGTCATGTTCTTGTGATTACATCAGGGATGCTATTCATTATTGCTGAGGATGAACAACTAGCAGTATTGTATGCCATACACTGTATGCTGATGATGAAGACCAAAGCAACGTATACCGCGCAGGGCAGCAGCAGCAGCAGAGGTTAACTTTTTACTCTCTGCTGTGCGCGCCGGCGGTAGTGTACTGCTGTTTGCGGCGCAGCAGAGCAGAGAGCACACCCAGCAGCAGCAGTACAGCAGAGCAGAGGCAGAGAATATAATAAGCGTCGCGCAGCAGTAGCGCGCCAGCAGCAGCAGCAGCAGCGGCGCAGCAGCAGCCGCAGCAAGTCGCCGTTGTATTTTTAGCATTATAAAATTTGGAATATAATATAAAAATTAGAAAAGCAACTCTCAGATTTATCCACAACAAGTAGGTAACATGACGACGCCCAATGTTGTAGACACCATCAACTTGGATGCTTGCACTGAAAGGTTGAAAGATTTCAAAATAGCAACCGAGTACAAGTATTTGATAACTGGTGCTCCTGTCGGTGTATATTTGCTGCCAGAGTTCGATGATATTCGCAAGTTGCATGGGGTGATCTTCGTTCGAGGTGGTTTCTATAAAAATGGGGTATTTCGATTTAGAATTGATTTACCACAAAATTACAACGATTTCAATACCCATCCACTGGTTACTTTTACGCCACCAATATTCAACCCATTAGTGAACATGTCAACGGGAAAGCTGGAGCTAACCTGCGACGAATCATTGAAGGAGTGGAAGCCAGACCAGCACTTTCTCGTCACATGCGTTACTTTCTTGAAAAAGGCATTTGTGACTAAATCTTATGATGAGTATACTAATGTACCTAATGAGGATGCTAGAATGATGTAAGCTTGTGACCCGACTATGTCGGCCGTTGATCTGTGCAAATATAACTAACTTCATCTTGTATTGTTCAAAGGTTCAACAGTGACCCCCAAGAATTTACGAGGCGTGCGACTGCTGCGGTGAATGAATCATTGGAACGATTATATGATATGCAAAGTGCAACATCACCGTTGGTATTTACAGAACCAAAACCGGCACATGAAGAAGTCATTCGAGATATACTACTGCGCCACAGAAAAAATCGTGGAAATGAAGAGATTGAAAATGCTAGTGGAAATACTGATGAGACACATGTGGACGAGAAGGAAATATCAATAGATAGTATTGATCCTTCCCGGTGAACCAACCAAGCTGATATTTTCCAAAAGAACTAACTTTGCCATATATGGTCTATTATCGATATTGTATCATGATATAAATTCCTTGGTTGTTGTTTGGGACCACTTTCCTACCTGATACTATAATGGAAATTTAACCCATAAAAATATTAACTACCATCTATTTCTTTTTTACTTGTCCACTTATTATTTGAAGAAAAACTCCATATCCTTACCCAAAGAAGCTTTCTAATCTTGTTGATAGAAGAAGATGTTGAAGATGCAGTAGATTGGGAATATCTACTTCCTCACGATTTTTAATCTATTATTGATATAGATATACCTATTATTGATCAGCAGTAGTTTAATTAGAGGGAAATTTTGTGGAGATTTTCAGTGTAACGGCTGTGACCTGTCTTTTTTTACGCGTTGGGTTTGCGGGATTTTCAAGTACATCTCCATATTTTGAAGCGCGATCAAAGTGAGGAAGTATTGTCGAAATGGCGAGTAACAAGGCAGCGCTTAGTTCCCATGAATTCAAAGAGACGAAAATTGTCAAACTTGAAAATCGAGAGATTTTAGAGATCGAAGATACCTTCAGCAAGCCCACTAACTTTTGGCAGAAACATAAAAAGCCCACTGTAGATTATTTACATGATTCAATATTTGCAACGAATCGGCAGCTGGAAGATCAACGGTGGTTGATAGAATACAATCGAAATCCTCAAGCCTACAAACCAACGAAAGTTGATAAAGTTCGTTCTCAAGTAATAGCCGCTCCAGCCGGACAAACTCGTGCTGTTGCAATGAAAGCACATGTTTTGAATAAAATTGTTCGGGAAGCAACGGGAATTCACAATTATACCATTGTACCACCACCTCGAATGGCGTCAGATAAGGAATTTAAAGAAGAACTTGATCCTGAAACTAACCCTTATGTCAAGCCATATGCGAAGGAAGCAAAGCAGAAGCCTGTGTTAGTATCGTATGGTCATCGTCCGCGTTCTGCATCAAGGACCTTCCATCCAGCAACTATGCGAATACGACTGAGGAAAGGTGAACTCTTACCCAAGAATCCGGAGGGGAAAACCACTGTTGGTTTACCCGTAGCAGTATTGGCAAAAGTCATTCATGCCCCAAAGATTGTTAACGCATTGGAAGCCAAGATCAAGGCAGAGGAAGAAGCAGCTGCAGCAATTGAGAAGCATCATGATAGATTGACCCAGACCTTGGAAACTGAACAACTGGACGACTTATTCTTTTCTAAAAGTCAGCAAGACGAGATGTTCAGTGACATCTTGAAAGGACAAACCAAGAAATCGCGTAAATCGAAATCCGAGGGTGGACTGACGAGTGGAGAAAACGATTCATCAGCAAGTTGGGTTTCTTCTCAACAAAAGCCAAGGAAACATAAAGAACTAGAGCCTCTAAAAAAAGACGATCGTCCTTCATGGGATGAAGGGTTTCATATGATCGCAAAGAAAAACAGTGATTTGTTCAAATTGAAATCTAGTGGTTTCAATCCCATTAAAGAAATACCGTTGAGCGATTTATTGAGAAGATTTTCTAAGATGACTGTCGCAGAAAATCAAAATCACCCTTTCTGCACCGAGCGGCAAGAATTGGATAAAAAAGAGAGATCTGGTATTCCCACGGAGGTACCGAAGTCAGTACCTGTTAAAGGTCAACCTTTATACTATGATCCTTGGGATAATCATGTGAAAATAATTAACGACCACCGCAAGCAGCTTGAACGGGAAAAAACAGAAAAAATTAATGCTCACAATTACCAAATGGCATTGCATACAATCCCCCAAGTAGATTATTACGCTACTTCACTTTTGAAAGAGACTAGACATGGCAATTTTTCAGCTATTCATTCGTTTTCAGCATCTCCAACGCGAGATGGTGTGCGTAGCAGGGAAGGTCGTCGCCATGGCAAAGACAAAAATAGCGCGAAATCTCCAAAAGTCATCAAATATTCTTCAAAGTCTCGCTCACGGTCGCGCTCTAGGTCAAGGTCAAGATCTCACTCAAGATCTAGATCAGGATCTCCTAAGCGCAAAGAAAGTTCAGCGGAATTTAAATTAACGACAACCGTGGATTTCAATGCGACCAGTGGCAGCAAAATTGACGAAATGTTTCCAAATTGGGACAATGTCGAAAATGAATGGAGAAGGTCATTCAAAGCGGCAAAACGTGGAGATCGTCAAATTCTGTATGATCACACAATCGGAAATCATTTGCGAAGCGCAGAGGAAACTCAAAGTGGTTCGCAAGGTAGGGATGGAACTTATACTATTGACGAGCAATATGCGAATGGTTATGCAGATAATTTCTTCGGAAGTGAGGGCTACCGTCCACAGCCCATTGGTGTTGTTGAAGAGGAGTATTACCAATTAGATGATCAAGAAGTATCTAGAGCTGATAGATTTATGATGATGGCTCAATCCGATGAGACTCACGAAGATGATGATGATTACATGCCACTAGCTGAAGAACGGCACTATTAACTTAAGTGTTGTATTATTTATTTTGTCAATTTTGTTCGAATGTATTCCATTGTAGATAATTGTTTTCTTTTATACCAAGTTAGTGCCTTGAGCTTAGCTGCAATGGATAGTGATAGGTACATTGAAAAAATATTATTCGCCCCTATTTAGGAATGTATTATTTGGTATTATATTTAGGTGCACCTTAGATCCGTTAAACAACGGTTACGGCCAAGAGGTGGGAGGGCCGTATACCATATACCATACATTGTTTGTATACCATATAAGAAGGCCTTATTGTGTACCTCCTTGCCGGTCTGAATCAACAAATTGATAAATAATAGCTAGTGGAGAAGCTGCAATTGTGCCGTGACAAATATTTTACATGCTTTAAGGTGTAGGGCCGTTGTCAACAACGCCTCATCACGATGACACATAAACTTTCATGCGCTGCCGACAACAAGCATTATTTGTACCAAGATCATAGGATACATCTTTCAAATCAACACACACCGGAATTCTTAACAGATCTAACTCATTTTCAAACTCAAGGCCAAGCGACCCTTGAAGATATTGTTAAACTCCATGAATTGCAGGTACCTGTACCAGCGCATGAACTCGACCGCATTCAGCTGTTGCGCCAATCGCAGTTGTTGGATACACCTCCAGAAGAACCCTATGATCGATATGTTTCCATGGCTGCTAGAATTTTCAAGGTAACGTGCAGCAAAATTGTAACACTTTTATATGGTTGAAAAGTGAATTTTTTTTTCTTAGGCGCCTATTGTCCTCATTTCACTTATGGATATTTCGAGACAATGGTTTAAATCTGTGGTTGGATTAGCTGCAAAGGAAACACATCGTGATGTTGCATTTTGCTCTTACACAATTTTAGAATCTAGTCCAGATGTGTTTGTTGTAAAGGATGCTACGAAGGATGAGAGATTCATGATGAACCCTTTGGTAACTGGACCACCAAATATTCGTTTCTATGCTGGAGCTTGTATTCGTTTGGAAAATATCAAAGTTGGTACTTTTTGTGTGATTGACACTATTCCTCGAGAGAATTTCGGGGATCATGAATGTAAGATATTGTCAGATATCTCCGACATTGTGGCCGACTTGATCGCTGAGCGTCGCAGTAAAGTCTTGCAAATAGAATATGAAATTGCACAAATCAACCTGAGTGTTTTGTATTCCATAAAGCACCCCTTACTTCAAGTGAATCAATTTTACAATGAAATGAAATATACTTTTGATGAGTTTAAATTAGCCTTTGATCCGAAAATTGAACTTCATCAACAAGATCGATCAAGAGTGATTGATAAAGGTCATTTTCGTTCCAGTGTTGAGAGATTTCGACAAGAAAATGCAATTTTCGGTGAAATTGTAGAACGATGTCTTGCGGTAATCAGCAGATTAATGGAGATTAGCAACGGTGGTGGTAAGACAACAAAACTCGTGGAATTAAAGATGAGGGATTTTATGAAGAGTGTTGAAGACATTGTCGCAAAGACCTATTCTTTGTGCAAAGTGGAATGGCAACATGCCGAAAATTGGGAGAGTGGAAATGCAACAGGAAGCAATCAGCTCGTAGCTGGTATTGCACTGAAGATACGCAGTGAGAGTCTAAGCGGCTGTTCTAGTCCGCAACCTGGTCATTGTCTCATGGATCGCGGAAATCTTCACTCTGACATTATCGTATGTGGGAGTGCAAGTGCTGACACAGTAGACTATGACCATTTTCACCATCAATCTCAAAACATCTTAGCACTTGATCCAGATAGTTCCACTTTTGAAAGCTCGGGGAATGATTCCCAATTAAATCATGCTGATAAAAAAACAATTCCTAGTGTACTGCAAAGTCCAAATTTACGTTATTCGCACGTCACTGAGATACACACTACGCGAGTGTCTTCAATCGATTCAATTGATTACTCTATGGATGTAAGGAAGTTTGGGGAGCGGAGGAATAGGGTAGATGAATTTTCTTACAATGGAAATGTTAGTTATCAATATTTGCTTCATCATCAACCAAAGTTCTTTTCCCATCCTGATGTTATTCAACTCTTGATAATGTCCTTCTTAAGTTATTTCGCTCGGCGAGGTTACATTGTTCCACAAGTGAGCTTTACTTACCGCGAAACGAATCAATTACTTTACTTTACTGATGGTCAGATCTGGACTATGGTTGGCGATAAAAGCAATGTCATGTCACCATGTTCAACCAAACGTTTACGCATGCAAGGTTGCGATGAAATGCAGAAGTATGGTAATTATTGGCAAAAAGGTGAATTGGTGTTGAAGTTTTTCTCTCACTCTTCCAAGCAGGATATTGGCGATAGGAAAAACTCGGAATGTGGAGACGCAGTTGACGATAACAGAGAATTTGAGATTCTCGCCGCAAAGAATATTCTTGGGTGGATCTCGGGAACACTGGCAATAAGTCAATTTGATGACAATAAAGAATTTGAAATAATTTTCCCTTGTCTTACTCCAATGCCAGACGATGTTTTCAAGTCTAATTTCACGACCGCTATTGTTTCCATAGAGCACAAAGATGATATTTGTGCTTCAGTTGTTACCAGTTGCACGAAAGATAAACCTGTAAATTCGGTTCCGCACCATCTGTTCGATACGTCTCCTTCGCAGATATTCAAAATCGTTATAAATCGATTTTGGACCAGTTTGGTTCATGGTCGAACCTCTTCCATTTATCCAGATAAGGTAGATGTGGGATCAGATTAAAATGTTTGGTTGATCCCCTACTCCATGCTGGCATTCGTACATTGTCTTTGAGCTGCTAAAGCCAATGTGATTCTTTACTTTCTCTGAATTGTTGCTTGCGCAACAGTGTGTTGTCTTGATGTATCAGTATTTGCGTGCAAATTCTAACCTGTCCTCTCCTATCTTTCTCACTCACTATTGTTCCCTCGTTTAAGATTTGCAGTTTATCAATACTTTCCAAGCAAGCGGTTCCGTGCTGTATATTTTATGATACTCGCTTGATCAGCGTTTGGAAATTGTCATGAGATTGTTCCGTTAGTCAACGCTATCGGTTTCGGCTGCAACAGAGTCACCCAATGTATCTATGGCACTCTCTTCTTCAAGAACATCGACTTAATAGTATGATCAGTCTTTTGTTCAGAATGTGTACTTTGTATAGCATAGTATTAAATCGCGTTTTTTACATGTATGATATCCTTTTTCGACCTAGTGAAGCGTTTTTTATGTACGATTTGTGGATTCTTCTATATCTGTTATCCTGTCATTATTATATCGTTGCGGTTAATAATAATATCATCGACTTCACTAATAAATTATCGCAAGCTATTGAATACAATTCTCAACCATAACTTCCTAATTACAATAATTACAATATCTACTTACTATAAAATCTAAAACAAATTTGAAAGTTTCTCTTCATGCTAGGGTAAATGGAGCATCCTCTTCACCGCCACCATCGCTATCAACTTCTAGTCGATCATATCCTTCATTACTATCAGTTAGCTTGCGGATGGAGTTAAGCAAAGCTTCATTATTATCCTCTTTATTTTGTAGATTTTGGGCGAAAAGGTAACAAACTAAAGCAATTACGGAAGAGAGTAAATTAACCGTGGCAATAGTATTTCTAGACATGAATTGGAAAAAGATGAATCCCATTGCCCCAGCTAAGCCGCTTGAAAAATAGACTGATGCAAATGCGGCATCCCTCATATCCGCGGAGGGAAAGAAGTCAGCAATCAACGCCTTGTTTGTATTCTCCCAGACTCCTCTTGCTGCTCCATGGAAGACATAGTACCAAAGAATGACAGACCACGATGCTATCTCATTATCGTTGAGACAAATAAGAAAGAGGCCCCCCATTGCAAAACACACAATACCCATAATCATTACTATTGATCTTCCATGAGGGACCTTATTACTGATGTAAGCCATCGGTCCAGCGAGCAACGAAGCTGTCAATGTCACTGTCCCGGACAAGAAACCAATATATCCATCACCTATTAGCTTTTTCACGATAACTCCATTGACATACGTCTCTACTAACCCGGCAGAAAAACCGAAGCATATCTGGTAAGGAATCAGCAACTGCAATTTAGGCACCATACAAAGAACTCTAGAAACTGCAGAAACTTGGTAATAGAATTCATTCCATTGTAAGCGCTCTTTTAATTTAAACAACCGACAGCAAAAGGTATTTTGTCGATTTTTATGGCGTCGATTAATTGCAACTTGATCATCCTTCTTATTTCGGATTCTCCAAAGACCAAGGACTACGTTTGAATATTTTCGTGTTGGTGTTGAAGATTCAGAGCCTTCAGTCTCAACCTCGTTGCGAAGACTCTCTCCATATTGCTGGTGATCGTGGTCTTCCAATTGACGAACAACGAGGAAAAATAAGATTGTAGCAATTGCAGCAGAAAATGTGTATATTCCAAATACAATAGGTTTCCATTGGTGCTTTTGGCTATTGTTGGCAGCACCATCGGCCAAGAAAACGAGTGTACCTATAAACTTGAATCCAGTTTCAAATGCAAGATAGAAACCTGCAAATATTGCTGCAAATACAGTGATGATTTCCGACTTTGAGCGATTCACTGTAAAAGCGTGCTTGCTTGCATTGATAGTATAATAGGCACCTTGGGATGTCCATAATATGCCGGCCCCAATACCGCCAATACCAGCGCCGGACAGGAAGAAAAACCACGCTCTTTGTGGAAAGAGAATGGCAAGATAAAACCCACTAACATAAATAAGCAATCCGAGCAAGCCTAGCGACACACCATCTTTGGCTTCAAAGATTTGAAGTATTGGTTTAGCCAAGAGAAGCGCTGAAAATGTATAAGTCATATAAAGAATGAACCCTCCCCATGATCCTAAATCGGTTCCCAGTTCAGCAGCGGAAAATGCAAGTACAGCATCAACCGCACCATGCACCAATGAATAAAGGAGACTAAAAAGGATAAAATTTGTTTTCAAATTTACATGGGCTCCAAGCCTTCCATTGATGGACTGGTTGTCTTCATCAGCTTCCTCAAGTTCATCATTTGAGCGGAAGTCATCACCTCGATCTGCTGCAGTATTTGTATTCTCGTTCCTATCAATCCCAAGATTTTCAACTTCTTCTTGAGGCAAATGGTTTCCAGCATTGAGATGAGAAAGATTTTGATCCCTTTGCACAGTTTTATCTCGTTGCTCCATATCGCCTTGTTGCCATTCGGTCGTCACTTAATCGGAATGTATTATGTGTGTCGCAAAATTGAATACTGTATTTGCATCTCCTCGATTTGCGTCCCAAGTTTACAATCCTTCAGTCTTCAGTATCGAATGGATGCAAATATGGAATACAGAACCCAGAACAACAACCAAATAACTAAATTCTTGAACCCCAAACCCAGAACCCAGAATGCATGCACCAGCTTGCGTGACATACGAACATACGAACTCACGAATGAGAAAACCGTGTTTTCGAGATGATTGGAATTCCAAAACCAAAGTCAAAAATATCGATTTTCCTTCACCCATCATCACCGCTCATCCAGTTCAGAAATTATTTAGCTACTTACAATATAATAGTATCTTTGGTTGGTATCGTTATCGTAAGAGTTGTAGTTGGTCATCAAGACACCCAACTATTACATCCTATCAACTATTTCATATCGTCGGAAGTCTTCAATTGTGTACAGCGGATCCACTCCCTATAACGAAACTCCAGAGCGATGAGCATAACATCAGACGAAGTGAACTTTCTGGTATATCGGTATCTGCAAGAAAATGGTAATCTATCAATTTTCTGACAATTAACCTTCAATGATTATTTCATGTGGTGGTTTGGATTTTGAATATTCGTCCTCAACAGGATAACATCAGTAATCATTTCGACCTTTCGAAATGATTTCCTACTTTTTCAATACTATCTCTTGTTAAATTTTGTGTCAAACTCCTCAACCACCGAGTTATTTGTTCATCACTATGTCCATCATTATTGACTCATAATTTTATTCCCTATCTAATTTCCTTGATTTTAACAGGTTTCGCACACTCCGCATTCACATTTGCTTACGAGTCTCTCGTAATTAAGTCTAGTGCAGCCCAAACAGAAATTCCTCCAGGTGCATTGATCACATTCTTGCAGAAAGGACTGGAGTATATTGCAATTGAAGAACATATTGCCGAGGATGGAACAATCCAAGACTTTGACAATAACTTTTCTCTGTTAAGTCCGTTAATTTGTGAGGCCGTTGCAGTCAAGGATGAGCGTCGATTGCGCAAATCTGCAGCAGCATCTGCAGCAACTGCTGCCCCTTCGTCTAGTTCAGTACATGCAACTGGTTCCGCTCCTATGGATGAGGAAGATTCACCAGCACCAGAAGGTGAAGGCAAAATAGTTCCATCCACTTATGGATTGACGTAAGCGATGGTTTGACTTTTCTCTGTTAACAATATTTATTTTTTTCATATAGAAGCGATTCTGGAGGACAAAAGTTGTTGCAATTGAAAGGTCATCAAGGAGATGTCTTCATGTGTGTTTGGAATCCTGTTAAAAAGCAGATAGCCTCTGGTTCCGCCGATGGGGTTTGCAGATTGTGGGGTCTATGGATGATGAATAAGGACAAGTGGAATGGTCAAGATCAAGATATTTCTGTTATTACTGCAATAATGCCACATTGTGAACACCCGGAGCAGAAATTACGTGACGTCACATCGATCTCCTGGAGTCCGCAAGGAAATGTCCTTGCAACTGGTTGTTATGATGGCATGGCTAGAATTTGGGATGAACAAGGCAACTTATTGACACAGTTAAAAAAACATGAAGGTCCACTGTTTTCCTTGAAATGGAATAAACAAGGTAATTATGTACTGAGTGGGAGTTATGACCAGCGGGCAATAGTTTGGTCGCCGGAGACCGGTTCGCTGGTTAAGTCATATCAATTACATGAAGGCCCAGTATTAGATGTGGATTGGAAGGATAACGATACTTTTGCAACATGCTCTTCCGACAAGTAAGTATCCCTATCCTTTTTTCTTTATTTTGCGTTCTATACATAATATATACTTGCATACCAGGTTAATATACATATGCCAAGTATCTGGAGAAAAAGATAACTCATATATTCGAAAGCTGGAGGGTCACAAAGATGAAGTTAATGCCATCTGTTGGAGTCCTGGTGGGAGGTATTTAGCCTCTTGTTCTGATGACAGTACGGCTAAGATATGGACTGTGGAGGAGGGACTCAAGTTTGATTTGACTGGTCATGTAAAAGAGATTTTCACTCTGCGGTGGACTCCTACTGGGGCTGATTCTCCAAATCCAAATATCCCGCTGTACCTTTGTACCGCATCGTTTGACGGTACCGTGAAAGTTTGGAATGGAGAGACTGGACAATTAGTATATAGTTTGGCTCGAGATTCGCAACCGGTGTATAGTTTAGCGCCTAGTCCTGACGGAAAGTGGTTAGCGTCAGGTTCGCTTGGTGGTAAGATTTCCATTTGGTCCCTCGGGTCTGGTGAGCTGGTAAGATACATTTGCATTTTATTTATCCTCACATGCGGTGACTTTTTGTCACATTTTGCAGATTCGAGAAATTGAGGGTAAAGGCGACACATTCGATGTTTCATGGAGTCGTGATGGCACGCTACTTTGTTCTTGTTTCTCTTCCGGTGCTTTGTTTGTATTGGACACTTCTAGCCTCACATCCAGCACCTAAAATATGCAGTTTGTATGTTATTGTTTGTAAATACGATAGCTCGTTACATTTATGGATGGATTTGATTTGTACAGAATGAATGTTTCATTATTTCTTATTTTATCGGTCGACGTCTAATTCCTAGTGCTGACCAGTGTGTTAAGTTATTTTTTAATTGGACACGGAGATTCTAAAATGAAGAAATATTTTTGAGGCATTTGTGGCCTTCTTTTTATATATTTGTTAAAGCAATGTTGGAAATGAACTTTTTTGTAGTGTTTTCTTCTTTCTATCGAGTATAGTGGCTGTCTAATTCAGAAAACAAAGAATTTGAAATCTTATTGATCAGTGATTAAATGAGAACAGAGGAATCTATCGCCATCAAATAACGGAAGATATCTTAACTATTAATGCCTTACATTTGCTACGTAGAAAATTAATCACAGGAATAACATGACAATATATATAAGAAGTCAAACAAACAGAAACTACTGGATATACAACCTCCATTACACAACACAGACACAATTCATCTTCCGCGAGGAATCGAAAATTAACAGTTGTTAAAAGTGCGTGAGCGATCCTTTTTATAGTTTTAATTAGAATAGGGTGACCCCAAATCTTTAACTTCTAGGGCCCTTAAGGATGGATGTAGTAAATTCAGGAGATGACTTCAATTCTTGCTAATTTCTCATCGCGCACATTAGTTGGAAGCAGTAGTTTCAAAATTTTCAGCCAATACAGGCGTGTATGATGATCCCACCACACCATCTGTTTTCGCGCGTTCAAGAAAAGCATCCAACACACTTCTAGCATTAGGTACATCAAGAACGATATCAGAGATAGATTTAAATAAACGATTAAAGCCTTTTTCAGCTTGTTGGATGGAAAGTAGGTTAATGACAGACCAATTAGCAAGCAATTTAGACATAGCGATTTGATTATCTTCAGTCTTGTCCAATGCCAAAGTCACAGCACGTTTAACCACTTCGTGATGAAATTGTGGTGCATGCAGCTCACGAAGGCAGCGCTCTGCCTCTTCAAAATCAGATGATAACAAATATTCACCAAGCAATTGATCCACGGCAATTTTCATTTCCTCCACTGGTCTCCCATCACCAGGACCCCAAATACGTTCCAATTTGGCTCCTGCATGATCTCTAGACAAGAGTAAGATTGCATGCCCAATGATATCTCCACCAAGATTGCGCACAACAGAGTCTGAAAGAAAAGATGGTGGCAAAACTTCATCAATAACAGCACGAGCAATAAAGGAGGCGATCATGTTTCCCGCTTGAGGAGCGTCTATTTCAATTTCATCGACAATTTCAAATAATCTCTCAAAACCTTTACCAATCATGTTCATTGACAAAATATCAGGATATAGAGCAGATAAAAGTTGTGATACTTGCTCGCGCTGTTGATCACCGAGATCGATTGAGGTATTGATCAGACGTTTAACAAACTCGTACGAATATTCTGGCGCATCGATTTCCTGTGAAAATAATGAATCGTTGTAACAAGAAGAATAAAGATGAACATAACGACTTACGTTTAGCCTGGCAACAACTTCGTCTAGATCACCACTGGTGAAAAACTCTTGAATGACTGGTTGCACTACCTTCTTGTATTGAGTCAATGTCATCTTGGACTTCGCGATATTTTCACGATGCAGGGCACCATACGTTGGAATATTATCGCCAAGATCCTCCTCACTATCATAGTTAGGATCATCTCTGTCCAAAGCATATGGATCATTGTACAATGATCCATCATCCACTACTGCACCAGCAATTCCATCTTTCCTGGAATGGGAAACACCACCTTTACGAATGATGTTTCTTTTTGCTGAACCTTCAACACCTGTCACAGTCTCTGGAATCTTGCTTTTCTTGTGATTTTGTGAAAATTGAGACATTCTTTTCTTCTTTCTGTAACTGTATTATACGCAAGGAAGTAGAATAAGTAAACGATGTGGATAGTGTGACGACGGAGGAACTGTTGACAGTAGGAATAAACACACGATACTCAATACGAAGAAGGTATTGAAGAAATAGACGAATGGGCACAAGCAAATCTGATTTTACTCTTGTTTCTGGATAATTAGGATTTCAATTGCTGAAATGTAATTCTGTCTCTCACTTGCTTGAAGCTGCCTGCGAAAGAATTCCAAATATGCACATCCTTGAAAGATCGAGAATCTTCCACACACAGTGAAAACTGGAACTTTAAGAATATTTTTTCTATATTTCCGACTTTGAAAAAACTGATGGATTGGAAAACTACGACAAAAAAAAGGTAATCTCGACACCTGAGAGATTCGAACTCTCGCACGCATTGCGCACAGCCTTAGCAGGGCTGCGCCTTAACCACTCGGCCAAAGTGCCGTTACAAGTCTGACGAAATAAGTATAGAAATATCTATTATGCTATCCAGAACATCCATGCAGGTCGAATGTTCACCACCAAATATTTATTCCATATAACAGCCATGACTGTTGATGATTTGGAGACTGTATGTATATTCGATTTTCAATAGGAATAAAATAATGTACGCAGGATTGTAAGTATTGGACTTTATTCTTCTAAATTGGATGAAACAAGCATGCGAAACCATTTTGTTCGCTTACCAGATGCTTGTTTTATCCACTTGCTGAGTTATTTAATATCCCCATCGAACCTGTCTGAGTTCGCAAAATTTTTGATGATTGACAAAAAGTTTAATCTAATGGTACATTGTTTTGTAACTCAAGATGTTTTCAATCACTATGGTCTTCCTTTCGATCATAATGGAAGGAACCTTTCTAATAGAATAACAGTGTTTCAATCGGCTACCCAACAATCAACTGTTCCATTCTCTCTTTTATCATTGCATTCCTTCTACTTACATCGTTCCCCGAAAATTATTTTAATTGGTGGACTTTATGATAATCGAAAATGTGACATTCTTAATCCATGGTCAGGGAGGTTTCATAAGAAATGCAGCTTGGCCATTAAACGAAATGATGACTTCGAAGTAGTTTCCTGCTTCCCGAATCACATTATGGTATTTTCTGGTTCCGATGATTCCTCTTTAGGGACCATTGAAATTTTCAATTTGAAACTCAACCGATGGTTTTTGCTGCCTCCGATGCCTCGTCCCCTAATAGCAATGTCGGTTTGTATTACATCTTTCACATCTGATTCATGGTTTATGATAAATGGCAAGAGCAATAAGAAGATTGTTCGCAGCTTGTTATTATCAGGAGGAGTGGATCGTCAAGAGAACTATAGGTCTCGTGACATTTATTTGATTCACCTTGAAGATACCGAAAGTTCAGCAACAGTAATCAACGGTGAAAAAAGTGAAATAAAACCAACTATTTCGCAATGTCTTCGCTCTTTCGTCATTCAAGAAGATGAAGACCCAAATTTGTCTTCGACATATTCTGTTGCGCAAAGTATCTTGGATAGTTTGAAAACTGCCTGCATATGGACTCAAAGAAAAGAATGCGTATTGCTCAACGGGCGTTCGCATCATTGTAGTATTATGTTTAAAGGAAATTTATGGACTGCAGGTGGAATGGTTGAAGGTGGCTCCTTCGCATC
>JACCEA010820160.1_pt1 | contig 20567 bp, 20 predicted proteins | sample 7449851 | NCBI WGS metagenome assembly JACCEA01 (sample SAMN15323453, study PRJNA562643) | freshwater metagenome | isolation source: river surface water | place: USA:Blue River Watershed | collected 2017-08-18
ATCGTTCACGGCATCAAGCGTCGCGCATCGTTGTTCAACACCCAGCGCATCGACCACATCTACCAAGACCCGCACATCGAGCACGCTAACTTCAAGCTGCACTATGGCGACCTGAGTGACACCAGCAACCTCATCCGCATCGTGCAAGAAACGCAGCCGGACGAGATTTACAACCTCGGCGCCCAAAGCCACGTAGCCGTGAGCTTTGAAAGCCCCGAATACACCGCCGACGTGGACGGCATTGGTACCCTTCGTCTGCTAGAAGCCATTCGCATCTTGGGTCTTGAGAAGAAAACCCGCTTTTACCAAGCCAGCACATCCGAGCTCTATGGCTTGGTGCAAGAAATCCCGCAAAAAGAAACCACGCCTTTCTATCCGCGCAGCCCTTACGCTGTGGCCAAGATGTATGCGTATTGGATCGTGGTCAACTACCGCGAAGCCTATGGCATGTATGCCTGCAACGGCATTTTGTTCAATCACGAAAGCCCACGCCGTGGCGAAACCTTCGTTACCCGCAAAATCACTCGTGGCTTGGCCAACATTGCCCAAGGACTAGAGCAATGCCTGTACATGGGCAACCTAGACGCACTGCGTGACTGGGGCCATGCCAAAGACTATGTGCGCATGCAATGGATGATGCTGCAGCAAGCTAAGGCTGATGACTTTGTCATTGCCACAGGCGTGCAATACAGCGTGCGCCAGTTCATCCAATGGAGCGCCGAAGAGTTGGGTGTGACATTGAAGTTTGAAGGCCAAGGCGTGGATGAGACGGCCACTGTTGCCGCTATCCAAGGCGACAAAGCCCCAGGCCTCAAGGTGGGCGATGTGATCGTCAAAATCGACCCCCGCTACTTCCGCCCCACCGAGGTGGAAACCTTGCTGGGCGACCCATCTAAAGCCAAAGCCAAACTGGGCTGGACGCCACAAATTACCGTGCAGCAAATGTGTGCTGAGATGGTGGCTACAGATTTAGAAGAAGCCAAAAAGCACGCATTGCTCAAAAAACACGGCTACAACCTGAACGTGAGTGTTGAGTAGATTTATGGCATCTCATTTCACAACGCTGAATCTTCCTACTTTTACTGATCCTCGTGGTGCTTTGACTGTTTTAGAACAAGCATTGCCATTCGATGTTGTTCGTACATATTGGATATATGGTGCGGATGGACAAACAAGAGGCGGCCATCGCCATACTCATACACGACAAGCCTTAATCGCTATGAGTGGTCAGGTTTCAATCTACATGAATGATGGCGTGACACAAGAAACGGTAAAACTTAGCCAGCCTAATCAATGCTTGTTGGTTGAACCAAAAGATTGGCACACCATGACATTTGGGCCTGGTTCGATATTGCTGGTGATGTCATCGCACCCGTATGACAGAAGCGAATACATCGACACGCCTTATGAGAGCGCATGATGATTGAATACGAAAGCCTAGCCAATTCAAATGCAGCCTATTTTTCAGAGCTGGAAGCCGCTGTATCGCGCGTGATTCGCAGCGGCTGGTATGTGTTGGGGCAAGAAGTTAGCGCATTCGAGCAAGAGTTTGCGCAATATGTGGGTGCCAAGCACTGCATTGGCGTAGCCAATGGCTTAGACGCGCTCATCTTGTCGATTGAGGCGTTAAATCTACCCAAGGGTAGTGATGTACTGGTAGCGTCAAACACCTATATTGCCACCATCTTGGCCATCTTAAGAGCGGGTCATCAGCCGGTGTTGGTTGAGCCCGTGCTTGAAACTTTCAACATGGACCCTGCATTGCTGCCCGCTGCGCTGACGCCTAACACGCGCGCCATTTGCGTCACGCATTTGTTTGGCAAAGCATGCCGCATGGATGCCATTGGCGCATTTGCCAAAGCACATGGCCTCAAGGTCATTGAAGACTGTGCCCAATCCCACGGCGCTAAGTTGGCAGGCAAGATGACAGGAACTTTTGGTGACGCAGGTTGCTTTAGTTTTTACCCTACTAAAAATTTGGGTGCAGTGGGTGATGCTGGCGCCATCGTGACTGACGACGATGAATTGGCGGACCGTTTGCGCCATTTGCGTAACTATGGATCTAAGCAAAAATACGTCAATGAATATGTGGGCGTAAATTCTCGTCTAGACGAAATACAGGCTGCCATGCTTCGCGTTAAGTTGCGCTATTTAGATGAAATAACTCGGCATAAGCGAACGCTGGCTGAGGTCTATTTTGCTAATCTTCCTGATTGGCTGGAACTGCCGCCTCGTCGCGACGACGAGCACGATGTTTTCCATATCTTTGGCGTGCGTTGCAAACAACGCGACGAATTGCGTGCATGGTTACTTGAGCATGGCGTCAAGACCGAAATTCACTATCCAATTCCTCCGCAACGCCAGAAGGCCATGCAAGGCATTCTTTCTGGAGATTGGCCGATTGCTAAAGCGTTGCATGAAACCGAGCTGAGCCTACCGATTTCGGCTGGCCACAAGCCGGAGGAGATACGCAAGGTCTGCGAAATTCTGAACGTCGCACTTTTTAATTAAGAATCCAACTCAATCCCACTGGAGTAAATTTTGAGCAATGAAACCTTTTACGGCTTGCCGTCGAATGTCGAGTTCTGTAGCCAATGCGTCATCTCGAACCAAAGGCCAAGCTCCACCGTCGAGTTCGGTAGCGACAAAAAAGATAAAAAGTCGACCATTTCCTTCGAAGGGGGGCTGTGCTCTGCCTGTGCCTTTGCCGCGGAAAAGGACAGCAATATCGATTGGAAACATCGCGACGAACTTCTCCGCGAAATGCTCTCGCGTTTCAAGCGCTACGATGGCCGCTACGATGTGATCGTACCTGGGAGCGGCGGCAAGGACAGCGCCTTTACAGCCCACATACTTAAATACAAATACGGTATGAACCCACTGACCGTAACTTGGGCGCCACATCTCTATACTGATATCGGCTGGAAGAACTTTTCAAACTGGATGCATGTTGGCGGTCTGGACAACATTCTTTACACCCCTAATGGCAAGTTGCATCGCTTATTGACTCGACTAGCCTTCCTAAATCTACTGCACCCCTTTCAACCCTTCATTGTGGGTCAGCGCATTATTGGCCCAGCTATGGCAGCACGCTTTGGTGTCGAGTTGGTTATGTACGGAGAGAATCAAGCTGAGTATGGAAATAATGTGAAAGAGAATCAGCGCCCGACCATGGATCCAGCCTTCTATTCGACTGGGGACGCTCTGGATATGAAATTTGGCGGCGTGACTATGCGCGAAATTATTGCTGAACACGATTTCACACTAAGCGATTTTGCGCCCTATATTCCGCCAAAGCGCGAGACGTTGGAGAAGGCCGGTGTCGAAGTGCATTACCTCGGTTATTACCTGAAATGGGATCCGCAGGAGTGCTACTACTACGCCGTAGAGAACACTGGCTTTCAGGCTAACCCGGAACGCACCGAAGGCACTTATTCTAAGTACAGCAGTATCGATGATCGCATCGATCCTTTCCACTACTACACCACCCTTGCTAAGTTCGGACTTGGTCGAGCATCTTACGACGCAGCACAGGAAGTACGGAATGGGAAAATTACGCGCGAAGAGGCTGTCAATCTGGTGCGTAAATTTGACCACGAGTTCCCTTCTAAATATTTCCAAGAATTCCTGGAGTACATCGATCTCAGCGAATCCGAGTTCCACGAGACGGTAGACCGCTACCGCTCTCCGCACCTATGGCATAAGATCAACGGAGTTTGGAAACTTAAACACGAAATCAACTAAGAGAGAAAAATGTCCGAATTTGAAATCTGCGGCCGCAAGATCGGCGTCTCCTATCCACCCTTGGTGATCGCCGAGATTGGCATCAACCATGAAGGCAATTACGACAAAGCTATCCAAATGGTTAACGACGCCAAGGCTGCCGGGTGTGAGTGCGTGAAGTTTCAATATCATGTGATTGAAGACGAAATGATTCCAAACGATGTGATCCCTGGCAACGCCAAGGAGTCCATCTGGGACATCATGAAGCGCTGCGCCCTGACGCGCGACGAAGAATCTCGACTCAAGTCATACGTCGAATCACAAGGCCTGATTTATCTGAGTACGCCCTTCTCTCGCGCCGCTGCCAATGAGTTGGAGGCTCTTGGAGTCGAGTGGTACAAGATTGGATCCGGTGAGTGCAATAACTATCCACTGATCCGTCACGTCGCTGCATTCGGTAAGCCGGTGATACTTTCTACCGGCATGAACGATATCGACAGCATTCGTCCCGCTGTGGAAATTTTTCGAGAAGCCGGCATCCCCTTTGCTCTTCTGCATTGCACCTCGATGTACCCAACACCATATGAGAAGGTTCGACTGGGTGCGATCGATGAATTGGCAGAAGCTTTTCCGGATGCCGTCTTGGGACTTTCGGATCACTCACTCGGCCCTTACACTTGTTTTGCTGCAATTCCGTTGGGTGGTGCCATTTTGGAAAAGCACTTCACTTCTAGTTACGACTGGCCAGGCCCAGATATATCTATCTCCGTCGATCCCGGGCAACTTTCGGAGTTGGTCAAGGGCAGCCGTGCCATACATGCGGCGCTCGGGGGCTCAAAAAAAATTCTCGCTGAAGAGCAACCGACAATTGATTTCGCCTACGCCTGTGTGGTCACAACCCGGTCGATCAAGGCGGGAGAAGTTTTCAATGCAGACAATATCTGGGTTAAACGCCCAGGTACGGGCGAGATTAAGGCAAAAGATTATGAAGGACTGTTCGGCAAGGTTGTCATTCACGACCTGCCAGTGAATACTCAAGTAGCTTGGGTTAATGTGAAAACTTCATAAGTCCTTAACAAATACGTTCAATTATTTACTCAAAAGAGTTATGAATTAATTTCATTCTTTCAACAGTATGCAGACAAAAAAAATAAAAGTAGTCTTCTTCTCACCGTTCTCCTTTATCTGGCCTCATGCGTTACCTGAGTATCAGCTCGCGACTCTTTTGAGCAAAGAAGGTGCTACGGTTTCGATGATAGGGTGCGGAAAGTCCTATTCGAAATTTTGTACATCAATGGAGGCCGCAAGACTAACGGTCGATTCGACTGCTGAAGAAAAATCTGATATCTGCCGGCGTTGTGTTCGAAATCGTGAGCTTCTGAGGGGGCATTCAGACGAAATCTCGTTTAGCTTGATAGAAGGTGATATCGATGATCAAGTTGATGGTTTTGAAGTACCTCAGGAAGCCAAAGACATATTGGCATATGAGGTGGATAGTGTTCCAGTGGGGAAACTGGCTTTGTATGAGACGCTGATTAAGTTCAAAAAAAAGAACATGATATTGAGCGACGAAGAGAAAAGATATTTTGCGATCTCTCTGCAGAACGCGCGCAAGGTGGTAAAGCAGGCAGGGGCAGCAATTAAGTCTGAGAAGCCAGACGTTATAATTTGTTATAGCCCTCAGTATGTAATTCCCGGCATTTTTTCTGCTGTGGCAAAGCGAGAAGGTGTTAGGGTCATTTTTATTGAGGGCAGCTCAAACGATGTAGAGCGTTATTCCCATTTACGTATGTGGGACTGGGAGGTTCATGGGCTCAGCCAACCCGCTCTTGCGGTACCAGAGAGATTTGCTGAATATAGAATGACGAAAAATGGTAAAAGGAGAGCAGAGCAACTAATGACAGTTCGAGCAAATGCGACCGCCTTCTCTTCATACACGGCTCCACCAGCGAATGTATCACCATACGAGGTGTTCGGACTTGATCAGTCCCGCAAGTACTTTCTAATGGCAATGAGCAGTTACGATGAGGTATATTCAGGGTACATTATTGACAAATTGCCATTATCTCGTTTCGAAGGCCAAGTATTCAAGGATCAGACTGAATGGCTTCAGGCGACTGTGGAGTGGTTTGCCAAGCATCCAGAACTCCAATTGGTGGTTCGACCTCATCCGCGTGAATTTCCAAACCGTCGCGAGGGAGTCATCGCCTCCAACTGGAAGCAGTGGTCGAGCATTCTTCAGAACCTTCCCAGTAATGTAAAAATCGACCACCCTGATTTAAAATTTTCTCTTTACGATCACTTGGCGCATACTTCTGTTGTTATTACAGGGTGGTCTTCTGCAGCGATTGAGGCCTTGAGTAAAGGCATACCCGTCGTGACATACGATGAAATGCTGCCCACCTTCCCTTCCTCAATGCAATATTCCGGTAGAACGGTTGAAGCGTATTACGAGAATATTCTCAAAGCATATGCGGATACAAACTCTGAGCGCTTTAAGTACGAGGCGAAACGTTGGCTCGCGTATGCATCGGAAGTTGGAACGGTGGAGATTGGAGGGCGAATTGACGACAGATTCCCTGTCTTAAAGAAGCTCAAAGTTCGACGCTTTCTGACCGAAACGTTAAGCAGTTATCTAGATATCGCAGTACCCCCTTCCCGAAATGACGCAAATAAAATCATGCGCCTCGTCTTGGGTCATGGCACAAGCCTTTTTGATTTGCCAAAGATATAAGCTAGAGTCGATGATTCGTTTAGAGCATTGCAGCTTTTCTCAGGCGGAAGCTATTTCGCAATTGGGTGACTCATTAGTTTTTTCTGTAGACCCATCTATGATAACGAAACTAGTGAAGAAAGAGTGCCAGGTCGGAAATGATTGGGTTCCACAAAGGCCTTTTTTTGAAAACTTCATAGTGGGAGGTGACTGGGATAAAGATTTCGGCGCTGTAAAATTAGACCGAAATTTCCTGGAGATTGGCGATCTTTTAAAATATGGGCAAGAATTTCGTAAGTCTAATAGTTATGCAACATGTGTCGATGAACTAAGGCGAGGGATACCACAGAAGGGCGTGCATGGTAATGCGTTCGAAACTGAGGCGGACATTGATGAGACTTTTACTTACTATTTAAATCTTATCGATGCTATGAGGTTGTATGGTTACAAGCCTATTTTAGAAACCACTAAGCGGTCCCCTGAGCGACATATTGGCGTATGCATCGCTTCCTCTGGTGAACTCTTCCATTTTCGTACAGGGCATCATCGGCTCGCAATTGCAAAACAAATCGGTTTGAAATCGGTTCTCGTTCACGTGCATTGTGTGCATAGCACGTGGGTTGAGAATGCAATACTTGAATATGGCGTAAAAACTATCAGTGCTATTAGAGCAAAATTGAACACGTTAACTAAGGATTAAAACATGACTGATATAGAAACAACCAAAATCCCTGCGAGTAAAATGTATTTTGGGGTGCATGCCTCAGGATATGACCTAGGGCGCACTGGAAATCCGGTAACTGATGAAGATGACGCGGCGATTTCTAGCTTTATAGCTAGCATGATTCCGGGGTCTACAGTTGCCGATGCTCCTTGTGGGACTGGAAGAGCGCTCTTGGCCGTTGTTTCGGCAGGGCACAGCTACAGAGGTGCTGACATTTCAGGCGATATGCTTGCAGAGTGTCGCAAAAAAATCCCTCAAGATGCCGATGTGCTGCTTGAGGTGGCTGACGCGCGTAAATTGCCGTGGTTAGACGGCTCGTGTGACTATCTTCTTTCATTTAAGTTTCTTAAATGGCTTCCGAAGGATGAACTTGTCTTTGAAGTGCTCAAAGAATACCGACGAGTTTGCAATGGTCAGGCATTAATAAACATTAAACTGAAGCGAGACAGAATCGATTTTTCTTGGCGAGAGTTGAAGGATAAATGGGCAAAGTTAAAAGACATAGTTCTTCTTGGGGGCACTGCCAGATCAATTGATAGAGCTACTTTTGAAGACCTATGTGAAAAAGCGGGTTGGAAAATTGTTAGCACTACAGAAAATAGTGCTTCTAATGGCATTGTCTTCAATTACATACTCTCTTAAATTGAGTAGTGCTTTTAAATTTAGCGTGGCTAATAGCAAACTGCCGAAAAATCACTTCTGATTTTATCAAGACATTAATATTCATTTGGCCAGAGAGCAGCAGCAATGAATCGCAAAATCCTGTTCATAACTGGCACCCGAGCTGATTTCGGCAAACTTAAGCCGCTTATTCAGTCTGTAGATGCATCTACATCATTTGATGTGGGAATATTTATTACTGGTATGCATACGCTGTCTAGGTATGGATACACTCTTGATGAGGTCTATCGGGTACTGCCGGAGCATCGTCTACGAGATGGAACACGTAGTGTTTATGTTTATCACAATCAGGTTGTGGGAGAGCCCATGGAGCGTGTGTTGGCCACCACCATTGAAGGTCTATCACGCTATCTAACTGAGTTTCGACCAGATCTAATTATTGTGCACGGTGATCGTGTCGAGGCGCTGGCAGGAGCCATCGTTGGCGCTTTGCGTAACATTCTGGTCGCTCACGTCGAGGGTGGCGAAGTCTCAGGTACTGTGGATGAGTTAATCCGACACGCCGTGACAAAGATGTCGCATATACACTTTGTCGCCAATGCCGATGCCTCGCGACGGCTGCTGCAATTAGGAGAGCGACCAGAAAATATTCATATAATTGGGTCACCTGACATTGATTTGATGATGTCCTCTGCACTGCCGGACCTTGCCGAGGTCAAGCGCTATTACGATATCCGCTTCGACGACTACGGTGTCATTATTTTCCATCCAGTCACCACCGATTTGGGAGATACGGAACGCTCGGCACAAGCCATTGTTGAGGCAACGCTCGAAAGTGGACGTGAGCATGTTGTTATCTTCCCAAATAACGACGAGGGCTGCGAACTGATCTTTAACGCCTGGAAGCTATTTGAAGGTAATAACCGTATTAAATTATTGCCTTCGATGCGTGTTGAATATTTTCTTGTTATGTTGCGCAACGCACGTTATTTGCTAGGTAACTCCAGTGCTGGTATACGCGAGTGCCCAGTCTTTGGCGTGCCCACCATCAATGTATCGACGCGCCAGACTGGTCGCGCCAACTCGCCATGCATTGTCAATGTGGAAGGCGAGCGCGAGCAAATTTTCGCCGCCATGAATGGTAGCTGGAACAATCTCGAGCGCCACGCGCCGGATCTTGCTTTCGGCGTCGGCAATAGCGCCCAGCTGTTTCTTGATGCGATGGCCAAGGAGAGCTTCTGGAAGGTGTCAACACAGAAACTGTTCAACGACATCTGATGCAAAGACTGATCGCACGACTAGATATCAAAAATGGCATCGTCATCAAGGGAATACACCTTGAGGGGCAGCGCCGTATCGGCAATCCAATCACACTGGCGCAGAAATACTATGAGCAGGCGGTGGATGAAATCTTGTTGATGGATTCAGTAGCAAGCCTTTACGGACGAAGCAATCTATTTCATACGATTTCAGAAACCTGCAAGACCGTGTTTGTGCCTATTACCATGGGCGGTGGAATTCGATCCCTTGAGGATGTGGAGCAAGCCTTGGCCGTTGGCGCCGACAAAGTTGCTTTGAATACCGCGTTGGTCAACGAACCGTCACTGGCGGACCGGATCGCCGCTGTCTATGGCACCCAGTGCCTGGTGGCCTCGATTGAGGCCAAGCGCAAAGGCGAGCGCTGGGAGGCCTATATGAGCAATGGTCGTGAGCCCACTGGCCGCGATGTCATTGCATGGGCCAAGGAGCTTGAAGAGCGTGGTGCTGGAGAGATATTGATCACGTCTGTAGATCAAGAAGGCACGCAGCGAGGCTTCGATATAGATTTATGCGCGGCGGTGGAAGCAGCGGTACGCATTCCTGTCGTTGCTTCGGGTGGGGCAGGAAAGCTACAACATCTGCAGCAGCTCGACGCCAGAACCGAGTTGCAAGGTGTGGCGATTGCCTCGCTTCTGCACTACGATAAGGCTACCGTGGCTGAGCTCAAAGCGTGTCTGCCTAGGACCTACGATAGACAAAGGGCCGCGAAATGATCGTGGTCATCGATTACGGTATCGGGAATGTGCGCAGCGTACTCAATGCATTCGACTATATCGGCGCGCAAGCGATGCTATCGAGCGACGCCGCTGAAATCGATAAGGCCAGCGGCTTGGTTCTACCGGGCGTCGGAGCATTCGGTGAAGGTATGCATCGATTAGAGAGCCGCGGATTGAACGAGCTATTGATAAGTTTGGCGCGTGCAGGGAAACCGCTGCTAGGTATATGCCTTGGTTTTCAAATGTTGATGCGGTCCAGTGCCGAGCAGGGGCAGCACAAAGGTCTGGCTCTGATTGATCACGAAGTCGTTCGTCTACCCGTCGAAGCGCGTTTGCCTCATATTGGCTGGTCTCGCGTGAAAGCCTCCGCTGACACGACGGAAAAGTCCAAATTGCTCGCAGGCCTCGATAACGAACTCTTCTATTTTGTGCACAGCTTTGGCGTGGTGAAACCGGCACAGCCGATCGTTGCTGGTATCGCCCATTATGCCGGCTGTGAAATTGCTGCCGTGATCGAATCAGGCAATGTGTTCGGGACTCAGTTCCATCCTGAAAAAAGCGGTGAAGCCGGTTTGCAGATGTTGCGCAACTTCCGGAATTTGTGTCTATGAGTGGTAAATACTTGGCCATTATCACGGCGCGTTCCGGCAGCAAGCGGCTGCCAGACAAAAATGTGCGCAATCTCTGCGACAAACCTCTTTTTGTTTGGTCGGTGCTCGCTGGTCTGAATTGCCCTCAAGTGTTGCGCACCATTGTGTCCACCGACTCGGTCGAATACCAGCGCATTGCCATTGAAGCTGGTGCCGAATGCCCTTGGCTCCGCAATACTGCCCTTGCAGCGGATGAAACATCCAGCGCCGATGTAGTTAGGGATGTGTTGGACAGGCTTGGCGACGAGATTCAGCAGTATCGCGCCTTGGTGCTACTACAACCGACCTCTCCTTTGCGCACATCGCAGGACGTCAGCGGCGCGTTGGCGCTGTATGAAGCGAGCAACGCGCCAGCCGTTGTCTCTGTTAGTGAGGTTGAGTGTCCGCCAGCTTGGATGGGGCAATTACGATCCGATTTGGTCATGGATGAATTCGTGCCCGCTCAGTTCCGAGGCCTGCGCAGCCAAGATCTTGGTGGTTGGTATCGCCTAAATGGCGCGATATACGTGATTGGAATCGAGCAATTCCGCCGTGAGCATGGATTTATACCGCAAGGATCGCTCGCTTATGTTATGCCGCGAGAGCGTTCGGTCGATGTGGATACAGCTTTCGATTTCGAACTGGCTCAATTTTTGATGTCCAGAAATGACAGGGTATGAGCTCCTCCTATTTCGACAATCTGGCAGGCGTACGTGGTTTAGCGGCTTTAGTTGTTCTGCTATCGCACGTGGTTCAACTGCACTTCTTACGCTTCGTTGGCCTCGATACTCCGCTGCATCATATTTCCTCCATCACGAGCGAGTATGCGGTGATTGTTTTCTTCATTCTTTCAGGCTATTTAATTACCCATTCGCTTGAAATGAATATTGAGCGCGATGGCAAGCTTCGCCTCGATATCTACGCAGTCGCTCGAATTGCGCGTCTTTATCCACCGTTGCTGTATGCAATCGGCGTGTCGGTAACAGTCTTTCTTGCCATGGATGTCTTCGGCCTTCCGGGGCGCCAAGGCGCATTGATCCTACCCGGCGATTTGTATGCCGCACGCGAAGTGGTACATCTGTCTTTAGGTGAAATTAAAAATGCCCTTTTCTTACTGCAAGGGATGCTGGAGATAAACGGCCCCCTATGGAGTCTTTATATAGAAGCCAAAATCTACATACTGTTTGCCTGTTTACTGGCATTGATTACCAAGGGTGGTATTTTACGGAAGCTAGTATGCGCTGTGGTCTTCTACTTTGTCGCCAAAGTAGGGCTTTCGTTGAATCCTGGCTTTGCCACTTATGCAGCGATTTGGCTCATCGGAGCGCTCGCCTACTATGTTTGGAATGAGCGGGGCAGTCGCTGGAATCGCATCTGGATATGCGTAGCCCTCATCGCTGCTGCTAAAGTCTGGGTGGTTTTAAAGGGCGAAGTTCAACCGTTGACAGTCGCTAGCCAAGCGATGATTGCAGTTCTCATCGCTTGGCTAATGTTCAAGCTTCGCCTTCGCGTTCCGGCATCGCAACGACTGTCCGACTCTTCTTACAGCCTTTACGCCACTCACTTTCCGGTGATCATGTTAGCCCAGTCTCTATTGATTTCAACAGGTAGTGACTCTGTTGTTGCGGCTATAGCCGTTGCCATTCTTAGCACCGCAGCCGCTGCGGGGGTGGCGCTGATCGGAGGCGCTATCGAGGCCAAGAAAACTGCGATACAGAATAGTTTGCTTGCCATACTGAAGCATCTGCGTCGCAGCTGGGCGAAGCCATCATGAATCCGATCGTACTTTGGCACCGCTTGAGTCCACTGCTGTCTTTCTACCAGAGCCTGCTAGGCACGGGCGGCTTGCTAAAGATTATGTTCTCTAGCTTGGCGATTTCCTTGATTGAACTTGGCGGCCTGGCTTTAATTTTTCCTTTCCTGAAGCTTGTAACTGATTTGGAATTTCATCAGCACCTTGTGAAGTGGACTGCCGGCTTACCAATGGCTAAGTTACTTGTGAATCACAAGCATGCCGTTTTGGGAGTGGGTGTGTGCATGATTGCTCTTTACGTTATGCGTGGCTGGTTAAGTGCGCGACTGGTGGGTTATCAGGCCAAAGTCGCTGCGCGAATCAACTGCACTACCAGCGAGAGCCTGATTAGTGACGCGCTAGCTTCACGCTACCAGCTATTCCTCCAGCATAGCCCGGTCAAGATTGCCGGCATCTCTTATTCGAACACCACACATTCGGCACTGCTGTTTCAATCAATGGCGGCTGGGTTTAATGAGGCGTTGTTGCTCACCGTCGTGATGGTTGGCCTGGTATTTGCCAGCCCCGTTGCCTTTCTGTGTCTTGCCGTTTTGGTGGTGATTCTTGGTCTTGGGTTCTTCCGACCACAGTCACGTCGTGTCGCTGCCATCGGCCTCCGTACTCAGGAAGTCGACCTAGGCCGGCATCGTTTTGTATTCGCCATGGCAAGTGCAATCCGCGATATCAAGATCATGGGATTGGAGGTGCCTTTCAGTCGCCGCAATCGTGATCTTGCCGGCAAACATGCACATCTGTCCGCTGAGTACACGTCAATCGCTGCTGTACAACGCATGGCCGTCGAAGTCGTGCTGGTTTGCGGTGTGATAGCGGCGGCGATCTGGTTCGCTTGGAACGAGGGCGATCTAACTCAATCCGCTCCTTTTATTGTGACACTCGGGCTAGTGGCGGTGCGCTCGGCGCCAGCTCTCTCACGTCTGGCTGGGGCTTACAACGGGTTTCGCTATTCGCTGCCCTTTGTCATAGGTCTGCTGGAAATGCGCCAAGAGTTGATCAATTTCCCGCAGCGGCGCCAAGCCCAAGCTGCAGATTTCCCTGGAGATTATCAGGCAACGAACTTGTGTTTCAGCTACGGCGATCGCGAAGTCCTAAAGGATTGTTCGCTGAACATCGCACAAGGCGAAGTTGTCGCTGTAGTTGGGCCTTCCGGAGCTGGAAAGTCAACATTGTTGGACTTGTTGGCCGGCTTGCAGCCGCCAACTTCCGGGAGCTTTTCTTTAAATGGAAAAGAGTTCTCACCGTTCCTGAGTTCCAAATTTCCTGCTCGTGTGGGTTATGTGCCGCAAGCCATCGCCCTACTGGACGATAGTGTGGCTTTTAATATCGCACTGGAAGAGAGCCCAGATCCGGCACGATTGCAACGTGCCTTAGAGCGAGCGAGTCTAGTTGATTTAGTGGGCTTCTTGCCAGAAGGCTTGCAGACAAAATTGGGCGAAGGCGGGCAAGGGTTGTCTGGTGGTCAGCGTCAGCGTCTTGGCATTGCGCGCGCCTTGTATCGCGAACCGGCGCTGCTGATCCTGGACGAAGTCACCAGCGCGCTTGACGAAACCACTGCGCGCTCAGTTATGACCGAGCTGATAGCCATGCGTGGCCAGGTGTCCTTGCTCTTCGTTACCCACGATTTGCGCCTAGTACCTGCTGATCGCATTTATCAAATCGACCAAGGGCGCATTTCGGCGCTTACCGTATAAAGGCCATCAAACCATGTCGTTGCAATCGCTTATCAATCGTTTGCTGATGCGTGATCCGGACATGCAGCCAAATCGCTGCTATGGCCAAGACGGGGAAGACCTGATTCTCAACCGCTTGCTAGAAGGTCAGCCGATTGGCTTTTACGTGGACGTCGGTGCGCACCACCCTGTGCGTTTTTCCAACACCTATCTTTTCTATCAACGCGGCTGGCGCGGCATCAATATCGACGCCATGCCGAGGTCAATGAAGAAGTTCAAGAAGATGCGATCCCGTGACATCAATATCGAATGCGGTGTAGCCGGCACTGCGGGCAAGCTGGTGTATCACCAGTTCAATGAGCCTGCGTTGAATACCTTTGACGCAAATGAGGCCGAGCACAAAAACAAACCACCGTATCAAATGATTGGGACCGTTGAAGTTGCGGTCGAGCGGCTCGACGCATTGCTGGCACGCTACCTGCCTCCTGGTCAGCAGATCGATTTTCTTTCCGTCGATGTAGAGGGCAAGGACGAAGAGGTGCTGCGCTCCAATGACTGGAGCCGCTATCGCCCGCGTTTCATTCTTGCTGAGACCCTGCGTACCGATATGTTGAGTATGGGCAATTGCCCAGTGGTTCAGTTTCTACGCAGCGTGGGCTACAAGCCCGTAGGCAAGGCGTACAACACCAGTTTTTTCGCGCTTGAGGTCAACTGATGTTCGAGCTAAGTATGTGTTGTCCAGTTTGCCAAGGCTCATCCTTCGTTTCGGGGATAGAAATCTTCGATGACCGATATGGTGAGCCCAACCGTTATCAATTGGCGCGCTGCGCCGCTTGTGGCCATGTGGCGACGGCCCCACGTCTAAGTGAATGGGATCTCCCCGGTCTTTACGGAACTTTCTATCCACGTAAGAACATCAAAGCTGCCGATGTTGCTATTGAAGCCGCTAAGGCAAAGCGCGGTTTGGCTGGCTTTGTCCGCTGGTGGAACGGAACCGACAATCAGGGCCAGTACAGTGTGCGCGCCGGCGAGTCAATGCTAGATGTGGGCTGTGGCAGTGGCACCTCGCTGCTCGAAGCCAAAGCCCTTGGCGCAACCACCTTTGGTATAGAAGCCGATCCAAATGTGAGGCCGATCGCCTCCGCTCTTGGATTGAACATCCATTTTGGGAGTTTGCAAGACAGGCCTTTTCCTGAAGTGGAGTTCGATTTGATAGTCATGAACCAAGTGATAGAGCATCTGCCGGAGCCTGATGAGGGATTGCGTGAACTTAAGGCAAGGCTGGCTCCAAATGGACGCATGGTACTGGTGTTCCCAAATACAGCATCGCTGTGGCGTCGTTTGTCCGGCAGTCGGTGGATCAACTGGCATATTCCCTACCATCTCCACCATTTTGACCGTCAGCATTTCGAACAAATGGTGCGACGTTTAGGGCTGAAAGTTGTGCGTTCGCGGACCATCACGCCCAATGTATGGACGCTGTTGCAGCTGCGCGCAAACCGTTACCAAGCGAAGTTGGGTCAACCCAACCCAATCTGGGCGGTGGTCGATCGCTCTGGGGCCGCGCAAGGCGGCACACGCTGAACAAACCCTATTCGCGTTTTGTTGCGCGTCAGCGTTTTATCCGTCTTTGCTGTCGTCAATCGCGTGGTGGATGCCCTCGGTATGGGAGACAGCCTGCTGGTTGAGTTGCGCAGGGAGCACAAGCAGTGACCATTCATGTGGTGGTGCCAGTATTCAATCGCTTGGCGCTGACTCAGGCGCTGATTGCTTGTCTGCGTCGTCAAGCGTTGGATCATGACCTGCGCATTCTGATCGTGAATGATGGCTCCACCGATGGTAGTGCCGACTGGCTTGCCTCACAAAACGATATTGACGTCCTGAAGGGGGATGGCTCCTTGTTCTGGGGTGGCGCTGTGGATCTGGCAGTGCGACATCTACAGGTAAATGCCGCGGCAGAGGACTGGGTGCTGCTCATGAACAACGACACCACCGTGGCGGACGATTTCATCCAAATACTCCTTAACGCCGCGATGAGTCACGCGCCTGCCGCCGTCGGCAGTGTAATCCGCGACGAAGCCGATCATGCTCTCCTGCTCTCACTCGGCGCCAAGGTGGACGCTTGGCGACTGTTGACGCGAGATATCCTCGATGCCGACCAATCCAGAGCCGCAGATGCATCAATTGAAGTCGATGCCTTGTCCGGGCGTGGCGTGCTCTTTCCGATGGCGGCATTGATCGCTGCCGGTGGCATGCGGCCGCGGGCCTTGCCGCACTATCTGGCTGACTATGAAGTGTCCGTGCGCGTGCGCAAGGCTGGATGGCGTCTGTTGGTTTTGACGGGGGCTGCAGTGTATTCGTGCGACGACTTTGGTAGTACGCGGCGTGACTTGTCTTGGCGCGATAAATTATTGTCGGTCCGTTCACCGTTGTATCTGCCAGCATTGCTGGTGTTTTGGTGGGAGGCCAGCAGCTGGCTGCAACGCTTGACGCTGCCTCTGCGCCTAACCGTGTTCATCTTGTTTCCACGATTGCGCAAATCCACATGAAAATCATCGTTGTCGATACATATTACGTAGCCTTTTTGGCGCGTTTTTATGCACAAGAAAAGTTGCTGGCGGGGGAGAATTATTCCGTTCAGTTGCAGTCCTTGCTGAATACCTGTTTCGGTACCTCTGATTTCTACAGCCGCCATCTCAACGCATTAGGTTGCGAAGCGCAGGACCTGATTGTCAATTGTGTGCCGCTGCAGCAATCTTGGGCCAAGGCGAACCGTGTTCCGTTGTCGAAGCTTGCGCTCAAAGTGCCTCATCGGCTGTTTCGTGTTCCTGTGCTTGGAAAGTTCTTGGCTGATTTGCCAGGCCTGATGGATGTGGCCGTGGCCCAAATCAAGGCAGCCAAACCCGACGTGCTGTACTGTCAGGATCTATCTTTTTTTCCTGCCGAGGTGTTGCGAGAGCTGAAGCAGTATGTGCGCTTGATCGTTGGGCAGATTGCCTGCCCCTTACCGCCGGAATCCTTTCTAAAGGGTTACGACTTGATCCTAACTTCCTTTCCGCATTTTGTGTCGCGTCTGCGCGAGCTAGGTGTTGCTTCCGAATATTTCCGCATCGGTTTCGATGAGCGTGTTTTGTCTTTACTCGGGGACGTAAATAAGGATATCAATTTTAGCTTCGTTGGTGGAATCAGTCGCCATCATGATGGTGCTGTGCCCTTATTGGAGTTTTTGACTGAAAAAACAGACATACGTTTTTTTGGTTACGGTGCAAACAGTCTGCACGCAAGCTCTCTTATCCGTCAACGGCATTGCGGGGAAGTATGGGGTATGGATATGTATCGATCTTTGGCTAGAAGTCGTATCACGCTGAACCGCCACATCAATGTCGCCGAGAACAATGCCAACAACATGAGGCTTTATGAAGCAACAGGTGTTGGGGCGATGCTGTTAACCGATCGCAAAGACAACCTTCATGAGTTATTTGAAATTGGCCGAGAGGTTGTTGCTTATTCGAGCAAGGAAGAGGCCGTAGAGCTTGTTCGCCATTATCTTGATCATCCGGACGAGTTAGCCAAAATTGCGAAAGCGGGACAAGCTAGAACATTGCGTGAACATACCTATGCACAGCGCATGCAAGAATTAGTACCGATACTCAAGCGCAATATGGAGTAGTCGATGCGTGTCATCATAGTTTCTATACTGAATAATTTTCCCGGCTTTAAGAGTCTATTGCGCACTATTCGCGATTATTTATTCCCGGCTACCAGCGTCTCTGCGAGCTACATACATTTGAATAATGAAGACGCCATGGCCGAAAGCCAACGACTACGAGATTCATGGCAGGATGAAACCTTGCCACAAAAGCAGCGGAGCCTAGTAGATCAGAAATTACGTGAATATAGGTCTGGCGCAAATATTGATGTGTTTGATGCATTCGTTACTGCATTGAGGGCTATGCCGCTCCAGTCATCACGTGCATCTCTTCTTGAGATTGGTTGTTCTAGCGGTTTTTATTCTGAGGTTGTTGATATCGCGGGCTTGCCTTTCAATTATTCAGGATGCGATTATTCAGCTGCTTTTATTCGTTTGGCGAAGGAAACTTATCCTTTAATTGACTTTTTTGTTGCAGACGCGACGGCGCTTCATTGCAAAGATAGAAGTTTCGATGTGGTTGTGTCCGGCTGCTGTCTGTTGCATATTCCTGAGTATGTCAAAGCTGTCGAAGAGACAGTGCGCGTTGCCCGCGATTACGTTGTTTTTCATCGCACGCCGGTGGTCTGGGGGCAGCCCGAACAGTGGTATCGCAAGCAGGCGTATGGGGTTGAAATCGTCGAAATTCATTTCAACGAGCCTGAGTTTTTGGCTTTACTTGTAAGTAATGGCCTTGAGTTGATTGCTACCCATACGCTGAGCGAAGAGTGTGCGGATGTGTCTCTGATTCGAGGGCAAGCCAGCCGAACCTATGTATGTCGAAAGCAAAAACAATGACAACACGCTATTTTTGTACGCTCTTCGACAGCGGTTACCTGCTAAAGGGTTTAGCAATGATTCGCAGTTTGGAGAGTCACTGTCCAAACATGAAAATTCATGTGCTTTGCATGGACGCCCAAGCAAAAGATATTTTGGAGTCAATAGCGTTGCCTTATGTGAATTGCATCACATTGGCTGAAGTTGAGGACGAGGCGCTGTTGAAGGCAAAGTCCGACCGAGGTGTGGCTGAATACTGCTGGACCCTGTCATCTGGCTTTACCTCTTACGTGATGGCGCATTTTCCAGAAATCGGCTTTTTAACTTATGTTGATGCTGATTTGCTGTTTTATTCGGATGTGCAGCCGTTATTTGACGAAATTGCAGACGCATCAATTGCCATCATCGAGCACAGATTCACCGAACGACTTAAAGACCGTGAAGTTAACGGTCGTTTTTGCGTCGAATGGGTGAGCTTTCGAAGAGACGAGCAAGGTTTGGCGTGTCTAACTCGCTGGCGTGACCAATGTTTAGAGTGGTGTTACTACCGCCTAGAAGATGGCAAGATGGGCGATCAAAAGTATTTGGACGAGTGGCCTGAGCGCTATAGCAACTGTCACATTCTGATGCATCCTGGTGCAGGAATTGCACCATGGAATTATGCGCAATATCGTTTCGGGGGAGATGGTCAAGACCGCATCACCGTCGATGGTGCATTGCTGATTTTTTACCATTTTCATCAGTTCCAACTGCTGGATAACGGCAGATTTGATCGCTTGTCTAGTTTCTACACGTCGGAGTGTCCGGAGCCGGCGGATGTGTATGAGACTTATGAAATGACTTTGCAGCAATGCTTGCAAGATGTCCGAGCGGTTGTGCCAAATTTCAAAGGCGGATTAAAGCCTGCAGCTAATGTCATGGGGCGTCGCTTGGTGCAGCAGTATGCGCCGATGTGGGCCAAAGAAATAGCTCGTCGATTCGTGCGCTACTAACACATGGCGACAAACCCACTCGTGACGGTAATCACCGTTTGTTACAACAGTGCCAACAGTTTAGAGCGGGCATTGAAGTCAGTGGCGATTCAGGACTGGCCTAATGTTGAGCACATTGTGATTGACGGAGGGTCAACTGATGACACGCTGGCCATTTTGGAGCACTACAAAAATCATTTAGCACATATGGTGAGTGAGCCAGATAAAGGCATTTACGACGCCATGAATAAAGGTCTTGATCGAGCAACTGGGGAGATTATTTGCTTTTTAAATGCAGACGACCAATACGCATCAAGTGATGTCCTGTCGCGAGTTGCAAAACAGATGCAAGCACATCAGTTGGACGCACTCTTGGGGGATGTGGCATTTTTTCATTCCACAACTCCAACGCGCATCGTGCGGCGCTATCGTTCAGACCGCTTTAGGCCTGAACGCTTGGCTTGGGGGTGGATGCCTGCACATCCTGCTTTGTTTTTAAACAAGTCTGTAGTGCAGCGCGTAGGACGATTTAAGGCGGATTATCGAATAGCAGGTGACTTTGATTACATCACACGCGCTTTTTACGGTCATGAATTGCGATATCAGCACTTGTCCGAGGTGCTGGTGCGTATGCAGACAGGTGGCGCGAGTACGGCGGGATGGCGATCTAAGGTGTTATTGAATAAAGAGGTGTTGAGAGCGTGTCGAGAAAATGGAATTGATACAAATATGTTGAAAATACTTAGTAAGTATCCGCTTAAGCTCTTAGAGCTGGTTTATCGGTAATTTAGAATTTCTTATGTCAATACTACTTACAGGCTCCGCCGGATTCATCGGCAGTAACTTCGTGCACTCATGGCTATCGTCTTGCGACGAAACCGTGGTGAATTTAGACAAGCTCACCTACGCCGGTAATTTGGCCAATTTGGATGCCCTCAAAGGTGACCCGCGTCATATCTTTGTGAAGGGCGACATTGGCGACCGTGCATTGGTTTCTAAATTGCTAGCAGAGCACAAGCCCCGTGCCGTTCTTAATTTCGCGGCAGAAAGTCATGTAGACCGTTCCATCCACGGCCCTGGTGACTTTATTGAAACCAATGTGGTTGGCACGTTCAACTTGCTAGAAAGCGTGCGTGCTTATTGGCAAGACCTACCTGCTACCGATAAAGAAGCTTTCCGCTTTTTGCATGTGTCTACCGACGAGG
>JACCEA011947876.1_pt1 | contig 20566 bp, 15 predicted proteins | sample 7449851 | NCBI WGS metagenome assembly JACCEA01 (sample SAMN15323453, study PRJNA562643) | freshwater metagenome | isolation source: river surface water | place: USA:Blue River Watershed | collected 2017-08-18
AGAAGAAAATTATTTTCTCGTGTTGTTGTGTTGTTAGTTAAAAGTCAAAATTGTTTTGCAGCAGAACTGGGTTTTATGTACAAATTCAATTTTACAATAATCGAATCCCAATCCCAGCAGTGGAATCAAGTTGAGAGTGCTAGATACAACACCTATATGGTATATATGAGGCGAAAGCAGAATCCGCCCCGCCCTGGCGCTGCTGCAGCAGGCAGCGCACCTTTTGGACATGTGGTGTATTGTAGAAGTATTTATTGTACTTTGGGCGAATTGGGAATCGAGTCTAAATTGATTTGGAATTATTTCATTCACGAGATGGAATTTGTTGACCATAGTGTCAGTGCAAGCAGCAGCAGTTCTCAACAACTTCGTCAACAGTTGGAAACGCTGGTCGCACAAAGGGATCTCCTTGAACTAGAAGCAGATGCCATTCACTCTGAGCTAACATCACCTGGTGTGAATGGAGAACCCCCAGCCGGTATAAGAGGCGATCTCATAGATACAGAGGGATTTCCAAGGGCTGATATCGATCTGTTCAATGTTCGTAACAAGCGACGACGACTAGCAGAAATTAACACCGACCACTCGGCAATTATGAAGAACATCGAAAAGCTTATGCTGCAATTGCAAGAAATCCTGCAAGAACAAGGTGCAAGTACAGATCATAGAGTATCAGCGATGTGCGTTGTTTCAAAATCATCAACGACACCACATGGCAACATGAACTCTCCCATTGCAATGTTGGACGAAATTCTCCCTGGATCTCCTGCCCATTCGGCAGGAATTCAAGAAGGTGATTTTTTGATTTGCTTTGGTCATATCAATATCGATACAAAAAACTCCATGCAAGCGATTGCGAAATTGGTGGGTGAATCCGTTGGTAAGTCTATTCATATTTTGGTGGTGAGGAATGGGAAAGTGGAAGAGATTACATTAATACCACAATCTTGGGGTGGAAGAGGTTTGTTAGGATGTCACCTCTCACCAATCAAATGACTGTTATCTTAGGTCTATTGAAGCAACTAAAATGAAATATGATTTAGGCCTACAAAGGATTGTAACAATAAATTGAAAATGATTACAAAGCATTCATTGCAGATGATTAACAAAGCTGTAGGGTCTTTTCTTTGAATTTACGGTATCCTTTCCAGTACCAACAGTCGATACGACTTCTACTGCACTATTTCTAAAAGGGACAGACGTTCTCTGTGTTGTAATCATGTAACCAACATACCCCCCAATATTAACCGGAAACCATTGCGTGCTTTCAAAATAAATCGAGTCAATACAACTCAACAATTGACGATGGTTTTGAACGAGGAACACTGCACGACCACCTTCGATACTCAATACACGAGCAATTTCTTCAACAAACTAACAGAAATGCAACAATTTCAAAAGTAATAATCATGGTAACTCAAAGTAACTTTACCATCGGAGGTCGAGCACGATAATATTTAGGAATAACTGCCCCCAACTTGCTAAATGGGATATCAATAATGGCGATATCCGCACACCCATTTCGCAAAGGAAGTCGATGGGCACTCCAGAGCATCCCCTATTTGAGAATAATCCATAAAATATAACACCATTATGAAAAATAAATTATGTTACACACCTCTACTATCGCTTGATTTTTTGACACAGTCTCCACTAACTTTGCCACCTCCACTAAAGTTGATTCCAAAATTTTGTTAGCATCCCCACCAAAAGACACACAGCCATGACTGTAAGCGCCTTCTGTCATAACAGATCCTGAGCCTGTCATACAATCAACCAAAAAATCTCCTTTTTGAGGTTTGGCAAGCTGCACCATCATAAAAGCAGTCGATGGGCGCAGACTTGGTGAGAGAGTGTTGTTTATGACTGGCAAACGCACTTCACTTGGTAGTTTTGATGAAAGGAATGGTTTACTGTCGGATGGAATATTTATTCCCATGATTACAGTTTCATTCATTAAGATGCAAACAATTTCAATATCCATTTGTGAGAGATCAACCACCCAGGAAGTTCTCTTGAAAATTTCCGCACCAATCACTTTAGCAATTTCCATACTACCCAAACTATGCTGTCCATTACGAATGCATCGCACACAAAACTTTGGAAGATGACATCCATTTACTAAAGCCTCATAATTGGAAACGTACTCTGGGCTAATGCAACCTAGCCATTGCTGATATGCTTCGTGGATATTGGTTTCATTCCCAACTGAGTTGGTAAGAAAAGAAAGAGTTGTAGTCTTTGCATCTTTATCCAGGTTCTGATTTTCCCCATTTTTCCATTCAGGAAAAGATTTACTGTGATTTAGATGGACTAACATGTATTGTACTGATCGAATATTTTTCAGGATCTCCGACACTGACGAATGGCTTGAAGATAAACAAGACGATGACGAACTTTCGACATTAGTACAAACATTTTTCAGCAATATCTTTCCGCATGCCGCTTCTCCTCGATGTATAGTTTTCCCGTTGTGTTTCTCAGCCATATCAAATCCGGATGAACTAGTTTCTAATGCTACTATTTGAAGATTTGGACTGAACGGACCAAAGTGTCGTTGCAGATCGTCGATGACTATGTCCTCAAGACCAGCCAAACATATCGCGATCAACTCCATTCCACAGTGAAAAAAATTCAATTGGCTTTTGATATATGGATGCATGATTGGAGATGGGTTGCGGGACAGCAGCAGAGAGCAGCCAGCAGAGGCAGCAGCACAGGCGCAGGTGCAGGCGGCAGCAGTGAGAGGCGGCGAATTCGGCCGTGTTATTTTTGGATAATATTAATTGATGGTACAATACAATACAGTATCTTTGCTTATTATAGAATATAATTATAGTGGTAAAATACAATAATGAGTGGGTTGACGGCCGTGAAAGACTCCAACATCTCAACCCATGTGTTGGATACAGCGAAGGGTATCCCAGCATCTGGTTTGCGCATTGGCCTGATGCAATGCACCGATCCAAATGAACTAACCGCCGAGGGAGATATTCCTTGGGATTTAGTTGGTGAAGGTTTTACGGACAAGGATGGACGGTCAAGATTCAATTTTGATATAAACCCAGGAATCTACAAAATGGTGTTTTATACACATGCTTACTTCGCCCGCCAGGCAATTCCAAATTTCTATCCTAAAGTTGAGGTAATTTTCCGGATCAGCGATGTTGTAAGACACCACCATGTGCCACTCCTAATCAGTCCATATGGATATAGCACTTATAGAGGCAGTTAGCTCGTTGTATGGAGACGTTCGAAAACGTCAATGTCGTAATCTCAATTGCTAAAATATTAAAAGTTTTTGCAATATTAGGTCTTAACTATCTCGTCTGAACTTAAGTGAGAAGTTTTTGTTTTAAAAGAGCTTTCGAATATTATTACGTCCAATATATAATTTTTTTATATTTACATGAAAGATTATTAACACTCGATACAAACGGAACAGTACTTATATATCAATCGACTTTGCCTTTAAGAATTCCAGCATGATAATTTGGGATGGAGACGAAGCAACCCCTACTTGAATGTAGGCACGCAAAATGAAAATCACCGTATCTATCGAGAATTACATTTTGTGAAAGAAGATTATCCAATTAGAGCATCATTTCATCCTTTGTGACGGTAGAATGGGAGGTAGTAGCGTCTATTGTAACACTATGGTTTTCTATATCTGCTCCAGCTCCTGCAACCAGATTATTGCGTAATTTCTCCAACATACTCAGTCGATCCTTATCTTTGGCACTAAAACTAAACTCTAGATCTTCTGCATCAATATCATCCATATCGTTTCCATCCATTTCTAATCCAAAATCTTCATCTGATACGCCATGCTTCCTTTCTATCATTCGCTGAAATTCAATCTCTTCCTCGTCCAACATGTCGTTGACCTTATCATAACCTTGATGGATAGGATTACGAGCTCTTCCTCGCAAAATACAAATTAAAATACCAACAATAATAATCACTATCAATGGAACTCCTATTCCCAGGGCGATGGCTAAAATTGTATCGGAATTCATCATGTAAAATTGTGGAGACAGTGCAATTCTCAAAACACAAGCAAGATTTTTACAATGTGATGGGTGTAGATAATGAAGGAAAAATGTTGCGGGAAAATGTATTGACTGTTTTCTATTTCGTTTTTATTATTAATAAGGTATGGTACATTTGGCTCAATTCCAAATTATTGGAATGACTGTATTGATTACTCCCCTGCTCTCGCGCCTGCTGCGCGCGCTGTGCTTTGTTGCTCGGTGACAATGATGGTATTGTATCATTTATGAAAGAGTGTGACATGTATTCTTCAAATACATATGTATGTATCTAACTAATACCCAATTCTGAGGTTACTAACACTATACCAGAATCTTAAGATAATTGTCTGCTTTTCGTTATCTCTCACTAACACCATATTACTCTTACAATCAGACAGTTCTCAATCTCAAAGCTTCTGCAATTTATTGTGATATACAAGGGTTCCATCAAAACGGAGTGTAATTTTATTGACTTTGAACTAATTTCCTTCATACAGTGCCATGAGTAGTGTTCTTCAATTACTGAAGGGAATAAATGGTGGGACTTCGACCTCTGCGGAACCACAATTTATTAAACGACTCTGTAGTAATGCTTTGGATAGAATGTGTGAAAAAGTTTTAGATATAGATTTCGTTCAGTCGATAGTGGACAGAAGTACTACAAAGGCGGTAACTGGTCAAGGAAATATCAAGAACGGAGATAACAGAGGACTAGCATTACTTCCAATTGTCTACGATACTTTTTTTGATTACGTACGAGCTTGGGAGCCACTGTTGATACTGGAAATGCGAGAAGCCATGATAAGTAATTTTTTGAGCAACGTTGCTGGTCGTTGTGTACAAGATGGTATTGTACAGTTCACTATTCCCGAGGTTTTATCCACCAATGTTACATCAATCGACATATTATTTCGACCTAGTGGCAAGGGAAATAGCAATTTTGGGAACGGTGATAATGATGTTGATTGCGAGGCCTCTACTACAGTGTAAGCGGTTTCTAAATGTTTTGCTTTTCGTTGTAATTCTTTGATATTAGAACCCCTTCTTTATATGATGTTATCTTATTTTCCCCAACGAAGCTTAAATTTCCATCTTCTACTAATCGTATGTGGGAGAAACAGGATAGTATGCTTGGTATTGTGGTGCATATGTACTATCAAGGCAAGAATAAATACTACCGTGTTCTTTTTCGATCAAAATATTGGAACAAAATAAAGGATAAAGCAACCGAAATTTGTGGTACAGACGGTTGCAAACCAAATGAATCACGCAAAACCTATCGTGTCTTTGGCGTTATTGTAGACAGTTTGAGATCTAGTTGGAGAGAGTTTCACGCATTGCACGATCTTGGTGAAAATATTCCGTTGTTGAAGGAAATTCTGGCATGTGATCGAACACTAGAAATGGTTTCAACGCCAGAATATGATAGCGAATGCAATGATATGAACTTAGAAGAATTTTTAGCCAATAGTTCTGCTCAAAAGAATACCACCAACAGCGATTCTGTGATCATGATTAAGCACGAGCAATCGGATGGGCGGTCCAGAAGTCATAATGGTGGCAACAGTCGCAGATCTCCACCGAGATCATCTTCCAATGGAGAAAACTTTGATGACGGTAGTGATACTGAGATGAGTCGCTTGCCTGGTGTGACCAAACATTTTATGCGCTGGTTACGTGCACACTATAATCCCTCTCAACTGCATGCTATTTTTGCAGCCGCAACTAAACCCGGCTTTACCCTGATTCAAGGTCCACCCGGAACGGGAAAGACCTCTACTATAATTGGTATACTAAATAGTTTACATATTCGAGAATATAATCGTTATTATACTTATCTCATTGCAACATTGTGTGGACCAGAGGGCTTACAATGTCGCATCAATCCTGCCCAGGAAAAGCCGTGGATTGATTTAATCTCAATAATGGTGAAAGTAAAGCCTCATATTCTAGTTGTTGCACCATCTAATGTTGCGGTGGATCATATTGCTGATCGTATAATGCACAAAGGTTTCATTGATGGTAGTGGTGGTACTTACAAACCAAAGATGGTCCGTGTAGGCTACGGTAGGACTCAATCAGTTGCTCCTATAGCTCTTGAAGAATTAGTAAACAAAGAACAAATGCTTCATGCAAAACGAGAAGAGAAAGAGACTCTTGCTGCCCAGTTGGATCAATTAGTGCAAGACACTATTCGGAGATTATATCACTATCAAACGATTTTGATAAATATGGTTGTAGCATTTGCCCAATGTAATCCTTTACCGGAGGGATGGGAGTTGCGCGTGAATACGCAGGACGCAATTCCATATTGGGTTGATCATAGAAAAAAGATAACATCAATGCACCCACCCCCTGCCGATGCAGGTCGTAATGCCCGTGTCGGATACCGGTCTATTGAATCACTCCCAGAGTATCTCATATATTCTCATGAGTTGACTCAATGCGTTAATCGCCTTCATGAACATCATACCAAACGAAATCGATTGCGAGATGTCTTGTTAGCCGGCAACGGCTATGCTTCAACTGGCGTTGCTATATCTGGAACAAGGGTTCAATCGTTTTCGAGCAACAATTCTACGATCTCTCCCGCCCAACAAGTTCGGGAATCAATTGAATCATCGATCATCCACAATGCTGAACTCTTATTCACAACCCTTAACAGTTGCGGTCACCCCTCTATGGAAGGTACAGAATTTTGTGTTACTGTAGTTGATGAAGCAGCGCAATGTGTTGAACCGTCAGTATTGATTGCACTGCGTCGTGGTTGCAAGCAATGTGTCATGGTTGGTGATGAAAATCAACTAACAGCTACAATCTTTTCAGATGAAGCAAAACGTTGCGGGTATGACATCTCATTGTTTGAGCGTTTGTTGCGCAGTGGGCATTTATCAATTATGTTGGATACACAATATCGAATGACTCCTGAGATCAGTGAATTTCCAGCGATGAAATTCTACAATAATCGTCTTAAAGATGGAAAGAATGTGAAAGCGCATGATTATTTACCAACATATCTTCGGAGGAATGTCATAACTACCGACATAATACAGGGAAAGGATTTGAAAAATCTACCACCTGTCGCTCCACCAACAGTTGGAACCAGAATAGAAGATCCCTCCAATCTAATTATCCATTCGAATGTGTTGGTTGATCCGCGTCTTGTTCGCAAAAAGATGTTGGAGGAACAAAGAAGATCCGTTGATACCTCGAAAAGCCATGGCCGTGATTTTATCGCTGGTTCTAGTGACCATATTTCAAGTGATTTGGATGCGCATCATAGTATTCCACGGGACGAGGAGAGAAGTTCATCATGTCCCAACAAAAATCTCCCCTCTGGTCCGATTGATAATGTTTATGCTATTTTGCAACCATTTATGTTTTTTGATCTTCAATCATCTCGCGATCATGATAGTTCATCTTTGTCGAAGTTCAATGCGGAAGAAGTAAAATTGTGCGTTAAGTTATGTCACTTAATCCATTCTGAGGGAGAGAAAGCAAAAGCTCGTGCACAAGCATTAATTGACGCAATTAACAGTGAAGAAGATCGTCATTTCCCCCACAAGACTAAATCTGTTGCAATTACATCCAGTCATAAGAGAAATTCATTTACCAAACACGCATTGGGTAGTATTGGAGTCATCACACCGTACAGTGAGCAGCTATCAGTATTGCGCCGAGAATTTTCAAAAGCTGGTCTTATTGGTAAAAGCGATGGTAACAGTTCGGATGCAAACATAAAGAAACTTCCCCCACCGTTGGACATTGAACTCAACACCGTCGATGGGTTTCAAGGAAAAGAAAAGGATGTTATCATTATTAGTACTGTTAGAGCAAATGATGAGCGTTCAATAGGATTTTTATCGGATGTGCGAAGGATGAATGTTGCTATTACTAGAGCGAGATATGCATTGTATGTGATCGGCAACAGCAATACACTTCAGAATAATCGTTACTGGCGTGAGCTGATAGCACATGCCAATCAGCGAAAAGTATTGGTACGAATTTCTTCCAGTTTGGTTGATCTGCAACGCGTTATCTTTGATCATCAGCGAATGAAAGGATTAGAGATCAGTATCTTTGAACATCCTGCTGTTGCAAAACCTGTTAATAAGCGCTTACGAACTGTCACCAATACTACCTCATCAATACATTCGGTTGAAAAAGAAGAAGGTGAATTAGAAGATGGAGAATGTGCGGAGGTATAATGTGTTTATAATTCCGCCTAAGCGCGACATCGAGAAATCGGCATTATTATTTTTACTTTATGATCTGATCATCAACAACGTTATATCTTGCGAATAAATAGTTCGGATTCGTCATGGCTTTGAATTCCAAATTATTTCCCGACGGATCTTTGAAAAACATAGTCCATTGTTCACCTGGTTGTCCTTGGAACCTTTTGTGTGGATGGACAATGAAATTGAGTTTTTGTTCAATCAACTTTTCCCGTAATGCCAAAAACTGCGTCTCCGTCAAAACAACTCCGAAGTGCGGAACAGGAACTTCATCACCATCAACTGGATTGTAGAAATCTGGACAACGGTAATTTTCTCCAACAAAATGACACACAATTTGATGACCATGAAGACTGTAATCTTGCCACTTATTCTCTGAACGTCTTCCTTCTTTTAGACCAAGGATACCACCGTAAAACTTAACATTGACACCATCACTTGGGATTAATATTATCACTCAAGAGAGCACTCACCTTTCTCGCTGCAGACATGCAATGGACCGGGATGGCCAAATGGAATGGATTTCCTGGGGCAGGGTACTCTAAGACTTCAAACTGAGGAGTTTTGCTGGTCACATTCCTCAAGATTGGAATTTTTTTGTTAATAACAGCAAAGTATGAAGTTGTTTTTCTGTGCAACATAAGTTGTGATGGTGAGCATAACGATAATAAAATATATTCCGAACACCAAACACCAAACTCAAATAAATTTAGAAGTTCCAAGTTTGTGTTGGGCGAGAGGGAAGATGGACTCGTTACGCACAGACACTAAATAGCCTAATAGGGATAATATGGAAATGACAGTTGAGACTCGTGTGCTGCGGTGTGGTGCTGCGCGGCCCGCCCACAAAAAGCCACCAAATCCAGCCAGCGCCATCGCTCCCATTCAATAATATCGCAATGAGCCGATGCTCCTCTGATCCAAAATATATTAACCAGCTCGTCTTGCTAACCGGAGAGACTTGCCAATCTGATACCCATCATTCGTATCTTTTAGTCAGATTATTGCAGTGAGTTAAATATATCCACACGTCATCTCTTCGTGGATGCTGGCCGCAATAGTGAGAATTGTTTAGAAATAGTCCACATAGGTCCTGGTTTATTCTGTAATCAGCTAGATTGAAATTCGAATCTAGATTGAAAGGAAGTTCTTCAAACATATATGAATATAAACATTAACATGACCGATCAATTTGATGGTTCTGAAGCTTTACCAGGAACGAGATCTCGATCATCGTAAGTAGACAATGAGTAGGTTTCCTTTGTTCAAATAATGATTTGTAATCGATCGCTTCTGAAACAGGAGCATCAATTCTAAAACATCTGCATTTTCTAAAGCATCATTTTCACAGCAATCGGGTCGACGGTACAATTCTATAGTATCTGCAAATGATGTGGTGCTTGGTATCGAACGTGTATCTGAGAAAGATCGCAGCTTTGGAGGAAGCGATAGGGCGGATTCCCAGCACAATTCATTACTGCTAACAAAATCGCAGAGTGAGAAAAAACAACATACTGCAATGTCACGTTGGTCACGATTGAAGACAATGGTAGGCGTTAAGGCGAGTCAGCCTTTTGCAGCACCTGTAAATATAAATGCCAAAGATTATGAAAGGTCCGACTTCGATATTTTAGTTTTGCTATTTTTCTTCTTTAATCTTTGTTTTGCAGTATTTTTGAGGAATGGTCGGCACAATCAGAAGAAGAGGGACATCCATTTATTAAGAGAGAACGAATCATTCATGAGTTTGACAAACGAAAGAAACAATCAACGACAAAAGATGCAAAAGCCAAACTCGATTTGCGTGGTTGTGATTTGAGCGATAATCATGTGAGTAGTATTCCTTTTAGCGCTAATGCTTGGTTATTTATTATTTTTTGATCCTCTGTTTATTTTTAAACAGGTAAAGACGTTAGTCCGAGCTATTGCACATACTCCTAAAATTAGTGCATTGGATCTACGAGATAATCCAAAGCTCACGGAAGAGGTTTATACTCTGCAACTTAGAATACCATCATCTCACTTAGTATTCTTTTGACTTTAGAGCAAGCGTATTCTCGATCATTTGATACTTTGTCAAGCTGATGCATCAAGAAGGATTGGTCCTGATGGTATGGCCGCGGGAATATGTTTTGTTCAAGATGTAAAGTGGGGTAATGTTGTTACTGACTCCCATTCTGAATCCAGCTCCCAAGCTGCAGGTAGTTCGGATGGTTTTAGCAGGGATAGCGGATCACAAGCAAGCAGTTTTCACGAAGATTTAGTCCAGTCGAGGGACAAGGTAAAACATCTACACTGGTTTCAACCGACTCCGTGACATTTCAATTTTTTTGTGGCCAATTTATAGATAAAAATAGAACTTCAGCATAGTAATGCAAAAAGTCAACTACGAATATTGTATATGAAGGAAACGAATAACGAAACATCAACACTCGAACGAGTTCAAATGAAAAAGATTTGGAAGAAAGTGGTCACTAGCAAATTTGACAAGAAACTTGATCAATACATATCGCTCCAAAACTCCAATGCTGGGGTTCATGCAACCAATCAAGATTGTTGGAACTCTTATGCTACATTTGAAAAGTTCCTGATATGGGGTTTGGTTGACATTGGCAAATTAAAGCCATTTGTAGAACAAGTTCAGTTAGACACGTAAGTTTTATGTACTGTTGCAACAAAATTTTATTTTGACTTTTGCTCCATGTAAAGCTCTTTTGAGTTAGAGCATGAGCTAGATTCTCAAATTGATCATCAAGATACTATAATTGATGACCATCATTTGGAACCTGCAGATTCTTCAGAGGACATTAATAGTTTCAACTCACACGGTAGCGGAAGATTGACAGCTGCGAGATTAGCTGCAAATCATGAAGCTTTGTCGCCTTCTAAGAGTTCTCCATCCATATCTCCCTCGGATACAACATTGACCTCGGCATCTGCACACTTTCATGGTGTTCTTCGCGGCTATAGTCATGGTTATGACAATGTAGACCATCCTCTCGATTGCATTAACGAAGCCGAAGAGGAAGATGAAAATCCGAAGGAAATTGGAAATGAAAGATTGATCAACATTGATAGCGACGACGATTACGATAACAACTACCGTAGGAGTGATATTTTAGGAGATATAAATGTTGACAAAGATGTCACGGAGTGGTCAGCTCTCCGCAACCAAATTGTTAGTGATAAAGATAGTGATGATGATTCTGTGCATAGTGAAGATCAAATATGCCAATTTAAAAACAATAATAATGGCAGTGATATTGCAGATGACAGCTCCTCAATTCTGAACAAAGAGGAACCTCAGGGGTTAACGCAGCTATCGAAGGTTCTTTCGATGACTGCATCGAACTCTTCCCAACTGGAAGCCGATGCTGAAACCATTACCAGCGAAGTTTCCATCAAAGACGATGACAGTGAGTCATCGAAACGAAGAATTATTGAGAGACTTCGCTCTCGATCAAAAATGCAAGTGAAAGAAAGGGAATATAACGGTAGTAGTCTGATGGGTCATGTTGAGGTTGAATGCGCGGACAACGCTCTTTTCTTAGATTCTGACAATTATGTGGTTGGAAGTAGTGTGGATACTGTTAATGGCGATGAAATTATTGAGAGGACCGGACCGCACGCTGTAGAGCATTCATTAAACAATAGCACACAACTAAGTCGTGATAACTCGAGTAAACAAACTCCCTTGCTGATATCATCACGAAAACCGTCAACTCATTCACAACAGCTACAAGATGGAAATGAAGTTGTGGCAGTGTTGGTTGGCGATGATGAATTAGCTCTTCCCAAGCAATCTAGTTCCCCAACTCGTTCCAAAGCTTCTTCTAACTCAATGTCTCCACTTCCTCCAACGTCATCCTCTGGAAAGAATCGCATAAGCAATAGTTATGGTGCAGTTACTAATGCTTCTTCAATAGTTAGTTCCGGGGTAAGTTCTTGCACGAGCAAATCGAACAGCCGAAGTGTTAGTCCACCGTCTTCATCTACTCTGAAACGTTCTTCCAGTTTCAAGCAAAGCCCCCAACTCAGTCGCAATTCTTCGATGTCGAAGTCTCAGTTTCAAGGGGAAATAGACTATCTTCATCCAGCTCAATCTCCATTGAGTCGGAAAACCAGTGGAAGTGGCAGCGCCTTTTCCTCTCCATCACAACATAACAACCAATTGACAAGTAGCAGCACTTTCCCATTAAAGAAAAAGATGTCTATTGAAGATTTAGTTCAAGCTGTTCCACCAATTGCATCACTGCCATTGTTGCACGAATCAATCGAAAGTGAAGAAGATTATGATGCCGAGATCGCGGAAAATACATTAGGCCTCTTAAATGAATTAGAGGAAGCTGGAGATCTGGAATATGTAGAGCCGCGTGGAAGCTCGACAGAATTGATCGAAGTTACTGATGCTCCTTGCGCAATTGATTTGGCGATTGACACAGGGATGATTGGATCATCATCTTTGTCTTCCACAGCTTCATCGCCAACTCGATCGATTGATAAAAAGAAAGTGCACGCGGTTACAACGCGAGAAAAAGAAATTAAAGATCAACTTTTGGTCGATACATCGAAAAGGATAAAGGAAGATATCGCTTTATCATCTGATATCGATGCATCCTTAGATCATGATCAAATCTATCCGGAGAAAACTGACTCCCACATTCACAATTATGAATCTCGCAGTATGAACACCTTGGACTCAGAGGATGAAATTTTTAACGCTCTGGCAAGTAATATTCTGCAAAAAATGCGCTCGCAATCGAATGCATCTCTTGACAGCATTAGTGTCGCCAGCTTAAGAAAGTCGAGATCACAATCTCCTGCATCTACATCTCCTGCAAGCATTGGTAACTTTTCTGGACAGTCCGCTGCTCAACGGTTATTGCTTAATTCTTCATCTCCTCTTCCTAGTCCTCGACGGATCCAGCAATTGGTTGATGGTGAATCTACTTCTCAAGCGACCAGTGCTGAATCTAAGCCAGATGAATTCCCGACAGAACCTGCTGCTGCTCTTGCTGCGACGAAGAGAGGAGGTCATGTAAATTCTGATCGAATTGACATAGTAGCGAATGCTCCCGAACAACCTTCATCACTTCCTAAAAGCCCATCACCTAAGAAAAACAGGTTTTCATTGTCCCCAAGTACTGCACACAATACTAAGGTGCCTTCGTCTTCATCGTCTCCGTTGCCTGCTCATCGCTCTAGAGGTAATCAGATTCCGAAACCTGCTACCTCTCCCAAGAGAATATTCTCACCCCCCTCTCCTTCGAAGACACGTGTATTTACCAATAATGTATCTTCTGCTCCCGAAATTAATTTTAGCTCACCTATAAAACAGCGTCGTTCGAGTAGCTTATCTCCAAAACGCGGTGTGTCATCTCCAAATGTCACTATTAATAATATCGATGGTGGAGATAGCGGAAATAAAAAGGACTATAATGATTTTGAATTCAAATCACTGCATCCAGCATTCCGTCGACATGATGGACGCCACAAGACAATAGTAGCGACAACCTCACAACAATTGAATGAGTTGCAACGTATTAGATCCATGGGTGAGCCGGCAGCTTGTACATTGATCACCTCTTATGCCGGAAACCATGGGATGACAGCGAATCCTCTTCTTGTCAATTCTAGTTCGGGCATTAGTCCAATGGGTCCAACGGTGAGTTCTGTCGATCGAAGAGTTGTTATTGAGTCGAGTAATCCATCTCCAACAAAGAGACGACAACAAGTAAACACTCGTTTGATTTCATCAAATACGGTTGCTTTGCCAATCAATGTTTGTGTTCCATCCTCCAGTGGTTCCCATTCTGATGGCCCAGAAAAATTACATTCCACCAATCCAATAAATATATCAAATAGTACAGTGCTATCATATGCAGGTGCGAACGGTTTCCCTCGTCGACTTGACTTATCCAAAGGAAATCGCACAACTCAAAATATCAAATTTCAAACTTATTTGAAACCAGAACAATTTTCTCAGGTACAATCTCTCTTGCTGCATCATAACACTTTGACTCTCATAGAGCGGCTTTTCCTGAAATCACGTTTCCCAAATTTGTTAGAGCTTGATTTGAGTAATAACTGCATAGCGACTAGTATGACGATCAATTGTTTTCCAAAATCATTGATAAAATTGGATCTATCGCACAATGAGATCAAGAATGTAAAAGAACTGGGCAACTTGTCAAATCTGATGGAGTTGAATCTTGCCCATAACAAATTAAAGCAACTTGATCCACTACCAAAAACATTGGTCAAACTTGATATTTCTCATAATTGGATTGATTTTCCTGAGAAATTTTCTATCTTACATGAAAATATAAATTTACAGTGGTTGAATATTATGCACAACTCTATTCCAGAAGGATATCTGAATGTCGTTGCTAAAGATTTATTACGATCGTTACCATTGTTACAATGCAGCCCGGTTGACTTTGACGCCTTATATGCGGATTATGACGCAAAGGCAATCTACAAACCAGTATTCCGACCCAAAGAAATGAAGCAAGTGATCTCTCGACTCTCAGTTCCTTCACCAGAGCGATATCGTCGCAGTGAATTGGAAATTCAATTGGAGCAACGCAAAGAGAAGATTGAGAAATATAAAGAAAAATCTGCCGCATACTATTATCAGCAGAACTTCCATAATGACGAAGCACCCATACATGAACGTTTTACCAGTTCATTCTTAAAACATATTCAACCCAAGGAAGAAGTTATTATCGTCGGTGATCGTACCAAACCCTACTGTTCTCCAACTCGAGGAAGACCGGGGTCAAGATCTACAACACCAACTTATACTGCCAACAATCGTTCGGGTTCTAATCCTTCTGGAAATAAAGGTCCTAATTCGTTTATGGCAGGTACAACAACACCTATGCCATTGAGTAAATCGCTTATGGCACCGACTGCTAGTAGTAAGACCAGAGATGCATTGAAAAAGCAAGCGAAAGAAGAGGAAGAATTGCGGAAGAAAAGAGATTTAGAACTGCGACCAACAACACCGATCGGTGGGGCCAGTACGAATGGTGGTATTAGTAGAAGCTCTAGTCGCAGTAGCATTGCCAGTCGAGGTGGTGCTAGCGTGAGTTCGCGCAGCATCAGCACCGTTCGATCAAGTACTGTTATACGGAAAGTAATTGGTGGTGGAGGTGCTCCGAATGCGACAATTCAATCTATCTTGCAGGATGAATCATCTATTTCCGCATCTGCGGCTGGATTGAACCATTTAATGACCAGTGCTGCTGTGGCAAGTCACGGTGGTGACGACCACAGTAGTGTTGGTGGCAATATATCTGTGAACAGCTCTATAACTGGTACGGTTGGTAACAGTACGATAGTTACGAAAGACACAAAGGATAGTATTGAGACGAGCAGTGTTTACAAAGAGAAAGAGTTACAGGTTGGGGCGTCTTCATCCATTAAATCGACGAATTCTATTCGTGCAACTCCACCAATGGCTATGTTTGCGAACCAGAAAGTTGTATCCCTTGAAGATTTGCTTGGAAAGATGGACGCTTAAGAAGTTGTATATGTAATTGTTTTTGCAGGATTATTTTTTCTGATTACTGACATTGTTGAGCGATGGACATAATATCTTAATAACTAATTCTTGTCTACTTTCCCAAAAACACTACCAGAATTGTTTAATTACCAAATCTCAGGTGTATTGTGTGATTGATAATACTATTTCCTACAAAAAATCCATAATGCTAAATTATCGTTCATTTGAATATGTGATGCAATAAACACGCTCTCGCCCGAGGGCGATCACCCAAGAATCCCTCGTTTTATACAAAACAGAATTGAGGTAGTATCAGATATTATTAACCTCAAACAATAATTTCCTTGTAATAAAACGATTTCACAAAATGTTCGAGCGATCTAAAGAAACTCCCATCGAGAAAAGTAAGCAAGCCATAGCACTTCAAATGGAGTTATTATTCCATAGGCTTATTCTAGATCACAATCTATCACCAACTAATGAAGTCAGCCTGTATCGTGGAATTCCCAGGTCATTAAATATTATGCTAGATAAGGATACCTTACCTCGTGCAACAAAGAGAAGTCCCAACCCAGCCATTTTATCGCAATGTCAAATAATAGTTCATAGGCAATCTATGGCACAAGCTGGACCATCAGAAAGAGTTTCTGATAAGAAGATCGAAGTCAAAAACGCAGATGTTGGCTGTCAGAATGATTCCATTCTTTCTACAGGAGGGACAATAAGTAATGGAAATCGGCAAATCCCTAACCTAAAGAGACTGCTATCTTCTGAAACAATTGGGACTTTGCCTCCGACATCGCGAATGCGCATGTCGGAGCAGCGATCTCCGTCGCTTACTTCATATGTCGATCACTCAAATGAAATCGTGGGTATGAACAACGATAATGTTTGTCGACTAACGAGTAGTGCTGCTAGTAATAACAGCATTAGCGATGACGATAACGAATATAGTGATGACGACGAATCCACGTCAAGTGGTGAATCATCGAAAAGTGGTGATGAAAGCGATGAAGTTTCTACAGATGCAGAATGATTACTATATTGCAAGATCTGTCTGAAGAAGAGCAAGTTTGACCATGCATTAAATCGATCTTCATCCTTCAGAAACCATCCTCCATCGGAATCTGCAATGGAAGTCTCACTAGTTAGTAGTTAGCTAGTGGCCAAGAGTCCATAGAATGCGATGCAGCATTATTCGTATGACTACCAGCCTTAAAGATATTCTTTTCGCTGATCAAGATCCCATCTGCACAACTTTGATGATGCCTTGACGGCTTTGACAGTGCACGTGAATTGATGGTTGAAAGAACGAAACACATGGTGACTGGTGAGGTAGTGTGCGTGATCTGCATGGCAGTAATGAGAGACGCCGCATTGGTACTTCACAAATTTTGTTGAGATTGTGTAAATAATTTGATAAGGATAAGTGCCCATGTTGCAATGCAGGGTTTGAGAAGCTATGAAAGTTTTTAGTTACTAATTAACGTAGTTGCATTTTTCAATTATATTACCAATCTACTATGTTCTGTGTTCATCACCATCTACAGATATGTCGCATGTAAATCGTTATACTACTGCCAGATTTGAGTTAACCATTGTTTGCTTGTGCTAATAAATTTCCTCTTAATATAATTCTTCCTATGGATTGAAAAAGATTAGTATATATCTTTTGTAGTTGTTGATGTAGATTCTGTGAATAGCGATAGATTGAATTAAATTAATTAAAGAAGACATTGAAGAACACAGTAGATTGGGAACATTTACTTCCTCTTGATATACGTATTATGTATTATCAGCGCTATGACGGTAATTGTAATATATCTACTTCCCGTGCGCTTCCTCATCATGATCCCAATACCAAATAGAGGGACAAACACATGTGCGTCTCCACCACCATTGTTCGTCCACCGATTCAAACACAAGCAATATTGTGTACTCTATTGTAATAAGCATAGAACATGGATTAGTTTATTTTGTTTTTTGGGATTCCGGCATTGAACAAACTTAACTCCTCCAAACTTGGAACTAAACAACCAGACGTTGTAGCTTACAAAATTTAACGTTGGGGAGCTTCTTATCACGAAAGGATTTTGGTTCACCAGTCCAGTCGAAAAAATCAACAACATATTACATATTCGGCCTTCCTTCATACTTACCTATATCCTCTGGACTTTCATTTTAAAGTTTCCTCAAATCATAAGCATAAAAATTATTAAAATTAGCAATGAGTGATGATTGGGAGGACGATGCAAATCCGTTTGGTATGCAATCACCACCATCCGCGAAGACTCAAAATTGTGGTTTACGGCCGGGACAACCCTTTGGACAGACGAAAGGGAGCACACTTGGCCGTAGTCAACCACCTGTCCATAAACCGACTGGATACAATGGTGTTTCGGAGTCATCAAATATATTGAAGAATAACTCAATTTCACAATCCTCCACATCTAGGACTGTAAGTTTTTATTGGCTTCATTTTCTTCCATTTTGTTGTATCTCACGACATGAAACTGCAGAAAATCGTTGCGGGGTGTTCATTATCAACCAATCATGAAAAGCAAATTTCACGTCTCATTAATTCCTCAACCATAACTCTTGATGCAAAAGCTGCTGTTGCAAATAGCAGGGAATCGCTTTTAGATGGCTTGACCAGAACGACCAGTTCTCAATCGGAGGCGGATCGAACCTTTCGCGTAGACAGACCAAACAACATTTTAAACCACATCAAAGGGCTTGGTAGCAGAAATCAACCCTGTGATAGTCTACAGGTGATCACACAACCAACTGCGAGGATGCGTGTTCCGCAACAACAAAGTCAAGCACTTCATGCAAACGAACAACCGTTAAATTTAGTCAGTAAATCCGATGAAGGAGGAGAAAGAAAGACTCGATATCGCACAAGTAATAATGTAGGGAAGGTCAATTTATCAGATAAGCAACCTCCTAGAGACAGTATTAATGGCAATAAGGAGTCAAGCAAGTATTTTGGTTCCCCTCAAAATGAATACGGTCAACGTAGCTCGGCTCGAGTTGCGATGAACAAATCTGTCAGTGAGACTATTCCCCAAAATAATTCGCAATTCCCCACTGCCAAGCGCTATAAGCCACCAATGAAGGAGAAAGGTCCCATTGTGATTGATCTTCTTGACTCAGATGATGATAACGTACAAAAATCAGAAAAGAAAGAGGAAAGTGAACTCGATGTAGCAACTCGTAACATGGAAGGACCTGCTTTATTGTCGTTTTTATTCAACTTTGTGGATGAATCTGATCGTTGCAAGGTACCGTCGAAGCGATGTCCGCTCTTCTACTTCAGTCCAAAAATTCCTGTTAAACGGTTGTTGTTTGGATCATTGTCATACGACAATGAAACTTTGAGTGATGTTGAAAAGCTGCTCAAAGATTTGTCGATTCGATTAGTCGGTGTCAATGAGAATGCTTTATTGTTTAACATCATAGACACAAATGGAAAGCCTGTGATTGAAAGAGTCAAGTTTCAACACATCAAGTCGATGCAGTAAGTGAATAGATTGTGGCAATCAATGTTGCCAGGCTAATTTTTGTTTCCACTTCATAGTAAATTTATCCCTGACATTGCCAATGAGGTGGTATTTGCGCTGGTCCCAACAAACGATATCTCATTGGTTTACCTGACAGCGGGGTATGGCAGTGACCATGTAATATATCCACAATCAACGAAGCATGAGTTAAAGAATATCTTGATCGTAGTTGATCGAGAAAATAGCAATATTCTGGAGCAGTATTTGGTTAGTGAACGCAAAGAGCATTATTTCATATTGGTGTGACATGTGTATTTTTTGACTTCAATAGTTACAATCAAAGGAAGCCGCATTTGTGACTTGCGATAAGAAGTTTCAGGTGCATTTTAAAGCATATCTGAATCCAGATATGCTTCAGGATCGGGAAAGCATTATAGCACAATTGATTTCGATGAAATCGGATCAAGCATCAGGATGTTCCGCATCAGGTGGTTTGAGTGACAGACAGTTACGCCGAAGAACAGCAGTTCAGAATACTATTCGTGCAGAAACCCGCGATCCTGATGATGCAAAGGTCTATTTGATTTTCCCTCCCGAACTTGAGACAATGGTATAATCTTTCGTCTTAATCAATGGTTCTGTGAATAACCACTTACTGCAATAATCTCAATAGGATGCGATAACCATTCATAATGCAGATATCAAGAGATTAGCTCCTGGAGTATATTTCAACGACAGTCTAATCGATGTTAAGATTAAACATATGGTTACATCATTTAAAGCACAATATTTGGTATCTAATGATACTGATAAAAGTTCAGCAACGGGAAACTCCGATGGTACTGTCAGTCCAATTCCTCCAGTTGTCAACGACAAGATCTATTCAGATAATCGTGCTAATAAGATTCATGCCTTTAGTTGTCTCTTTTATACGAAATACACAGAAGCGAGTAGCGCAGAATGTTCTTTTCAACTCGTAGCCCGATGGTCAAAGAATGTCGATCTATTTACACAAGAGTTTATTCTCTTTCCTATTAACCTATTCAATCACTGGAGTCTTGTTGTTGTTGTGAGGCCTTATTTATTGGTAAGGTTGTCCTATATTGCACTATGTTAATGAGGTGACGTCATATTTACACAGGGAAATGTGGAAGCAAAGGTGAAGAAAGGTAAAAAAATGGATGAAATGATTGAAGAAAGGGGTGATCAATACCTTCCATGCTTTTTACATCTCGATTCACTCAATATGCATCCAACTGAGAAGCTGTGGCGGCATATTTC